>Ga0208461_1002056_pt1 | contig 17068 bp, 14 predicted proteins | sample AD_JPNTR4_MetaG_FD_184448 | JGI IMG/M metagenome (GOLD analysis project Ga0208461, IMG submission 184448) | Active sludge microbial communities of municipal wastewater-treating anaerobic digesters from Japan - AD_JPNTR4_MetaG (SPAdes) (version 2) | ecosystem: Engineered > Bioreactor > Anaerobic... | reverse complement strand
TGAGCACAATCCAGGGCTGGAGGTCGTCGGGCGATGTCACCGACCCGTCAGCCCTCCCCACCTCCTCTATGTAGGTCCCTGCCGCCCCGTTTGCCCTGGACCTGTAGATGACTATCGTACAGGGCGTTCCCTTGGGGATGGGTGTCCCATCTGTATAAGTGCGGGGAGGGATTATATTCAAAATCACGTCATCGGTCTGGCCGATTATCAGCTGCACCGAGTACTGGCCCGTGCGCGGAGGCACCGGCTCCTTGGCCCCTGCCTGAGCCAAGGCTTCACATGCAAAGACCATGATTACAATGGTCAAAACTGCCCCAGCTGTCAGAAGGCGCCTTTTTTGTGATCTCATCTCTCAGCTCACCTCACAACACGATCATCTATGCTTGCAGTCTTCGAAAGCAAAAATCATCAAACCACCACAATCATCCTCATTACGGGCTCATCTGAAACTGGTTTTTACAGTCTCTCCAATCTCCTTCCAATTTTCTAAAGTATTTGCAGATGACAACTTAAAACTTTCGGTAATGTCCCGAAAGTGCTGAAATCTGGAAGCCTTTATGTATCCTGCTATCGTTACTCTATGTCCATGCGGATAATCTTTTCAAACTAAAATCTTTGGCCAACTTCTCCATTTCGGGAGAGCGAATATGGGACTGCACAATATGGGATGAACAGCAAAATAATTTTATACCTTTCCTTCAGACACATCTCCAATGCTCCTCTTCGCCCATGTGGGCCTGGCCCTGGCCACTGCCCGCCTCAGCAGCCGACTGGATCTGATGTTTCTAGCCCTGGGATCCATGCTCCCCGATATCCTGGATAAGCCCTTAGGCCTGCTGGTATTCGGGAGCGCGAGCATGGGAAGAACATTTGGTCATACCCTTCTTTTCCTGATCATTCTTGCAGCTATCTCGTTTCATCTGCAGGATATCAAAATGGCCTCCCTCTCCTGGGGGATCTTGGTGCATCTCATCCTGGACTCCATGTGGAGCTCTCCTGTCATCCTCCTCTGGCCGCTTCTGGGTGGATTTCCGAGCGCTCCCTATCTGGATACATTGAGCTACTTACAGATGCTTCTCACGGGCCTGGAGGATCCCGGAATCCTCATCCCTGAGCTGCTGGGCTTAGGCTACCTGCTCATCCTTATCTATCAAAAAAGGAGCTTGATTCTGGCAAGACACAGATTTACAAATAATTATAAGTATTAGAAGCTTATATAATTTTTTGAGATGGTTTGCTATGAGGGAGCGAAGGAGCAAAGATCAGATCGTGATAGAGATCTTGCACCTGTGTGAAAACGGAGAGAATATAACCAGAATTGTCTATCGAACCAATACCAGCTTTGCCATCGTTAAGGCATATCTTCACATCCTCATGAAAAACGATCTCCTGGAATGCATTGAGGCCTCCCCCCGGCTCTACAAGACGACGAGAAAGGGCCTGGAGATGCGGGACCGGCTGGAGGGCCTCCATAAGCTGATGGAAGGCCTCAAGGTTTAGGTTGATCTATCCGCCGCGAGGGCCTTGCATCAGCATTATAAAGACTGCGCAGGCCCAGAACCCTTAAAACAGGGGGCATGCTGATATCTATCGCCTCTATATAAGCTCAGGGGTGCCTCCATCGCCTGATCTATAGGAAAATTTTGCAGAATACAGCCACCCTCTTGAGATAAAAATAGTCTGCATGGTTGGTATAACGGCTAGCTTCCTTCATGTACAAATAGGTTTTTTAGATATAGTTCTCCCGCTTTCAAGGGACATCTTTAAATATCCATAAAGATAATCTAAGTTCAGTCGGTGCCAATCAGATATGGAATATCGATGGCCAAACCAATAAAGAGAGATATGATATGCTTTCATCGATGTTGAGTACAGTCAGCAGCACCATGAGTGCGACTGCGGCAGCCAGTGCGAGCAGCACATTGAGCACCACCAGCTCCATGAGCACCACCTCCGCGGTAAGCACCTTTGCCACAGTAGGTGTCGCCGATATCAGCGTTGTGAGCGTCCTGTGCCTCATCGCTCTCCTGAGCGCCTCTGAGATATTATCTGCCTCATCCTACTGGCACAGGCGCCTCTCTACGCTGCTTAACATCTCCATCGCTCCCATGGTCATAACCTTCTTCTTAATCGTAGGCTATAAGGTCATGGAGGTCATCGGCAGCTAGAATGGCCAGGCCGTTGCTGACCACCTCCACTTTGATAATTTCTATAGCGATTTTATTTCTATAATTAGGGTCAAATTCTCTTGTTTAGCATCTTTTTCTCTCACATCTTTTTCTCTCACATCTTTTTCTCTCACATCTTTTTCTCTCACATCTTTTTTTTGCTGTTAAAACTCAGATGGCCAAACGTGCCCTTATCCTCTTCAGGGCATAAGCATAAAAAAGAAACAGGAACAGGGTCCCGATGATCAAATAGGGCAGCATCTCCTGCTTGAGGGGAGCGATGAGGAAGAGAGATATATTGGTGATCCCGTGGGCCAGGGCGATTACGGGCAGGCTCTTTGAGAACCAGAAGAGAGTCCCAAAGGCCAGGCCGGCTATAGTCACATAGAGCAGCTCCAGGGGGAGGCGGTAGCCACTATGCATGAAACCGAATATCAGACTGGTCAGCAGCAGCCCCGACACAAGGCCGATCCTCTCCTGGAGCACTGTCTGCAAGGCCGATCGGAAGACAAACTCCTCCACCACCCCCACAAATATGATCATGGTCAGAACTAAGATGATAATGTCCTGGAGATCATTCTCCACAGTCAGCATCTGGGGCTTGAGAATCAGATACTCCCCCCACCCCAGGGCCAACCCCAGGGATACGGATAGGGGCAGATAATACCAGAACCTCTCAAAGGTCAAACCCGCCTCCTCTCTGGTTATGAATTTCTCCTTCAGTATCAGATAGATGGGAATGAACATGGGCGCATAGACCAGAACATAGGAGTAGAGGGTCAGATGGAAGAAGACGGGCATCGCGACATTCAATAGCCGGAACAAAGGCAAGAGCATGAGGGCGGGGTAGGTGCGGTTTCTAATGAATATCGATGATAGGCTGAGGAAGATCAGATTCAATGCATGAATGTACATCGCTGCCTCAGAGTGGCCGAAGAAGATCAGAAGTTCGCCCGACATTATTAAAAATACAGGAAATATCAGGTCCAGATAATACCTCTCCCCGTTCTCAAACTTCATGTGATTGGCCAATGATCACCTAAAAGATTTAAGATATTCCCTCGGAATGGCTCGATGCAGCCACGAGAGGTGGCCCTCCTTCTGCCTGGTCCTGGGAGGATGAAATGCGAAGGATGTAAATAATTTGCTGCCTGAATGGATAGCATGACTCTTGTCTCCCTCTCTTTTGAGGTCCATCAGCCAATCCGCTTGAGGAAGAACTTCTTCTGGGACGGCTACCTGAACCGGCAGGTGGTACCTGATTTATCGGCATACTACTTCGATGAGCCAGAGAACCGGAGGATCTTCGACCGGGTATCTGACAAATGCTACCTGCCCGCCAACCAGGCCATCCTGGAGGGGATAAAAAAGCTCAAGGAGACGGACAGGCCCTTCAAGGTGGCCTACAGCTTCTCAGGGGTATTCCTGGAGGAATGTCAAAGGTACCGTCCGGACGTCCTCGACTCCTTCTCCGGCCTGGTGGAGACGGGAATGGTAGAGGTGATGGAGCAGACCTACTATCACAGCCTGGCCAGCCTTTATGATGATCCCGGAGAATTCATCGAGCAGATCAAGATGCATCGGGAGCTGATCTGGGATATTTTCGCCCTGCGGCCCACGACCTTTGAGAACACTGAGCTGATCTACAGCGATCAGATCGCTGAAATAGCAGACCGGATGGGCTATAAAGCCATATTCACAGAGGGGGTGGTTGCAGATCCCAATTATGTCTACCGCCCGCCAAATAGCAGCATCAGCCTCCTTTTGCGAAACTACCAGCTCACCGATGATATCGGTTTTCGCTTCTCCTCTCATAACTGGGAGGAGTACCCCCTCACTGCAGACAAGTACGCCTACTGGCTGTCAGCAGTCAGGGGCAGATGCATAAACATCTTCTGCGACTATGAGACCTTCGGCGAGCACCAGTGGACAGATACCGGGATCTTCGAATTCCTTCGTGCTCTGCCCGAGCAGATTCTCCGCCACGAGAGCCTTCAGTTCGCCAAGCCCAGCGAGATAGCCAGACTCATTCCACCGGAGAGGGAGATCTCAGTAGAGAGGCATGTCTCCTGGGCGGATCTGGAGAGGGACACCAGTTGCTGGCTGGGGAATGCCCTTCAGCATGCCTGTTTCATCTATCAAAAGAGGCTGGAGGCCCCGGCTAAGGAGAGCAGAGATCCCGATCTTTTGGCCATCTGGAGGATGCTCGGGCTCTCCGATCACCTCTATTATATCTTCACCCATGGAGGGGGGCCGGGCGAGGTGCACAGCTACTTCAGCCCCTACGGCTCCCCCTATGATGCTGCAGTCACCTACTTTGCCGTCTTATGCGACCTGCATGGCCGCCTGAGCAGGAAGACCCATCTGGCCGACTCTCCCTTCCGTTTTGCCACCGGGATAGACCAGTTCACCGGCGAGCTCGCCTGGACGCTGATGGGCCTGGAGGCCATCTTGGGCCAGATCCCCCTCCCCTCCCTGGAATACCATAACGTCAAGGGCGATTATGTCCTCTGGGCGGAGACCAGCCTGGGCGACAGAGCCCTGGCGGAGAGGCTGGCCGGGATGCAGAAGCTCAAAGGGAAAAGGCTGAGAGAAGGCCTTCTCCAGGCGGTGGCAGCTTCGCTGGCCGGGGAGGGTGATGGAAGATGACTGCAGGATCAGATCGACCCTTCCGGCCAGCGGACTACTCTCAGGGCACCTCGCGGGAGTGGCTGGTGGCCAATGGACTGGGCAGCTATGCCTCCTCGACCGCCAACTGCAGCAACAGCAGAGCCTATCACGGTCTTTTGGTGGCGGCCACCGATCCGCCTGCCGGGCGCAGGCTGCTGCTCTCCAGCCTGGACGAGGAGCTGGGCGAGTACCGTCTGAGCAATCATCAGTACCCAGGGGCGATCTATCCCCAGGGCTTCACTCACCTGCGGGAGTTTGCCACTGATCCCTTCCCCAGGTTCTGCTATCAGATGGGCCAGACGACTCTGGAGAAGACTGTCTCCATGGCCAGAAATGAGAACAGCACAATCGTCAGCTACAGGGTCAGGAAGTACTCAGGGCGGCTGTGCATCGTTCCTCTGATCCACGATCGCAGCTTCCATGCCTCAAGCGAGCTTCCCCCTATGCATCAGGAGGCCTGGGAGAATGGAACGGCAATCGTCTCCCAGACCCGCTTTTTCATCTTCTCTGACCTGGCCCGCTATATCCCTCAGGAGAGCGTCTACTACAATTTCGAGTACGAAGAGGAGCGTCGCCGGGGCCTGGGCTGGAAGGAGAACCTCCTCTCCCCCGGTCGTTTCGAGATAGATGTGGCTGGAGAGGCCGAGTTCGCCATCATCGCCTCCACCTGGAGGAGAGAGATGCCCGATTGGAGGGGGGATCTGGATAGGGAGAGGGAGCGTTTGAGATCATTGAAGGCGCCCATACCCTCTCTCGCCCGGGCGGCAGACAGCTTCCTGGTGAAGAGGGGCAATGCTCTGAGCCTCATCGCCGGCTACCACTGGTTTGATGACTGGGGAAGGGATGCCATGATCGCCCTCCCCGGCCTTCTCCTCACCACCGGCCGATTCGAGGAGGCAAAGCAGGTCCTCAGATCCTTTGCCAGGGAGATGAAGGACGGGGTATTGCCCAACGACCTTGGGGCCCGGTCCTATAACACCGTCGACGCCTCTTTGTGGTTTATCCAGTCAGCGGGCAGATACTATGATGCAACAGAAGATCTGGAGTTTCTGGCCGAGCTGTGGCCGGGGCTCTTAGAGGTGGTTGAGAGGTATTCCCGGCCGGGCGAGGACTTCGGAGCAGACGAGGACGGCCTGATCATCTCCGGCCCGGCCCTCACCTGGATGGATGCCAGGGTGGAGGCGAGGCCGGTCACCCCCAGGAGGGGGAAGTGCTGCGAGATAAATGCCCTCTGGTACTGCGCCCTGAGGAGGATGGAGTGCTTTGCCCAGGCTCTGAGGGTGCCCCTGGATCCGGGGATTGCTCAGCTTGCAAAGAGAGTTCAGAGCAGCTACCCCCGGTTCTGGAACAGCGAGAACGGCTGTCTTTTCGATGTTATAGATCATGAGGACGCCTCCATCCGCCCCAATCAGATCATTGCAGCAGCAATTCCCGATCTTCTACCTGATGTGATGAGAAGGAGCATTCTGGAGGTGGTGGAGCGAGAGCTGCTCACCCCCTTCGGCCTGAGGACCCTCTCCCCCCGCGATCCCCGGTATGCTGGCCGGTATTCTGGAGGCCCTTCGGAGAGGGACAGCAGTTATCATCAGGGCACAGTCTGGCCCTGGCTCATCGGACCCTATATCGATCTCCTCCTGGCGGTGAACGGCAGGACGGTCGAGGCTCTGAAGGGCGGATTGGAGGCCTTAAGGCCGCTGCTGGATCTGGCGGATGAAATGGGCACCATCCCCGAGATCTTCGATGGCGATCTGCCCCAGAATTCAGGGGGATGCTTCTCCCAGGCCTGGTCGGTGGGGGAGCTCCTCAGGGCTTATGAGGAGCTGCAGGGTTGAAAGGATATCCCTGAAGAGACAGCCCCGGCGGAAACGACAATGCCTTGGCGCTTGGGATGTGGGAGCAGGCCGGATCAATGAGAAGCAAAAGATGCGGAGCGCGAGCTTGTGGCAGCGGCGCAGCAGATCTATGGCAGAGTCGATCCGGCCCGGGTCCGCATTGCATAGGCCCAGGCTGCAGGGGAGGTCGGGATTATCTGGATCCTGGCGGAGGATATCCGGGCAGACGTGGGCTGTGAGGTGGCCGCACTCTCTCTCTATGCTCCGGCCTTGAACCTCAACCAGCAGAAGATCGCCGGGCTCGCTCGCTGCTGCTCGCCTGCCCATCCGCTATCAAAGGCTCACTGCACCTCCGGCTGCTCTCTCTTTTCTCATTGAGATAAAACCAGAAGTTGGAGGGTGCAGAAATTATTTCCGTCAAAGATGCCAATTGGGCTTTTATGGATCTGGCAGCATTCTCTTGGAGAGGAGATGATGAAAGAAGCTCATAAGGCCTCCCCCACTGCCCGGGAATGGGCCGCTCTGGGGGACGACTTATACCGGCAGGGGATATTTACCGAGTCTGCAGAGGCATATGAGAGGGCTTTGGAGATGGATCCGGAGGATAAGGAGTCATGGAACAGCAGAGGCCTTGCCCTCTGCCGCCAGGGGGTGTTGGACAGGGCGGTGGAGTCATTTGAACGGGCGATCGAGATCGATGATCAATACCTGGATGCTCACAACAACATCGGCGTAGTTCATTATCGGAATCATAGGCACCAAGAGGCCCTGGAGATATTCGATGCCATTCTGAAAAGGGATCCAAAATACATCAGAGCCTGGTACAACCGGGGGGTGGTCTTGGAGAAGATGGAGAGGTTTAAAGAGTCCATAGAGAGCTACGATAAAGCGATTCAAATAGATGCCGAGAAGCCGAGGATCTGGAACAACCGGGGAGCAGTCCTGGGCAAGATGGGCCGGTATGATGAGGCATTGATCTGCATTGACCGGTCGCTGGCCCTCCAGCCGGAGAACGCTGAGGCCTGGGACAATCGAGGTGCGGCACTCAGTATGCTGGGCAGATATGATGAGGCATTGGAGGATTTCAACCGGGCAATAGAGATCGATCCTGAGGATTGCGAGGCTTTATGCAATAAAGGCGAGGCCTTGCGCCAACTGGGCCGGCATGCCCAAGCATTGGAGTGCTTTGAAGCCGCCATCAGATTGGATCCAGGCCATCAGAGGGCACGCAATGGAAGGCTGCTGGCTCTGAGAGAGGCACGAGAGAATGAAGAGCTGAAGGCCTCATAGATTGAAGGTCGAAGATCGGAGATTGAAGATCGGAGATTGAAGAAAAAGGTATTCTGCTCAGCTTTATTTTCACATCTCCTCATCTCAGATTCTCTCTTCTCACATCTTCCCTTCCCAGACTCTCTCCTCTCAGATGCTCTCCTCTTCCATATCCCAGCCCAGCCGCTCCCGGATGATCAGATAGCTCATCTCCGGCGGGATTGCTCCGGCCTCGGTGCAGATCAGGTCGATATACTGATGAGGGGTGACATCGAAGGCTGGATTGCGCACCCGGACGTGGCGGTACCTGGAGATGTCGGCCAGCACCTCCGTCGCCTCTCTCTCCTCGATGGTGACCAGCTCTCCCAGGATGGTCATTGGGCTGAACTTATAGGTCTCGGCGGCCACCATGAAGCTTGTTCTGGCCTCGCGGGCGCAGAGGGCGATCTGGGCGGTGCCGATCTTGTTGACCAGGGTGCCGTTGGCAGTGATCACATCCGCCCCCACCACCACCAGGTCCACATCGTTCATGACTGTTCTCACTGCCGAGTCCACAATCAGCTCCGTCTCTATGCCCATCTGGTCGAGCATGCCGATGGTGGTGATTCCCTGAAACCGGGGGCGGGACTCTGTGGCGATCACCTGGATATTCTTCCCCGATCTGTGGGCAGCGCTGATCACAGAGATGGCAGCATTTGAGTTGCAATGGGTGAGAATGGTATCCCCATCTCTGATCCTACGGCTGCCGATCTGGCCGATCTTTGAAGCGGTCGGCATTGCTGGCTATGGCCTGCCGGGCGTCATCGATCTCCTCTGCCTCATACTTCATCACCATTCTGATGGCATTGGAGAGGGAGACGGCTGTAGGCCTGGTCTTGAGGAGCAGGTCTGCAGCCTGGGCGGCCTTCTGGTTGAGGTCATCGAGGCTCTCCGCCTGGACGGAGAGAGCATACTCCTTTAAAGAGGCTGCAGCGGCGGTGGCTATCCGCCCTGCTCCTCTGATCTCCATGCTGCTGATCCTCTCTGCAGTCTCCCTGACCTGATCTATTGGCTTCATTCAAGGGCTATCTTCGCGGGATGAGGTTAAATCTATTTCCTGTGGTCAGGATTCCCTCAGCCGGCCAACAAGGTGTTCCCTTTGAGAATAACGGGGGGAGAGTGTAAAAAGATATATCAACATTGAAGTTACATTATGTGATGAGGGATCTTTATGAGAATGGTAGCTGCACTGACTGCAATTTTTATTCTAATTGCATGTATAAATATATGCTCTTCGACAAATCAATATGATAGTAAAATATTATCAAACATGAATAATTCGAATACCGCGACAAAGCTCCTGGCATTTGCATCAATTGCAGATAGGGGTGATGCTGGCCTTGATCTAATGGCCCGGGGGTTCAATTCAGATGATGAGGATTTCAAGGCTTTTGCCTTCATCTGGATGAACATAGTGGAGATGGATAATCCCAGGGCATTGGAGCTTCTGGCCGAGTCTCTATCGGGCGGGGATGAGGATACAAGGTTGCTGGCAGCTCTTTCCCTCGGCTGGAAAAGAGATCCCGCAGCTGTGGATTCTCTCATAAAGAGCCTTGAAGATGAGAGTATTGCTGTCCGAACTCTCTCAGCTATATCCTTGGGATGGATGAGAGATCCTGCGGCTGTTGATCCTCTCATAAATGGCCTGCAGGATGAGGATGATGATATGCGAATGGCCTGTGTCATGGCTTTGGGCTGGATTAAGGATCCAAGGGCAGTAGATCCACTCATAAAAAGCCTTGATGATGAGAATAATACCATCTGTATCTCTTCGGCTATGGCCTTGGGATGGATAAGAGATCCAAGAGCTGTCGATCCACTCATAAACGGCCTGCAGGATGAGGATGATGCTATGCGATCTGCTTGCGCCATGGCTCTGGGCTGGATTAAAGACCCAAAGGCGGTCGATCCCCTCATTCAAGAGCTGACGGATGAATCCTCTCCTCTATGCATTGCAACGATCTCTTTAGCATTCATCAATGATACCAGAGCAATAGCACCAATGATTGAGTTGCTTGGCAGTTCAACATGCGATGATGATATGATTGCAGGGGCTCTGGCATTCATGGGTGAGCCGGCATTGTACCCGTTGATAGATGTATTGAGCGACATCGATGAAAATCCTGAGAAGAGAGCTGCTGCAGCCTCTGCACTGGGGGCTTTAGGTGATATCAGGGCGGTGGATGTCCTTATTCAATCGCTCACAGATGATGAGAGCGATATTCGAGCCAGCTCTGCAAAAGCCCTGGGCGATATTCGAGATAATCGAAGCACTGATGCATTGATTTCAGCACTGGATGATGAATACTGGCTCGTCAGATCCAATGCTGCTATTGCCCTGGGAATGATTGGCAGCTCCAAAGCCTCTGATGCATTGATTGATCATCTCATGTATGATTCTGATCCATTCGTCAGAGCGAGTTCAGCAGAGGCATTAGGGAGGATTGGCGACCCAAAGGCAGCAGATGCGCTCATTCAATCGCTCCAGGATGAAGAGAGCTATTATGTCAAATCTAAGCTCTCTGTGGCATTAAAGAATATACTGAAAAATATGTAACTGCATTCAACCCCAGGTATGAAGGGCCACTGATATCAGACCATGACCTGCCTTCGGGCGGAGATGAAGTGGGCCCTCTCATTTTTTCATTTTTATCTGTTATCTGGCTTTCCGTTCGCCTCGTGTGAGCCCTTGTCTGGGCTGATGAGCGTTTCATCGCAACATTTTTGCCCTCCTAAATCATCCTCCCTCTCATGGGTGATCTCTCGCTATCTCAGTTCGAGGCAAAGATAATGTTCAGCTCGGAGGCCGATCTCTCCCGCTGGTCGGGAAATACATTACGCAGCGGCTTTGGTGCCCATCTCAGATCCCTGGTCTGCATCCATGGGGCTGAAGCGGGGGAAAGAGAGGCAGCAGCTTGCGAGAGCTGTCTGCTCCAAAGGTCATGTGTTTATGATTTCTTCTACAACAGCCGCCCTCCGGAAGGAGTGAAGGTGCTGCGAAAGCAAAGTGATATCCCCCGGCCATTCGTATTCGACCCACCGTTCTCTGGCCGGCATTCTGCTGGATCGACAAACGACTTCAGGTTCACCCTGATTGGGCGGGGCATGGAGTATCTCCCCTACTTTCTGCTCGCTCTGCGGAATCTGGGCGAGAGCGGAATGAGCCGGGGATACCGTCTGGGCTACGGCAAGTTCTGCATAGAGGCTGTGGATTGCATCGGCTACGGGGCCCGCAATGAGATCTTCTCCGGAGATACTGTCTACAACCGGGCGATCCCCATGAGCTATCAGGAGATGCTCAAAGCCTCTGCCGAGCACAGAGGAGATCTCACAGTGCGCTTTACGACTCCGGCACAGATCAAGGAAGGGGATAGATACACTGCTGCTCCCAGCTTTCGGGGGTTGATCTCCAGGCTGCTCTTCCGGGCCAATGCCCTGGCGGAGTTCTATGGATCGGGAATGCTCTATGACAACGAGCAGGTGCTATCCATCCTCGGCCACTGCCGGCAGGTGAGCATAGCCAGGGCCAATACCGAGGAGATCAGGACAAAGAGATACTTCCACAAGCAGAAGATGAAAAAGCAGAATCTTCCCCCATCCTTCGTCGGCGAGATAACCTATCGGGGAGAGTTCCCCCGGGAGGTCATGGCTCTTTTAGAGCTGGGCAGGCTCATCCATGTGGGGAAGATGGCAACCTTTGGGAATGGGATGTATGAGGTTGAGGTTTGAGGGGCAAAGAAGATTTTTTGTATGTGTTTAGCTGGCCAGTCTTATGGTCAGCATTTGGAGATAATTCAATTCTCACTGCCCCCATGCTGCATTATAATTAAAGCGGATCTATTCAGGCTATTTTTGTGGGTGCTGCAGGTTGATCTGCAGCCTTCTCTCGCTAATGACTGCATCTTCTCAAATCCGGGAAGGCCTGGATATATACGCCCTTATTGTTGATGTATTTATATTTATTTTAAAATTATTATTTTAAGCGAAGCCCGATGCTGAGCTGTCTCTGCTCTGGAAGGAATCCATAACGCATGAATCTGTTCCAGGGATTCATAGAGGCTATAGATATTGATTACAAATGCCCTTCGCCAGAGTTTAAATACCCCCTTGCATTCAATAGGCTGGCGAAATGACCCCTATTAAAAGGACCATCCAGGCGTAAGGTTTAAGCCAATTGGGCTCTTTTGAGGGGCTATTGCAAAGCACATCCCGACGAAAAGGGAATTGAAACAACCTGGATGGTGACCGGCACATCGTCCGAACCAAATTGCAAAGCACATCCCGACGAAAAGGGAATTGAAACTTTGGCGAGGTAATAGACGCTCTTCGGGCTCGCCTCGGATTGCAAAGCACATCCCGACGAAAAGGGAATTGAAACTCCACTCCTTCACCTCCCGCCGAAGCTTTGTGACGAATTGCAAAGCACATCCCGACGAAAAGGGAATTGAAACGAAGTCCAGCCGGGTCTTGAAGCAGTCGAATTCTATCATTGCAAAGCACATCCCGACGAAAAGGGAATTGAAACAAGATGGCCCGCGCCCCATACCCCGGAGAGCTGGAAATTGCAAAGCACATCCCGACGAAAAGGGAATTGAAACGATACGGCGGTGGGGATGGCATTGGCCAGGCCGTTGATTGCAAAGCACATCCCGACGAAAAGGGAATTGAAACGCTAGATGGTCAGAGATGACCATATCTGAGATTCGTGCATTGCAAAGCACATCCCGACGAAAAGGGAATTGAAACCTATCTGCGCGTCCTCGACAACGAGGAACCCGTAACCCGATTGCAAAGCACATCCCGACGAAAAGGGAATTGAAACGATACCTATGAGCGGAGAGTACTTTGCGGAGTTCAAGATTGCAAAGCACATCCCGACGAAAAGGGAATTGAAACACTATGTCATCGAGGATATCGTCGTGTGCTACGTGAATTGCAAAGCACATCCCGACGAAAAGGGAATTGAAACGAGGTCTGGATGGGGCTGCGATCACAGCCGAAGACATTGCAAAGCACATCCCGACGAAAAGGGAATTGAAACGCTGGATGCTGGGGTGGGATCAGGCAAAAGCCTGATATTGCAAAGCACATCCCGACGAAAAGGGAATTGAAACAAGAAGAGGACCCCCGTAAAAGGATCAAGGAGACCGATTGCAAAGCACATCCCGACGAAAAGGGAATTGAAACAGGAACTCATGCTGAAATTCGCTGAGTTCCTCGACAATTGCAAAGCACATCCCGACGAAAAGGGAATTGAAACAACCATCACACAAGACACTAAACCGTTATCATTAGATTGCAAAGCACATCCCGACGAAAAGGGAATTGAAACCCCGGTTGCACTCAAAAACGGGCTTGCCGAATGCGTTTATTGCAAAGCACATCCCGACGAAAAGGGAATTGAAACGTCCTCGATGTGGCACGGCCCATGACCGCGACATCAACGATTGCAAAGCACATCCCGACGAAAAGGGAATTGAAACGAAAGGTCTATGACATCGCCCTCCGGCCCGAGCGCCATTGCAAAGCACATCCCGACGAAAAGGGAATTGAAACGGACGTTCTGATGAGCGATCGCCAGCCGCCCTTCTATTGCAAAGCACATCCCGACGAAAAGGGAATTGAAACAGAAGCCATCCGAAAGGCTGCCGGCCACGAGCACCGAATTGCAAAGCACATCCCGACGAAAAGGGAATTGAAACATAAGGGATACCGTGGTATACTGCATGGGAATGGATGATTGCAAAGCACATCCCGACGAAAAGGGAATTGAAACCGATCCTTCCAGTAGTGGACCAGGCCACCCGCCACTCCGGATTGCAAAGCACATCCCGACGAAAAGGGAATTGAAACCTCAGCACGGGCGCAGACATGGCTGATGCCAGTGCCTCATTGCAAAGCACATCCCGACGAAAAGGGAATTGAAACCATATCATTCCTCAAAGTTAAACATACCTTTATTATGTATTGCAAAGCACATCCCGACGAAAAGGGAATTGAAACTGATTGAAGAACCGTCTAGGATTATTGCGGGCGAAAATTGCAAAGCACATCCCGACGAAAAGGGAATTGAAACAGTTTGTCAACGACAAGACAAAAGAATACTTAATAAATTGCAAAGCACATCCCGACGAAAAGGGAATTGAAACTGGATATTGTACTCATCCCATCCACCAGCGAAATTTGTATTGCAAAGCACATCCCGACGAAAAGGGAATTGAAACGCGAATCCCACTGCTGCAATACTTTTTAAGCTCGATATTGCAAAGCACATCCCGACGAAAAGGGAATTGAAACATATCATAGTCTGGTTACCACCCGTCAAATTCGCCGAATTGCAAAGCACATCCCGACGAAAAGGGAATTGAAACAAATCTCTACACCAAACATACTGGCAATCTCTTTCTATTGCAAAGCACATCCCGACGAAAAGGGAATTGAAACCCAGGAGATACCTTCTGGATCTGGCTTTCTGGTGGGATTGCAAAGCACATCCCGACGAAAAGGGAATTGAAACCCGTAATCTTGATTGGTTCGAAGAGGCACAGAAGCAATTGCAAAGCACATCCCGACGAAAAGGGAATTGAAACTCCAGCAGGCTTGCTATGGGGCTGTCGCCATGCTCTTGCATTGCAAAGCACATCCCGACGAAAAGGGAATTGAAACAGGTCGAAGCCTCTCTTGCCCCTCACGAGCATCATAATTGCAAAGCACATCCCGACGAAAAGGGAATTGAAACATAAACTGACATTCGTATTCTTGGGCTACCCAGGCGTTGATTGCAAAGCACATCCCGACGAAAAGGGAATTGAAACGCACGATTTCCCGAAGAATGGCTTGATCGTCGGAGATTGCAAAGCACATCCCGACGAAAAGGGAATTGAAACGTGACTTTGACCGGCGCGTCGTGCTTGCGCTGGAAAATTGCAAAGCACATCCCGACGAAAAGGGAATTGAAACAGAAATTTAACATATGCGGCTTTTTCTAATGATCAATATTGCAAAGCACATCCCGACGAAAAGGGAATTGAAACATATTCCGCTTGCCATTGCCCAGAAACCTACAGAAGCATTGCAAAGCACATCCCGACGAAAAGGGAATTGAAACTACGAACCATGCGTATCGCAGTTTCCGAACTGTAGATATTGCAAAGCACATCCCGACGAAAAGGGAATTGAAACTTGTCTCTGCGGTACTGAGCCACACGCTCAGTCACGGCATTGCAAAGCACATCCCGACGAAAAGGGAATTGAAACTTTACCGGCCTGTTGATGAATCCGCCGACGAAGAGCCAATTGCAAAGCACATCCCGACGAAAAGGGAATTGAAACTTGTTAATGTCCGTTTATTTAGACAGTGCACCCGCGTGATTGCAAAGCACATCCCGACGAAAAGGGAATTGAAACAATGAACAGAAAATTATAAACACTATAGGTGAGAATTAATTGCAAAGCACATCCCGACGAAAAGGGAATTGAAACGAATACGTCCCTCGGATCTAGGTTCGTTACATATTCTGTTATTGCAAAGCACATCCCGACGAAAAGGGAATTGAAACAATAGTGTTATAAAGTTAGCCGCGCTATTATGTGAATTGCAAAGCACATCCCGACGAAAAGGGAATTGAAACATCTCATTTTATCACCTATCCGATATTTATATCTCTTCATTGCAAAGCACATCCCGACGAAAAGGGAATTGAAACACACTGCGAATGCCATAATATTCATACCGAAATATATAAGATTGCAAAGCACATCCCGACGAAAAGGGAATTGAAACGGGAACCGCGGGGGCCATTAGATCTTTGGCTGAGAATGATTGCAAAGCACATCCCGACGAAAAGGGAATTGAAACTTCGCGGGAATTCGGGCCATGTATTTCGTATTTTAGCATTGCAAAGCACATCCCGACGAAAAGGGAATTGAAACGCTATCGCCCCATTTGAAAATATCCAGATTAGATACATTGCAAAGCACATCCCGACGAAAAGGGAATTGAAACTATATTGGTGATAGACAGCTTTTTCGGGATCAAGCTATTGCAAAGCACATCCCGACGAAAAGGGAATTGAAACAGTTTTGATATCTGACTATCACATGTAAATGTATCTGTATTGCAAAGCACATCCCGACGAAAAGGGAATTGAAACCTGGAACGATTGCGACACATAGACGATTTAAGATATTATTGCAAAGCACATCCCGACGAAAAGGGAATTGAAACTCGATATCCAAGCCCTATAGTTCCATCCGATATTTTCCATTGCAAAGCACATCCCGACGAAAAGGGAATTGAAACCCGAATGGGTAATTGTTGGAGCAGGTGGAACCTGGAATTGCAAAGCACATCCCGACGAAAAGGGAATTGAAACAGTTCATGCACCAGGACACAACGCCAGCAGAGCTTGCGTATTGCAAAGCACATCCCGACGAAAAGGGAATTGAAACTTTCAAGCGTGAGGCATACGAACTCATAGGAAGAAATTGCAAAGCACATCCCGACGAAAAGGGAATTGAAACCCTAAATTAAAATGTCTATCGTTCGTAAATGTCAACATTGCAAAGCACATCCCGACGAAAAGGGAATTGAAACTAAGAAGTTGCACCTGTTATGTCCATTGCACAATTTGAATTGCAAAGCACATCCCGACGAAAAGGGAATTGAAACTATTCTAGGATGCTGGCAGATTGGACACTGTATCTCTCCGAATTGCAAAGCACATCCCGACGAAAAGGGAATTGAAACTAACCATCTTATTCATTTATATCTTTAAGTTCAGGTAGGATTGCAAAGCACATCCCGACGAAAAGGGAATTGAAACCGATTGGCGTATATCGCGGAACACGACGATAAAAAATATTGCAAAGCACATCCCGACGAAAAGGGAATTGAAACTTAGTCTCCTTATACCATCCAATATTAACATTCATCATATGAGAGCTTCGATTTAGCCTAAGACTATATGAATTTAAATTCTCACGTTAATATTTTCAATCTTTACGGTCCATTTCCTTCATGATTTTGCCCCAGCTTGTCTGTTCGATCGTGAATCATCTTATTTCCCTCCATTTTTGCCCCTTTTTCCA
>Ga0208461_1002047_pt1 | contig 17103 bp, 9 predicted proteins | sample AD_JPNTR4_MetaG_FD_184448 | JGI IMG/M metagenome (GOLD analysis project Ga0208461, IMG submission 184448) | Active sludge microbial communities of municipal wastewater-treating anaerobic digesters from Japan - AD_JPNTR4_MetaG (SPAdes) (version 2) | ecosystem: Engineered > Bioreactor > Anaerobic >... | reverse complement strand
CGCAGGAGACAGGCGAAGGCTCCTCCTTGCCCTGCATGTGCAAAGACAGGTCCCCCACACCCGTGTGGCAGACCGTGCAGCTCAAGGCCCCGTGGGCAGTCTCCTTGAAATGCCCGGTGTACTTCGGCGCCGAATGACAAGAAGCACACTCCGAAATCGAAAGAGACGCCGCAGCCTTGGCGGAGGGTCCTGATACCTCCCCCGCCTCTGTACCCTTCGCGGAAACACCCCGCTCCATATCCTCTGCTGGGACACCATCCGACTTGGATGCAGCCGAGTCACCCGAAGATGCCTGCGGCGCGCGCGAGGTGGATGAAGCCGAAAACCTCAAAGGCGCCAGCGGCGAAGGCGTCACATTCTTGAAATCGTGGCAATCGGCGCACATGAACTCTGATTTCCCGTGCTGACGGTGGCAGAGGTCGCAGTCCACTTCGGTGCCGTAGTGCGAGGTATGCGGGTTCGGCAGGAACACTCCCTTGGCGGGCGTCTTCACCAGGTCCTCGGTTGGATGACAGGCCGTGCAGGTTTTCGTGCTTACCCTCTCGGATTCAGCCTCCTGGCTGTGACATACCTGGCACGAAACACCCGAGAGCATGTGCGTATGGCTCGTGGGCATCTTGGATTTCAAGGAGACCTCGTCCTTGGCATGACAGGCCATGCACTGCTGCATCGTCATGGCCTTCGTATCCGGATGGGTCTTGGGGAGCACCTGTTTGCCTCCTACATGACACGCCATGCAGTCCCCGGGCTTCGCATCGGTTAGCCGTTTAGGCGCACCGCCTTCGTCCCCCGCCGCGGAATTCCATGGCAAAATGCCCATGCCTGCAACCAGGAAGAGAGTAAGAAGCATGGTGATAAGACGTGCCCGAAAATCATGCTGCCTGACCACGGTGATACCTCCTGACCGAAAGACGGGCTGGATCATCCTGCCATCCAATCCTATGATCAGCTGCAGGCTGAATCGCTGGGCAGCCCCCTTGTTTTCATACGAAAAAGGCGGCGCCGCCGAATGCGACGCCGCCTTTCCTGTTTCATCCTGTTACACCTTTTCCTTTGCTGCATTCGTCCCGGCGATGCGCCCGAAAACCACACAGTCAGGAATTGCGTTGCCGCCCAGCCGGTTCGACCCGTGGATGCCTCCGGTCACCTCGCCTGCGGCATACAGGCGCGGGATCGGGTTGCCCCAGATGTCGATGACCCGGGCCTCCTTGTTGATCCTCAAGCCCCCCATGGTATGGTGAACGGCGGGCCACTGCGCGACAGCATAGAAGGGCCCCTCGTCGATGGGTACCATCGCATCGGTGATGGGCTTATTGAATTCCGGGTCCTTTTTGTCTTTGAGATACTGGTTGTGCTTCTTGATCGTTTCCTCCAGGGCCGCAGCGGGAACGCCGATCTTCCCGGCGAGCTCCGCCAGCGTGTCGGCCTTTACGAAGCGGCCTCTGGCCAAACCTTTCTCGATCTCTTCCATAGTCCCCATCTTGGGTATCATCTTCTCATTGAAGATCGAGAAGGTCGGCTTCGAGCCGGTGGCGATTTCCGCGCGGGATACCACGTCGCGGCGCTCAAGCTCGTTCACGAACCGCTTGCCCTTCTTGTCCACGTATACGATGCCATAACCCGGCCCCCGGAACGGATACAGGCCCGGCGAGTCCAGGGTGCCCTTTTCGGGTTCTGCATAGGGATACAGCTGAATGAAGCACATCTGCAGGGTGTCGGCGCCGACGGCCTGAGCGTAACGGATCATCTCGCCGGTCGCACCCATGTGGTTGGTGCAGTTGAGCTCGGGAACGATGTCCGGATTGAACGCCTGACGCATCTTGATGTCGCGGCTGAATCCGCCGGAGGCGATGATCAGCGCCCGTTTGATCCGGATGTTTTTCTTTTTGCCCGCTTCCTTCACCTCGATGCCGAGGATCGGGCCGTTCGTGTCCGCACGCCAGATCCATGAAACTTCGGTGCGCGTCCGCATGGTCGCCCCGTGCTTTTCGGCGATCTTTCTCAGCGCCTCTGTGTAGCCGCGGCCGACGCCCTCGACATTATTGTGCGTCCGGTATGCCGAGTGTCCGCCGGTTCGGTTCAGGACATCACGCAGCTTCGCACCGCCCTCGTCGATCATCCAGTTCAATGCCGGCGTGGCCCCGTCGACCATTATCTTGACCAGCTCCGGGTCGCCGTAGAAATCGCCGCCCTTGATCGTATCCTTGGTGTGGAGCTCTACGCTGTCGTCGCCCAGCTTGTGCTTCTCGCGGAGGTGAAGCTTGTCGTCCCATGAGTTGTACTCGCTGCCGTTGATGATGGAGTTGCCTCCGTAGACCGGCATTTTCTCGAGGATGACGACCTTTGCCCCTCCTTTCGCAGCCTCGGCTGCCGCCGCCAGTCCGGCAAACCCGGAGCCCACGACCACTGTGTCGAGGGTCTCATCCCACTTCGTGGGGATGACCCTGCTCTCAGCCGCATTGGCCTCCCCCTTCATGAGATTCAGGGCCATGGCGCCTGTAGAGGCGAGAATGCTGGCTGTCACGGAGCCCTTGAGCATCTGTCTCCGAGTTATTCCCCCCTGGTTACCGGTAACGCCGTTCCTGTTTTCCTCGTTCTTTTTTTTCATGGTAGATCTCCTCCCTAATAGGTGTTTATGAATAAACTGGGATCACCAGTTGTTCCGTACCTGGCGCATGGCAGGCAGTGCGATCGTCTCGATCGTGTGTTCGGGCTGCCCGGACAAACACCGCATGCGCATGGGATGCCGGTGATGAGAAATGTATGTCCAAGAAGAGCGCCCAACTCTTCTCGCCGAGGAAGCTGAACCTTGCGAGAGAGGCCGATATCGTCACATGAAGACGACACTTCGGGTAGTCTCATATACCCACCTTAACTGATTCAGCCTAAAGGAGAATGAATCCTCAGGCTGCCTCTGTAGGATAAAATGTACCAGGAATACCTCCCTGGATGTAGGGGAGGAAACGGGGTTTTATCGGGTATTCTGGAGTACCCGATGTGTGGGAATCCGGCGAAAGACGGACTCAGAGCACGGGCCGGTTATCTCCTGGACGGCTCCTGGGCGGCGTTCCGGCCGGCGATGCGCCCGAACACCAGGCAATCGGTAATGGCGTTGCTGCCCAACCGGCTTGCACCGTGGATGCCGCCGGTTATTTCCCCCGCCGCGTACAGGCGCCCTATGGTCTGCTGCGTACGGACGTGCATCACCTGGGATTTGGTGTTGATCCTCAAGCCCCCCATGCAGTGATGTACCTTGGATATCAGGCGGATGCTGAAGTAGGGTGGGTACTGGATCGGGGACAGATCGACGGGGATGGGCTTGCCGAACTCGTCGTCGACGCCTTTTTCCACCGATGCATTATAGATGCGGATGGTGTTTTTCAGGGCCTCCAGCGGTATCCGGTTGTCATTCGCCAGCTCGTCAATGGAATCGTACTGCTTCACCACTCCGCGTTTCAGGCATTTCTCCAGGGTCGAGGCGTATTGCACTCCCTTGCTGTCGACGATGGCCACGGCTTCTCTTCCACTGTTGAGCATGGCGTCGACGAGAAGCTTGCGGTCTGACAGCTCATTGACAAAGCGCCGGCCCGAGCTCCTGTCGATCAGGATGCCATAGGGGAATCCCGCCAGCATCGAGAACATCGAGCCTACGCCGAACCCTTCCTCGTCCCTGGATGCCCAGGGTCCGAGCTGAATCAGGGACAGCTGAATCGGCGTAGCCCCGATCCGTATGGCCTCGATAAGGCTCTCGGCCGTTGCCCCGGGTTGATTGGTGCTCTCGATGTCGGCAGTGAGATTCGGGTTTTGAATGGTTCTGAATGTTATGTCCTGGGCGAAACCTCCGCTTGCCAGAACAACGGCCTTTTTCGCCCGGAGCCGTTTGATTTCGCCTGTCTTGGGATTGGGGAAAATATAATTCTCCCTGACCACCACGCCTTCCACCTCATCATTTTCATCCAGGACAAATCGTTTGAACAGGGTTTTAAGCTGAACGGGTATCCCCAGCTCCCTGCATCTGGTGAGCATGGGTCTGATGATGCCGGAGCCCGATGTCTCGACCGTGTTGTATGTACGGGGGACCGAATGCCCGCCAAGGTGGCTCAGTCTTGGTTTATACCTTACCCCGAGCTCTTCGATCGTCCACTGCAAGGCCTCGACGGAGTGCTCGGCAACTATCCGGACAAGCTCGGGCTGATTGAGATTCATCCCGGCGGCGAGCATGTCGGCCATCATCAGCTCGGGCGAGTCCTCGATGCCTGCTTGTTTCTGAAGCTCAGAGCCTGCGGCGGCAACCAGCCCGCCGCTGATGATGGAATTGCCGCCGGGGACACGCATCTTTTCGAGCACAATAATGGACGAGCAGTGCTTCCGTGCTTCCAGTGCCGCTGCAAGACCAGCAAAGCCCGATCCAATGATGATCAGATCGTACTCAGCATCCCACATGAATCGCTCCATTCAGGTTGTTCTTCTGTACATTCCCAGTTGACCGTGGCTTCCGGAAGGGTCCGGCACACCGGAACACGCCTAACGGAAATACACCAAGCGCAGGTTTGTGTAAAGTGCTCCCAAAAGCATATCAAGCACTTGGCGATGGTTGTTCCGAAAATGTCTCTGGGAATGGTAAATTTTCATTCATGTATGAATTCTTCCTCTTGGCTGGTGCTGCCAGCGGAATCTATGACGCGTTTCGAAAGAAAGGCGTGAAGGTTCACCTTCCTGCCGCGCAGGCGGAGCTTCCTGCGGATATTTTTTCGGTGCGTCTGAATGGTCTCAAAGGAAAGGTTCATGGCCTCGCATATTTCCTTGCTCGAACAGCCGGCCTGGATCAGGCGGCATACCCCGAGCTCGGTTTTGCTGAGTTTCAGAAGGCCGGCATCCAATTCGGTGCCGGAACCGGAAGTCAGGGCTGTGAGCTGTTGGCCGAGGAGCATGAGGTAGCTTTTTCTCACCGAGGCGTCCGTTTCCTTTTCCACCTTTTTCAGTGCCGGTAATATTGAGGTCCTTATTCGCGCCGACAGACGGCCTTCGAAATCCCTTCGGTCTTTTTCGATGGTGTTCAGTACATTCTTCAGGGTGATATTCATTTCCTCGGTCTGGCTCTTTTCTTCAAAGAGCTTTTGCTCCAGTGCCTTCTGCTCGGTGATGTCGTGCACGATAATGGTCCAGAATTTCTTCCCGTCATAGTCGATGCGGGTCACCGTGACATCGGTCGGGAATGTCCGTCCGTCGATATAGACACCGGTTATCTCGGTGCTGAACCGCTGGCCCTCCACCAGTTCGTCGAAAGAACCCATGAGCGCTTCCATGCCCTGCTCGTCAGTCAGCTGGCGGACATCGGAACCCACCAGGGTTTGTATGGGCATGCCATATATCTCTGCAGCCTGCTGGTTTGCCTTGATAATTTCGAGCTCCTGATCAACAAGCAGGATCCCCTCACCGACCGAGTGAAAAATCGCGCGATGCATTTTTTCTGCATTTGTCAGGATATGGGCGGGGTTTCTCGTTTCTCTGTGCAACGTTCCATGAGATTCCTGCCCGGGAAGCAGCCGGCTGAAGGTTGATTCGGGTTGTTTTTGCTCATCCGGCTTGGCTGAGCGCTCCCACTTGCCGGCAATAGCTGTCTCCGCGATATCCGTAATGCGCCGTATGGAGAGGAGTGCGCTCCAGTCTCTTTCACCCCGGCCTGGTGCTGCGATCAGGTCTTCCAGAGACTGTACTATCGTCTTGAAAAAACCGAGGAACGTCTCCAGGGACATGCCCATGTCGCGGTAACGGAGCGATTCTCCTACGATGGTCCTGCCGTGCGGGCCCAGGTCGTCGATGCAGGAAATCCGCGTCTCTGGCCTGCTCGATGTGAGATCCTGCAGCATATTCACCAAGGCGGTGCAGATTGTTTCAAGGTCCTTGTATGTCATCGGCGTGTTGTTCAGGAACCGGTTCTCCTCCCTGCACCGTTCACGTATATGAAGGACGAGTTCCTCTGTGTCCGCTATTCCGAACAAGGGGCTTCTCATCATGTGCTCACATCCGGGAGTGAAGAATGAACCGCCATGGGCGGATACGCTGCACAGGATGTGCAGCCGGGAGGTCAGAATCAGCCAGCCATTTACCCACCAGGGACTCCTCGCAACAGGAATCACAAAACCTGTCTTCTCAGATGATTCATCTTACAGTCCGCCGGATTGCTGCCGTATCTTGAGGCAGATTACGTTGCCAATGAATTTTCTTATACGGGACGAATTTCGGGTATGTCAACCGGGGAACCTTATCCCCCCGGTCTTTACAGCTATCTCTAAACAAACCAGGGGGCTTGGGGGAGCGCTGTCTTGCAGGCGCTTCTCCAAGCCCCCTTCCATCAATGGGAGGATCTATTCCCTCTTATGCCGTCTCCCGGCAGTATCGCTGCCCGGAATGCGGCCCGCCTCGGCTCTATATACCCTCTATCACCCGAGCATGGCCCAGAAGATGAGGACCGTCAGGACGATACCAAGGAGAATGCTCGCAATCCCAAACACCCAGGCAAAGACCCGAACACCAGATCCCGGACCCTCACAGCTGATCTCCTCAAGCCGGCCCTCTCTCACTATCCGCTCATACTCAAGCGGCCGCTCATGTTTCAATGCCCCCACCGTATACCTGCCCGTGAAAATGTTCTTCTCAAGCGGGAACTTGTCAGGCACCAGGTGCGTGTTGAAAAAATGAACCGTAAAGATGAACACCGCAGCCAAAAACGCCTCCTCGGAATGGGCCAGATGCATGATGTTGATCATCCACCCGGGCATCACCCACGACGCATACTCCGGTATCCACAACACCATACCCGATAGCCCGATCACAAACATCCCCCAGAACACAGCCATGAAGTCGAACTTCTCCCAGTATGTCCACCGGTCGAACTCGGGCTTCTCTCCGGCATTGAAGAACCACTTGAACATCCCGAAACAGTCCTGAAAATCCTTCCACCTCGGAAAGAGCGATCCCGACCCGAAGAGCCTTCCCATCCAGCCCTTCACCTTGAATCCCGGGAAAAGGAACCTCAGAGACCGCCAGCACACATACAGAAACAGCAGGCTCATGGCTGTGGCAGAGATTCGGTGAATGAGAGCGGCCCCCGCCACCCCGCCCATCAGGGAGATGAACGCCTTGGCCCACGGAGCATCCGCATACTTGATCGGAAAGCCCGAGACCACAACTCCGAAGAAGGACAAGATCAGCACAATGTGCATGATCCGCTCCTTCACCCCAAACCTCCTGACATACCGGCTCGCCAGCTCCTCGGGCAGATCACTCTCCTGCACAAGCCCCGCCTTCTTCAGACGGCGCTTCTCTGCATACACCTTGCGCCACCACAGCAGACAATGCACCCAGAAGAAGGCAAACACCCCCACCAGAAGCGCTATCATGAACTTCTCGGTCAGATACAGCGAGTAAAACCCGGCCTTGTCGTGGGGGTCAGGGTGCGGCACATAAGAGACGAACCTGGGGTGGAAATTCTTGTGGCACTCCCCGCAGGTCTCCACCAGCACCTCCTGGTTCAAGGCAGAGGCGGGATCGTCCGCAGGCAGGATGTTGTGAGCAAGATGGCAGTCGGCACAGCCCGCCACCCTGTCAGGCTCGCCCAGCTTCATGGCCTTGCCGTGATAGGTCTGACCAAAGGCCTCCACCGCCTTGGGGAACACACCGTAGTTTCCCGCAACACCGCCTTCCGCATGGCAGGATGTGCACAAGGCGGTGTAGTATGCCCGCTTCTTCGCCTGACCCTCATCAGTTGTGTCAAAGGCCTTTGTGCCGTGGACGCCGTGACAGTCCGTGCACGTGGCTGCATCGGTATTGCCCGCCATCACCCTGGCGGTATGACCCTTGTCGACATACTTCTCCCGATCACTGTGACACTGAAGACATACAGCGGCCGACCGGGCCTTGTCCTGCTCCCCGCCGGGAGCTTCCTTCGGATGAATGCCGCGGTGACACTGAAGACACGATATGCCCGCTTCCGCATGCCAGCTCCCCTTGTACTCCTCCTCCACACCCCTATGGCAAGTGGCGCAGGAGACAGGCGAAGGCTCCTCCTTGCCCTGCATGTGCAAAGACAGGTCCCCCACACCCGTGTGGCAGACCGTGCAGCTCAAGGCCCCGTGGGCAGTCTCCTTGAAATGCCCGGTGTACTTCGGTCCCGAATGACAGGATGTACAGTCTGCCGGGAGGGAAGATGACGGCTGTACGGATACCGGCTCTTCAGCCCTGCCCTTGGCGGGCTCTGCCGATTGCGACTCTTTCGGGCCGCCGGAGAGCATCTGCTCATGAGCCGCAAGAAACCCCTCGGAAAGAGGGATCTTGCCTGGGCCATGGCAGATCAGGCACTGCTGCATCGTCATATTGGTGGTGTCTGCATGGTCCTCTGAAAGAACCTGCTGGCCTGCGTGACACGCCATGCAGTCTCCGGGTTTTCCACCGGCTGATGGCTGTGGCGTACCGTCCTGCGCCGGTGAAACACCACTGAATATCAGCATGCCCATGACGGTAACCGCGAGGGTGCTCAATATCACCTGGTAGAATGGCTTATAGGCCGGGGTTGTCTTCATGTCGTGCCGTCTCCTGGTGTATGAGAGGCGAACCCCTTCACGATCTCCACCTGAGAAAGTCCAGGGTCTCAGAGGACATATGGTGCTACGCCTGCTGCTTCTCCCGCTTAAGGAAGACGTTTTGTGTGCGGGGATGCCTCTCTCTTTTTGCTAGTGCGAAAACAGGCCTGTCATGATCTTTGCCACGCTCTGGTAAAAGCTCGTCTTTGCATGCTTACCCAGGTTGGCGGCAACGGTCAAGGCGAATCTTCTCAAGTGCTCGTCCAAGGTCCTCTTCTGGAGCTCGACTGCATAATCTTCGATCTTGCTGTTTCCCGTATTGATGCCTTCGGCCTCTTTGAAGGAGAGGAATGCCATGAACTCGAGCTCGACTGCGATGTGATCGGGGGGAAGCCGGAAGTCTTCCTCCACCTTCAGCCCGGCCTCGTAGTAGAGGCGTGCGATCTGGAAGGTCGATTCATCGTACAGCTTTCCCTCGTTGTACACCGACTCGAAGAGGTAGACCAGGCGGCGGGGCTTGGATGCAAAGCACATCCAGGTATAGTCCTTTTCGATCTCCAGAAGCAGGGCTGCCTGCTTGGCCTTGGAATCGATGTATTCTTTCTGCAGCGCTGCAAGCTGGTCATCAAGTCCTCTTATTCCCAGAATCCCGAGGGCATCCTTGATCTCTCCCAGAAAACTGCCGCTGCACAGGCTCTCTACCAGGTCTTTGTCCGGGTAATTGAGTGCCTGAGCCAGGAGGGAATACAGCGTTGCCTTTGCCGCCGCTTGGTTGAGTTTTTCTTCGGATACATTCATTATTCTGTTACTGCTCCTTACTGTCTGCATGCCTTTTCAAAAGACACACGCAACATTTTTTCTGTGAAAAATAAATATGGAACGGGCAGAGCGGCAAACATACCGCCCTGCCCGACCATCACCGGTTTGTCAGAGTCCTATTTCTTGGACTCCTTGTCCTTTTCATCTGCTTCCACCCGGGCTCTTCTCTCACTGAACTTCTTGAATCCGCCGACAGCCACTGCGGCTATCGCGGCGGGCATGGTGAAGGAATCGCCCAAGACTTTGCCTGTCTTGGCATCTTTGGCCGCCACTTTCGGATAGCCGAAGGTAACCGGCTCGTTCTTTGCCAGGACGAACAGGTGGGTTCCGCCGTTTTCCTTGGCGCCGTAGATCTTGAGCTTGTTCTTGGACGCAATTGCCTTGGCCTTTGCCAGGATCTCCTGATACTCGCCGAACTCCATGGCGCTTGTGGGGCAGACCTCAACGCAGGCAGGAGCCTTGCCCTGACCGGCCCGATGGGCGCACATGCTGCATTTGACAATCTTTTTGGTGGTCTTGTCGAACTGCGGAATGCCGAATTTGCACTCCCTCACGCAGGTCTGGCAGCCGATGCACTTGTTCACATCGTAGAGCACCTGGCCGGACTCCGACTTTGTCAGGGCCTGCACAGGGCAGTTAGCCACGCAGTCGGGTTCGAGGCAGTGCATGCAGCGCTTGTGATACAACCCATCATCATTGATTTCGACAAAGGTCCTGAACAAACCCTTGGCCGCCTGATCATGATATCTGAACTCCTGGATGCACCGGTATGCACAGGAGTTGCAGCCCGTGCAGAAGGTGGTGTCCAGCAAAATGGCATATTCTTTCATGTCTGATCACCTCACGATACTTTTTTTACGCTGACGAACACATCCTCAACCCACCCCATTCCGGTCGGATCGTACTTCTTTCCGATTTCGGGGTCCTTCTGCGGGATGAGATCGCCGTCACGGTATCCGTAGTTCGCCGCGACTTTGAGGTTCTTGGCCCGGTGACCGATGCCGTGGAAGAGCAGCACGCAGTCTTCCCTGGCCACGCGGCTGGTCAGATGGAGTCTGGCCTTCTGCGGTCTGGGGAGATCCTTCATATACTTCGGATCGTTCTCGAGCAGTATCTCGTCGCCTTCCTTCAGGCCCAGCTTCGCTGCAGCGTTGGGATTCATCCACACCGCATCCATGTGGACCCGGGTGTTCATCTCTCTCAAGACCGGGTTGTTGACGAAGTTGGGGTCTGCGTGCATGATCCAGGGCGCCCTGGTGATGAGCAGGGAGAACTTGAAGCTCCCGGTGCTCTCGTGCCAGCGCGGGGCCCAGATAGGCAGCGGGCTGTGACCGACCTCGGCGAACTCGTCGATGAACATGCGCACCCTTCCGCGGGGCTTGCCGTAGCCTATCTTTTCGAGGTGCTTGTAGTTCTCGTACGGCTTCTTGTCGACCCAGAGACCGCCCTTTGCAATGAAGTCGGCGGTGTCTTCCGCAACACCGGCCTGCTTGATGGCCACATCACCGATATTGGTCGGGATCTTCTTGGCCGGGTCACCGCTGCCGTCCGTGGTCCAGTACTCGGGGGCCATGGCAAGGCCGATCTTCATCGCGAACCCGCCCCAGCCGATCTGGTCGCCCGGAGACTTCTGGACCGGCACACCGCCGGCAAAGGCGGGCCACTTCGGATAGTATAGGCGAATGTCGAGCTTTCCTTCTTCGAACTGATGGGGAGCCGGCACGACATAGTCGCAGAAATAGCCGAGGTCGTCGAGGTACAGATTCCAGTCGACGACGAGGTCCAGCCTGTCGGCCGCCGCCTCCATCATCTGGGACTGAATCATGGCGAAGAGGCCGCGATGCGGGTTCCTGAAGAACACCGCCTTGCCGCGCTTGGCCTTGTAGAGACCCCATGCGATCATGCCGTAGTGACCGGGAGCCGAGAAGTCCTTGTTCTTGTAGATGTTGTTCGTCACAGGGAACTCTTCCCGGAAGTCGGCCTGCTTGGCCGGCAGCGGGGGATAGGGCTTCACGGGCGGGGTGATGTCGTCGAGCCAGGGCAGCTTGACGTCGTGGAACAGCAGGATTGCGCCCTCGTGGTCGATGGAGCCGACCAGGCTGTTCAGGATGTTGATGGCGTGGCGGAGCCTCCAGCTGTTCGCATAGTTGGGGCCTGCCGCATCGCGCTTGTAGGTCGGAATCATGGCCTTGGGCGCTGCCGCTGCAAACTCCAGTGCGATTCTCTTGATGTCCTTGGCCGGCACCTCGCTGATCTTGGCCGCCCACTCCGGTGTGTAGTCTTTGACCGTTTCTTTGAGAAGCTGCATGACCGGCTTCGCGTTTACACCGTTGACCTTGAACGGGCCGCCTTCCAGGGCCGGTGCTTCGCACTGATCGATGGGTTCGGCCTTTTTGGTCTTGGTGTTCCAGGCGAGGAAGCTGCCGTCGGCGTTCTTGATCGCCTTCTTGGCCTTGACGTCGATCAGGGATGCAGCGTCGCTGTACTTGTCGATGAAATCCTTGTTGTACTTCTTCTCCTTCATGATCACGTTGATCATGGCCAGGGCCACAGCCAGGTCGGTGCCCGGCTTGATTGCATAGAACTCGCTGGCGAACGCGTCTGTCATGGGGGTCCTGACCGGGTTGAGCATGACGATCTTGGCGCCGTTTCTCTTGCCGGCAGCCCAGTGGTTGAGCATGCCCGCCTTGCCGCATTTGGAGAAGGAGTCGAAACCGAACCATACCTGGTACTTGCAGGTGTCGTAGTCATACCCGCACACGTGGTGGCTGGGGGTATAAGAGCTTGAGTAGTACGCATTCGGCGGGTTGGTCAGGGTGAGACAGTTGATGTAGTAGTGGGTGCCGAAGCACTCGGTGCGCTGGTCGCTCCGCGCAACGCCCAGAGACAGGCAGAGCTTGTTCGTGTAGGGGTCGCCCGGGGATGCGAACACGATATCCTCGCGTTTGAAGGTCTTGAGCTTCTCGATGATCTCGTTCACTGCATCTTCGGTCTTCATGACCACCCAGCCCGGATCGACATCGATACCCTTCTTCTTGTTGGTCCTCTTCAAAGACACCATGAGCCGGTCAGGGTCGTACATGGAGTCCAAGAAGCCCATGGCCTTGATGCAGAACTTGCCGTTGGAGACCGGATCTCCCGGCCTGCCCTCGATCGTGATGGAGCGCTCGACCCCCGTGGCCGGATCAACACCGACAACGATATTGTAGGCACAGTCGCACTCGCATGCACGAGCGCAGACCTGCGGGACCTTCTTGGTGATCCGGTAGGGCGGCTGCTCCTGCGGATGCTCGCCGAATGCCCACGCCGATTTCAGATTCCTGAAGGGGAAGGCGGACCCGGCAATCACTGCTCCGGTTGCCCCCGCTACCTGAAGAAATCGCCTTCGTGATACTTCAAATTTTTTTCCCATCTTTCTTCCTCTCACATCGTTTTTTAAAAATGATGCCTGATGCCAATTCCTTGTTGTGTTCCTTGCCTCTCATCCTTCCCGGCCGATGAACCACCCGCCTTTCCCAGGCCTCAAATCCTGTAGCTAATTATTCACGTACAAGCATATTTATGCTATAATTTCATTCCCCCTTGAGCATGCTCCGTGCCAATCTGGTTTAACGATAAACATCCTTAATATTAACCAAGTTACATACAATATCTGGAAAAAGCCGGGGCTGTTCGATTCAAATGTTTGCAATTTTCACAAAAACTTTTTATATTTTTAAAAATCGCCCATGGCGGAATTGAACAGGCGGGAGTCTTCATCATTTTGGAAAGGTAGATGCGGCGGTTCATAAGGGATTTCAGCACATTCAAAAAAGCAATCCGATCTAACCTGATGACGGTATACCCTTTCTTTTCAGGAGATATGCGGAGAATACGTCTATGCACCGCCCGTTTTGATAAATGTCCACGGACATATGGCTGCAATACTAAAGAACGAGACCTCTGTGGTGAGGCGCTCAGCGCAGTTTGCCTTGCACGGAGCAGCTCATGACTGTAGGAGATCTCAATGGCGAACGAGCCTTGCTGCACCCAGTACGAGATGAGAATCAAGGAACCAGAGACCGGGGAAGAAGCTCGCAGGATTCTTCCCCAAGACGAATGCTGGAACGGCAAAAGATGCCAAAAAGGCGAACAGCACTTTCGCGACCTGGTGGAAAACTCGCCCACCGGCATCTGCATTGTTCAGGATGGAAGGGTCGTGTATCGGAACCCCGAACAGCAGCGGATCTTCGGCCCTCTGGAGGAAGGCCCCCATCCGTCGATTTTTGATCGGATCCACCCGGACGATAGGGAGGAGCTCGCCTTGATGATCGAATCAACGCTTTCCGGCCGTGCGCCGCATATGGGCATCCCTGTCAGATTCACCCATGTCTCCGGTGATACTGTAGGCGAAATGGCCATGAAGTGGCTCCACTGCCGCACGAACCTCATCGAGAATGAGGGCAGACCCGCAGTCCTGATCAATATGATGGATGTGACCAGGACGGTGGAGATCGAACGCCTCCTGAAGCTCAAAGACAGGATGATTTCTCTGGGTCATGTAGCTGCAGGCATCGCCCATGAGATCCGCAATCCCCTCTCGGGAATCAACATCTATCTCGATGCCGCCCGGGAGGTGCTTGAAGAGGGTGAAGACTGGCAAGGCCTCAAGGATATCCTGGAAAAAATCCAGGCCGCTTCGTCCACGATAGAATCCGTTATCAGAAGGGTCATGGATTTCTCCAAACCATCCGAGCCCAAGCTCGTACGCATGAACATCAACAAACCGATCGAAGATGCCCTGGGACTCTCTTCCGCCATGCTCAGAAAGAGCGGCATTGAGATATCGACGGAGCTTGCCGATGATCTGCCTTCCTGCATGGCCGATCACCAGCTCATCGAGCAGGTGGTGCTCAACCTCATCACCAATGCGGCAGAGGCAATGAAGGACATGAAGGCGGGGAAAAGGATCGTGATCAGATCGTCTCATCACGGGGACTGGATCAGAGTGTCCATCTCGGATTCAGGACCGGGGATCTCCCATGATCTGGCAAGAAAAATCTTTGAACCCTTCTTCACGACCAAAGAAAACTCAACAGGCATCGGCCTGAGTCTCTGCCAGCGGATCATCATGGACCACAAAGGAAGCATGGGTGTAGCCACCAGTGTGATGGGCGGGGCGGATTTTGCCTTCACTCTGCCGGTGAGCACATAAAAGGAGAGGTTGCACATGGTGAAGTTTTCTCTCGCTGTCATCGACGATGAACAGACCATCCGGGAAGGGATCAGTGCCGCCCTGAAATTACAGTACGATATCCAGACATTCGCTTCCGCCGAGGAGGCCCTTGGCGAGATCGTAAACGCTCCCCCCGACCTTGTCCTGCTCGATATCGGCCTTCCGGGTATGGACGGCATCGAGGCGTTAAAGAGGATCAAAGACCTCTTCCCGGAGATGCTCGTGGTCATGATCACCGCGATCGAAGACACCAAGACCGTGGTTCAGGCCATGAAGCTGGGAGCCTACGACTACGTGGTCAAACCCTTGGTCATGGGGAGCTTGAGGGTCACCATCAAGAACGCCCTTGAGACCATCCGCCTCAGAAAAGAGGTACAGCGGCTTCAGGAGAGCTATCTCAAGGAAAACCTCCCCTTCTTCATCGCACAGAGCAACGAGATCCAGGAGATCATGGATTTCATAACGCGCGCGGCACAGAGCGAGGACGCGCCCATACTCATCCTGGGGGACACCGGCACAGGAAAGGACCTCATCGCACGGGCCATCCACTACCGGAGCCCCAACTTCAAGGGCCCTTTCCTTACGCTCAACTGTGCGGCCATTCCCAAGAACCTCATCGAAAGCGAGCTGTTCGGCTATGAAAAAGGGGCCTTCAGCGGCGCAGAGCCGACGGGCAAGAAAGGCCTCATCGAGGCCGCAGCAAACGGCACACTGTTCCTCGACGAGGTTGGCGACTTGAGCCCGCAGGCCCAGGCAAAACTCTTGCGTTTTCTGGAAGAAGGGGAGTTCTATCGGGTGGGCTCCACACAGGTCTGCCGCATCCGTACGCGGATTGTGTCCGCGACCAACAAGGACCTGGAGAGAATGATGGAGGAAGGCACCTTCAGACACGATCTGTACTTCAGGCTCGGCGTGGTGACCGTTCATGTACCGTCGCTGAACGAGCGCAAGGAAGACGTGCTCCCCTTGGCACAGCATTTCCTGGTGATGTACAGCACCAAGTACAACAAACAGTTCACCGGGATATCGAAAGAAGCCGTGAAGGCTCTTCAGGAGCATCACTGGGTCGGCAATGTGCGCGAGCTGAGGAACATCATCGAACGGGGCGTGCTCATCGGGAAAGGCCCCGAGCTCAAACTCGAGGACATGGGCATGAACGGAAACAGGCGGAAAGCAGGGGTGAAAGCAGCCGTTGAGTCCTTGCCGGATGAGAAACCGGTCATCCCGCCTGAAGGCTTTGATCTTGTAACAGCGCTCGAAGAATACGAGCGGCGCTATATCAAAGCCGCCCTGGAATATGCGGAAGGGAACGAGAGCAGGGCTGCCAGGCTCCTGCACATGAACCACTGCACCTTCCGCTACCGGAGAAAGAAGATCCTCTAAACCCGGAAGACCCAGGCATTTGACGTCTCGCTGCCATAGGGGACTGTGAACCCGACCCCGATTACCGGTTAGAACAGCCCGGTGATGTTCCCCTCTTCGTCGATGTCAATCGAAAGGGCGGCCGGGCTCTTCGGCAGGCCCGGCATGGAGAGGATCTTCCCGGTGGAGATGACCACGAAGCCCGCGCCTGCGGATACCTTGGCGGAGTTCACGTGGATGGTGAACGGCTCGTCCGGGAATCCTGGGATCTTGGGGTTGTCAGTCAGCGAGGATTGGGTCTTGGCGATGCAGACCGGCAGACCCGCGTATCCCATGTTCTCGATGTGCCGGATATCCTTGAGGGCCTGGGACGAGAACTCCACTCCTGAGGCCCCGTAGACGTTCTTTGCCACGGTCTCAACCTTGGTGCGGATGTCGTCGTTCAGGTCATAGAGCATCCTGAGCTCAGAGGGCCTCTCGCAGAGTGAAACGACCTTTTCCGCCAGCTCGAGCCCGCCTTCTCCTCCGCGCTCGCGGCAATCCGTGATCACTGCATCAACGCCCAGATCTTCAAGCCGGGACTTCAGCTCCATAAGATCGCCGTCCCTGTCTGAGAGGAAGCGGTTGATGGAGACCGCGGCCGGCACCCCGAACCGTGAGAGGGTGTCCAAGTGCTTGCGGATGCTGCCCATTCCGTGGAGCACATAGGCCCGCCAGGTCACGACCAGCACCACGGCGCTCGGATTCAGGCCGCTCGTGCGGCACTTGATGTGGAAGAACTTCTCCGCCCCCAGATCGACCCCGAAGCCCGCCTCGGTCACGGTATAGTCCGAGAGCTTCAGGGCCATGCGGGTGGCGATCACCGTGTTGCATCCGTGGGCGATATTCGCGAACGGGCCTCCGTGCACGAGCACGGGCGTCCCCTCGACCGACTGCACGAGGTTGGGATTGATCGCATGCTTGAGCAGGGCGGCCATGGCCCCGGTCGCGCCCACATCCCGTGCGAAGATGGGCTTGCCCAGGTAGTCGTAGCCCACGATGATGCGGCTGAGGCGCTCTTTCAGATCTCTAAGGCCGGTAGAGAGGCACAGGACCGCCATGACCTCGGAGGCGGCCGTGATCTCG
>Ga0208461_1002038_pt1 | contig 17162 bp, 13 predicted proteins | sample AD_JPNTR4_MetaG_FD_184448 | JGI IMG/M metagenome (GOLD analysis project Ga0208461, IMG submission 184448) | Active sludge microbial communities of municipal wastewater-treating anaerobic digesters from Japan - AD_JPNTR4_MetaG (SPAdes) (version 2) | ecosystem: Engineered > Bioreactor > Anaerobic... | reverse complement strand
TAGCACCTTAAATCTTTGCGATTTAGGTTGCTGGGTTTCTTAGGGCCAGTTCCCTCCACCTCTCAGGATAAGAAGGCTCTTAAAAAATTATATACAATTTAAATATTTTTTCAATAATTTGCATAAGTCTTTTCATATAAATACTATGCATGCTAACAATGCTTTTTTTATTATTTAAACACAAAATATCTTCATAATAATTAATCAAATCTGATCTATCTAATTCAAATATCTTTCTGGACTTTTGCCTAACTTTAAAAAAGTAACTAGTTAAAGAAAAGTTTAAAATAACTACAAAAGTTTGTTAATTGCTTGAAATTCTTTTCAAACCATCTATTGGAGCTATTTTTATGAAACTTAGTACTATTATATTTGAAATAAACGCATGATTGTGAAAATTTATATTGCAATATTGATTGTTTTGTAAGAGATTTAATGAATTAGTAAAGTGTCTCAAAAGGAAGGAGCACTTTATAAAGTGCTCCTTTTACAGGTAAAAATTTTAAACTGTCTAAATATTTATTGTAAATACATAATTCACTGTAAACTTCTTGCATCTGTTTTATATTTGATGCTGGATTAATATCTCCTTTATATCTGATAAATACCAAAAATTCACCTCTTTCTGATGGGGAGCCTAATCGAGAACAACTTTCTTCTACATATTTTATTATTTCATAAGGAGAAACCTCAGTCCCTAATAAAATTGCTTCCCTTGGTTCATTTTTAAAGACAATATGTCCAATAGATACTTTTCTATCTGGAAAAGAAACTTCTTTTGTAAATTCCTTAATTTCCTTTCCATTAAAAATAAAATTCTTAAAATAATATTCACTTATTTTTATATTTATTAAATCATCCTTTTCATATGGATGTGAAAATAGAATTGGTGGTATATTTGATAGATCTTCTATTGCACTATAACTATAAAAATCTTTAAAAATGAAATCTAAATCATACATTGTATAACGTTCAGGTACAGGAAAATTAAAGATACCAAAAGATTTTAATCTTTTATCATTAATACTATAGGTATAAATTTCTGCTGAAGATAAATATTTTTGTTCCTTATCTGACCATTCTATTTTCCATCTATCTTTTGAAGAAATTAAAAATATAATGTCAGTATAATTTTTGGAAAATACAGGTTCTATTGCATAATCAGCAATCTTTACAAATTCTTCTCCATTAAACTTTGAGAGATAAGAAGCATTTTTTGAAGAGAAACCAAGATAAGAACCATCAGGAGAAAGAGAAATAGTCTTAATTAAATATCCTTCATTAAGTAAATAAAATTTATCATTTATGAAGTCGTAACAATATACATTTCCATCCTCAATGAAATAGACTACATGTTTTAGGAAATCATCCTTTTCTTCAAGGATTTCAAAAGAGAAATTATTTTGAATAGGAGGTGGTGTAATCTCTATGAAAAGTTCATCAATAATTTCAGATGTATTTTTCTCTTTAAGTCTAAATCCAATTTTATTCTTAACATTTGGTTGAAAATCAAAAAATAGAGAAAGTTTAATTTTTTTAATCTCATTTAATTCACATAAAAACCATTCATTTTCACCATCACTTGTTTCTTGAACAAGATATAAAATTGATGGAATGAAAGTTTTAGCTTCTATATAGGTTGGAAATTTAGCATAGGGAGAGGATGGTATTTTCCATGCAAAACTTAGCATTTCACTCTTTTTAAGTTCATAGGGTTTAGATAACTCAAAGTTATTTAAAGAGAAAGATAAACTACCACTTTTCCATTTCTTATCAGTTTCTGGAAGCACCCCAATTATTGCTCTATATGGATCTTCATAACAGAATTCATATGTAAGGGTGTAATTACCAGTTTCATAAAGAGTTACAGTAGGATTTCTATCAATATCTAAGTTAGAAACTTTTTTCTCTGGACCTATAAGTTTAACATTTCTAATAGGCATTTTATAATTAATTTCTACCCTTTTTCCAGGTCTTGGAATTGCATCTAACCAGATCTCTCTATTTTCTGGCAGTAGGTTATTTATTTTTACCTTCTTATCACTACATGAAATTATAGTTAAGATTAATGTTAAACTTAATAAAAATAATATAGATTTTTTAATCATATTTAACCTTCTTTTAAATATAGACATTTTACAACAAAAAAAGTTTCTAATAAAAAATAAGTTTTATCAAATGATAATGCAAGACCTGACCTCAAAATTCCTAATATAGTTAACACAGGATTTCATATAAAAGTTAAAGATGGGATTACTATTGAAGAAGCAGATAGAATTGTAGAAAAAGTTCTTATATCACATATATTACAATAATCAATGAGTTCACCTGTTGTTGATAAACATCCATCACAATTAACCTTATCTGGAAAAACTTCATATCCTCCCTGAGACCATTCTTTTGCAGTTCTAATTCTTAACTCATCATCATTCTCTTTTTTAGCAATATATGCTGGACATTTTGTACAATCAAACCCACAATAAGCTATCATTTTCTCCATTTTTCACCTCCAATGGATTAGTTTTCATTATATACTATTTTTTCTGGATTATTAACTATATATGTAATTTTTTAATCCACTCTCTAAATAAAAGGTCTGTTATGTAATAATTGTTTTCATCATCTTGATCAAAATATTCATCTTTTATTAGACTCTTTAATGTTCTCTGAACTGAAGATGGGTAATATAATTCATTCCTTTTTATATATTCGCTTGAAAGCACATTTTTACCACCATCAATTGCAATTGCTTTGAGGAGCCTTCTTTTATTTAAAATCAATCTTGACCACTCTATGTGAAAATTTTGTGAGTTTTCTCTTACAAGTTGATCTATAACAATTTCAATATCATCAATACTTATTTCTTTTTTAAGAAGTTTATAATTCCACAATTCATGACAGATCATTTGAATATAATAAGGAATATTTTCTACCTTCTCAATAATTTTAAACAAAGTCTCATCAGATATTTTAAATTTCGTTGATATGAACTTTTCTTTTATAAATTCGAAAAACTGTTTTTCCTCAATTTTTTTTAAAAACATTACTGGTCCTATTTTATAAAAAGGATTTTGAGGAGAATTAACCATTTCATTTAGTAAATGTCTTTTTGAACCAGCAAATATATATCCAACATTTCTTTGATGTTGAATACTGGCTCTTAAAGACCCTTCTATGTTCTTTCCGTTAAATTTTAATATCTCTTGGAATTCATCAAATGCTACAACAACTCTTTTTTTTTTCTTTTCAGAAATTATCCCTGGCAAATCATAAATTTTGAGTGCAATTCTGTTAAATTCTTTATCATTATGAGAATAGCTAAGAGAAAGTAAAGGTTTTCCAGACTCATCAAATTTTAACTCAATTCTCAAACCAGGCATCAAATTACAAATAAAAGTTAAAATTTTATTAATTGTAGTTGTTTCTTTTATCAAAGTTAATAAATATATTTCAAGAAATTCTTTGTAAGATGAAAATGCTTCAATATCTATGTAAATAGTTATTAATTCCTCCTTTTTTAATTCATTTAATACATTTATTATAATGGATGTTTTACCAAGTTTCCTTGAAGAGATAAGAAATATTTTTTGTGAATCCATCAGACCCCTTTTAAATTTTTTAATCTCTTTAATTCAATCACAAAAATTTTCACTTAATACTGCTTCGCCATAAACAAATGGATTCTCCATTTTTTATCTCCTTTGTTATACCTTTTTGTGTAATACAAAAAGATATAACACAAAATGTTAAAATAGTAAGAGAATGTATAACTCCATAACACTCTAACCAAAATGGTTAACAGATAGACAGTCTCAGTGTTAACCATGGATAAGTTTATATCAATCAAACTGTATATATATAAACTCTTCTTTAATTGTTCTATTGAATTTCTCAAAAAAGAGTTTATCCTTTAATCTTTTGGGATGTCCTCAAACTGAATTCATAAGAGTATTTTACATACCAACAAAATAAATTTTGAACAAATGAAACTGTCTACATTGCTCACTTAACCTATTTAAATACAAAATATCTTCATAATAATTAATCATGATCGAACTATTTGATTATGATGTCTTTCTGTTGCTTATGCATTCTATTGACAAATTATTTTTTTTGGTTAATATTTAAAACATATAATTATTTTATAGGGGAAGGCAATAAAGTTATGGTCATTAGATGGTTGCCTTAACCATAACTTTGCCAATGGCAAACCCGAACCCAAAATTTATTAAAATGTGATTTAAATTATGAAAAACTTTAAAAGGAGTATTCAATGATGTCTAAATTAATTAAGATTTTATTAATTGTAATTTTTACTTCATCTGTTGTTAGTTTTAGTGTACTAAATAAGAGTGTGAAAGCAGAAAAATTAATTAACGAAACAGTTAAATTAGGCTCAAACTATGCTCTTTTAGCAAAAGCATTAGGTGTAATAGATAAAAATTTTTTAGGTGATGGAAGTTGGAAATACGAGCGTAGAACAGATAAATTTGAAGTATTTTTTCCAACTTATGATTTAGGTGAAATTACTATTGATGATATACAAACAATAAAATTCCATACAAATAAACCTCTACCAACTAATAATGAAAATCCATACAATTTTTATTTAGTTATATATACAAAACCTGATGGTATAAATGATAATAACTGGTATGGTTATAGACTTATTGCTGAACCATATTATTCAGAGAACATTAATGCACCAGCAGATAGTTGGATTGAATGGACAACTGATTCTGGATCAAGCAACCATTTACGTTTTTATGACCCAGACACAACAGGATCATATGGAAGTTATACAGATCCCTTCCTTCAAAACATTCAACAAGGACCAATCAACTGGAAAATTTATTATAATGGATATCCTGAAACTAATATTGATTATGGAAGTGAAAAAATACTATGGTTTTCTTTTCAGACAGGAAGTGGTTGGACTAATAATTTCGATGGATACCTTGATGGTATAATCATAAACTTTAAAAATGGAAATTCACTAACGATTGATTTAGAAGATGGAGCAAATCCAGTTTGGGTTAATGATGATTGGGTAGGTAAGTTACCAGGGTATGAAATATCGCCCGGGAAATTTTATGGCTACAATGCCTTCGATAAAATTCAAGATGGTGTAAATGTAGTTACTTCAAGTGGTACAGTTTATGTGGCTGCAGGGACTTATCATGAAGCGATAACCATAAACAAATCATTAACACTTCAAGGTGAAAATAAAGAAGAAACAATTATTGACGGGGAGAGTAATATTGGTCAAATTGTAACAATTAAATCGAGTAATATAAGTATTACTGGATTTACTATAAGAAATGCAAAAGATTATGGTATTTTTATAAATGAACTCACTACTCCAATAAAAGGGATTCAAATAAGTGATAACATTGTACATAACATTTCATATCAATATGGAGCAGCAATTGCTGGACAGAGATTTAGCGGAGAAATAGTAGGCAATGAGATATATAACGGTGGTTCAACTGGTATCAATCTTGCAGCTTTGGATGGAGATGTAAACGTTAACATAACAAACAATTCCATTCACAACAACATAGAAGGTATTTTCTTCTGGGCAGAGAGTGGCTATTTTGTAAATGCAAACATAATTGGTAACGAGATTTGTAACAATAAATATGGCGTATATTTATATAATCAGATAGGTAATATCGTGATTCACGAAAATATCATTTATGGAAATACAGAATATGGCGTATTCAACAATGTAAGCAAAATAGTTGATGCAACCCTCAATTGGTGGGGAGCTAATGATGGACCCGGAGGAGTTGGTAGTGGTTCTGGCAATGGAGTGAACGAAAATGTAGATTTTGACCCTTGGCTTATCCTTGATGTGAGTGCTGACCCAACAACTATCCCTGCTGATGGTTTATCAACTTCAAACATCACAGCCCAATTCAAAGATAACTATGGTGTTATTCCAGATGATATTGGAAATCTTCCCACAATGTTAATTCACTTTACAACAGACAAAGGGACAATCAATCCTACTGAAGTTAACACTGATAGTAGCGGAAGAGCTACAACTACTTTAACTTCTTTAACCACTCCTTGTATAGCTAAAATCACTGCTTCTGCACCACCTTATACTCCTAATTCTGAAGATAGCATCTTTGTTGAGTTTACAACTCTCTGTTCCATAAGTGGTTATAAGTGGAATGATCTTAATGAAGATGGGATATGGGATGAAAATGAACCACCTATTTCAGGATGGGAAATATACATAGATTTGAATAACAATGGTTATTGGAATGAAGATGAACCAAAAACATTAACAGATGAAAATGGATTTTATTCATTTATTATTGATGAAGTTAATTTTGATTATACAAATTGGATTGAATGTTCTAATAATCCTGTTTTTGATCCTTCAAGTAAGGTATATTATCCCTCTATTATAAAAATATCTCAAAGTGATTACAGAATGTGGTATGGTTCTGATTCTGGAATTGGTTATGCTACATCTTCTGATGGAATAAACTGGACAGAAATACAAGATCCTGTTAACGGTATACTTGCAGGAGCAAATCATCCATGTGTTATTTATGATTACAATGGATTTGGTGAATCAAATGAATATAAATTTAAAATTTGGTATTGGACAGGAATTGGAAATGTTGGTTCAATAGAAGCGATTAGATTTGCAAAATCAAAAGATGGAATAAATTGGGAATCTGATCAACCTATACAGCAACATTCAACAAATAAATCTTTACAATTAATTATAGGCTGGGGTGAATATAATAACTATTTTTATCATATTTATGGTCCTGCTTGCGTTTTATATAATTCTAATGGTACAAATATCGGATCAACAACTCCAGATGATAAAAGTGATGACAAGCCTATGACTTATAAATATATTATGTATTATGATACATCAAGCGAGGGTTTCTCTCCTGAAAAAAGTTCTGAACAACTTGCTTTAGCATATTCAGTAAATGGAATCTATTGGATTCGTTACGGAGACAAACCTGTTTTAATTCCAAGCGGGAATGACAATGATTGGGATGGAAAATACATAACAAGAGGAACAGTATTAAAATTTGAAGATGCAACCTTTGGTTTATGGTACTCTGGAGGAGTAGAAGATAGTAATGATGGAATAGGTTATGCAACTTCTTTAGATGGAATTACATGGATAAAATCTGCATCTAATCCAATACTTCATCAAAACGATGGAGTATTGTGGAGAAATGATAGAACTTATACACCATGGGTTATTAAAGATAGTTGTAATTATAGGATGTGGTTTAGCGGAAGAGATACCAATAGTAATTACACAATAGGATTGGCATATTTAGAAAATATATTTATAATTAGAGAGATATTAAAAGATGGCTGGAATCAAACATATCCAACAAACTACCACACTGTTACAATAACTAATTCAAATGTAACTAATATAAACTTTGGTAACTATCAGCAAAATCCATCAGCAATTATAACTAAAACTCCTGATTCTCAAACAAAATATCGTGGTGATAATGTTACATGGACAATAAATGTAAGAAATGATGGAAATGTTACATTGACAAATATTTACATAAAAGATACATTACCTAATGGATTTACATATATATCAACAAATAGTGTAACATCTACCGGAGTAAGAACATCTATAATCAATCCAACTTCAGGTTCAACTGAGACAATAATCTGGGGAATATGGGATTTAGACCCAAATGAATATATAACAATAGTTTTTACTGTAAATATATCTGAAAACATATCAATAGGTAATTATATAAATACTGCTTTAGTTGATAGTGATCAGTTTGATACATATAATACTGCTAATGTAATTATAGAATCACTTCCACCGTCTCCACCCACGCCTCCAACGCCTCCAACACCTCCAACTCCTCCACCACCTCCTACTCCACCTACACCACCACCTCCACCACCTCCTGAACCACCAACTCCTCCAACCCCACCAGAACCATTACCTCCAGAATCACCTGAACTTTCAATTATTAAACAAGGAGCATCTGAAATCTTCTGGGGAGAGATAATCACTTACACAATCACCTTCACAAATGAAGGTGGGGATGCAAAAAATGTAAGAGTAGCTGATTCTATTCCTTCTAACACAGAATTTATAGATGCATTTGAAGGTTATCAATACAATCAATATACAAGAGTTGTATCTTGGCTCTTTGAAGAGGTTAAAGGTGGAGAAGAGATAACTTTATGGATAAAATTAAAAGTTACAGGAAATTGTGATGATGTGACAACAAATAGAGTTTCAATAATTGCTCAGAACTGGGATGGATTACAAGAATCAGAAGTAAAAACAAAGATTAATTGTGTTAATGTATATCACCATAACTTCTTCTCAGGTTATCCTGATGGAACCTTTAAACCAGAAAACAACATAACAAGAGCAGAGGTTGCGTCATCTGTTGCAAGATCGCTCGGTCTTAAATGGCTTGAGTACGGAGTTGATATAAATGAAGTTCACTTTCCAGATGTTAAAACTACATACTGGGGTTATGGACATATTGAGGTAAGTTATCTTGAAAAATTAGTAATAGGATATCCAGATGGAACATTTGGACCTAATAGAAACATAACAAGAGCTGAGGCTGCAGCAATATTCTATAATCTACTTAAACTGAAACCCAAATATCCAATAACACCTACATTTAAAGATACTGATATAAGACATTGGGCATATGGAGTAATTGAGGCAGTAGCTGAAGCTGGAATAATAACAGGATATCCAGATAAGACATATAGACCAGATAGAGAAATAACAAGAGCAGAGTTTGTAACAATTGCATGTAAAGCACTTAGAAGAGGACCATTTAAAGACGGAGCTTTTTCTAATCCATATCCTGACACTCCAATATCTCACTGGGCATATTCATTTATCTTAGAATCTTCAATTAACCACATTGTTATAAATCCAAAAAGACAAGATTCACTTATTGAGATACCAAGTAAAAAGATACCAGTTTATTCAGAGTGGGAATATTCAAAGATTGTTGTTCCTAATCTTGGTGAAACTATTTTTGTTATTGTTCCTGTTGATGGATTAACACCTGATGGAAAAGATCCAGAGCCAAGAGATATTATCGTAAGAATAATAAGGAAAGAGATACCATAAAAAACAAAAATTCAATAATATATTGTATTTACATTTGATTCTTTTATTTGTCTTAATTCAATATTTTTATATGCTTCACAGATTTTTCTGAATGGACAACCATTTTTTAAATTTATACCTGTTATATTTTGAAAAGTGGTATTTTCTGAATTTACTCCATCACAAAAAGGAAAATCTTTAAAGCAGATACTTCTTCCTAAAGACCAAAAAATTTGGTCGATCTTCTCAACTTCTACTTTTGAATCTATAGAAAGTTTTTTTACTGCATCACCAACAACCTCTCTTATTTTTAAATCAAGAGTTTGAGGGATACTTTTATTTTTTATCAATTTAGTCATTGTTTTATCATCTAAATTTACTAATCCCATTCTCAATGTAACTCTTTCAAGATGGTAATCAACAGGAGTCCATAGATTTTCAGGATCATTGATTTTCCAAAATCCAACTTTTTTTGCAATATTTAAAAAAAGGTATGTCTTTTTGTTTAAAGGATCAGAGTATGCTTTAAATTTATGAAATAGTTTAAGCATATCCAACCCATTTTCTCTTTTTATATAACCTTCAGAAATTCTATTTATTTCAAAAATATCGCTGTTAAAATCTCTCTTTAAAATGTAAGCACAGTTTCTTAAAAGTCTTGCTCTTTCATAATACCTGTCTCCAGAACCATTTAATATTCTTTTTAGATCCTCTCCTCTTATTTTTTTCATTTTATCAGCTGAAATGAAATCATTATCTTTTTTATATTCCTTTATAAAAGAGTTTAATAAATAATCCCAACCTCTATAGTAAATACCATCAATTTCTCCTGAAAAATTTTGAGTTTGATGACAGATTGCATCAACATAGAAATAGAGAGTTAATTTATTTTTTGCATCTGAGATATCTATTGCCTTTTCAATTCCAGGAAGCATGCTCAATTGAAAATTAATATTTTTAATTAATTCAGATAGTTCACTAATTTTTTTATAATTAATTTCAAACATTCAGCTCCTCCAATCTTTTTAATAGCAAGTCTCTTTTTATATTAAGTAGACCATTTATTCCAAAATCTTCAATTACAAATGAAGAAAGGATGACTCCATATTTTAAAGAAAGATATGGATCATTATATAAAATATAAGAACTAACAAATGCACCAGCAAATGTTTCTCCTGCACCTGTTACATCAATTACATCAACATTAATAGAATCTACTTTCAAAAAATTTTTATTTTCTATAAAAATTGCTCCATTTTTTCCCAAAGTTATAACAACCTTTTTTCCTGTGTTAACAAAAAAATTTATAACATCATTAAAATTTTTTTCATTTGAGAGAGCAAAAGATTCTTCTTTATTCAAGAAAAAAAGATCACACATATTTAACATTTTTAAAACTGTATCTCTATCTTTTTTTATTCTTATTAGATATGTACCAGTAGAAACAAATGAACCCAATTTTTTATAATACTCAATAATATCCATTTGATTTTTAATGCTTGAGATTACGCAAACATGTGCATAATCACTTTTAGGTAAATCTTTACAATCTATTACCTCATCATTTTCATCTAAATCTTTTAAGTAATTTGCTTCAAGATTTTCATTATAAATTATATGAAAGTTGAGTTTTTTACCTGTTTTTAAATATTTTAAATCAATAAAATCTGATAATTTTTTTCTTATAGTATAATCGATATCATCTGAGATATAACCAACAGGATAAGTTTTTAATCCTACAATTGAAGATGATAAAGAAAAATAGGCGTTACTTCCTCCAACACAATATTTTGAAATTCCCTTGTGATTTTCAATTAAATCATATGTGAAAGAGCCAAATGAATAAATAATTTTTTCATTCATAATAAAATTTTATCAAAATTTCAATTCAAATCAAATATAGATATTAATTTATCATTTTGTAAATTTAAATTATTCTTTTTTGTAATTATAAAATCAAGCTCCATTTTATTCAATTTATTCATAATATTTTTTAAAGAAACTTTACTATCGAAAATCAATATTTTTCCATTCTCATTCTCACTCTCTTTAAAAATAAATCTGTTTAGTTCAGTTACCTTCAATTTACCATCTATATTTTTATCTAATTCTAACTCTTTAAAATTTAAATTTTTAATCTTTTCACCAGCTATCTCAACTTCTATATGAGTTGTTAATGAAGAAAGTGATGCAAATTTTTCATTTATCACTTTTCCTCTTTTAATAAAAAGATCAAAAGGAGACACCTTTTTTATTATAGATAATACATAATCAATCTCTAAATTTTCTGTTATCATAAAATCTATTATTTCGCTTTCGCTAAAAACTCCCAAAGGTATTGCAGGTGAAAAATCCTTAACAACTTTTGGGTTATAGCCTTCTGTATATTTCAAATTAAGATCAGTTCTTCTTAAAATTCTTTCCCATAACCTTTCAGTATCAAGAGTGGAAATAAAAATAAGTGAGCCAATTTTTTTATACTCTATTCTTACTATCATTTTAAATTAAAGCAAACTCCACAATTTGGACATTTTTCAAAATCCATAAAACATGGTTCTGTAATTTCACAATTCTTACTTTTTCCTCTCTCCTCCAAAAGAAATTTCTTATCAATGCCTATATTAATAAAATCCCATGGAAGTTCCTCATCAGTTGAGAAACCATTCAATATTTTATCAACACTTTTAAATTTCTTTTCTTTTAAGATTTTTTCCCAAGTTTCAAAATGAAAGTTTTCTTTCCAATTTGAAAATTTTTCACCATTCAGGTAAGCTTCATAAATCAATTCAGAAATTTGTTCATCACCTCTTGAAATAATTGCTTCAATAAAAGATTCTTCCCACCCTCTATAATTTAAATTCACATTCTTAATTCCATCTTTTATAATTTTTATTTTTTTTGTAAATTCGTCTTTACTGATAAATTTTTCCCATTGGAATGGAGTAAATGGTTTTGGTATTAAAGGGTTTATTGATATCGATAATTTTATTGATTTATTCTCATCTTTTATCCTATTTATTAGTTCTACAATTCCATATATGTCATCATAATCTTCATAAGGGACTCCAATCAAAAAGTAGAATTTTATTTTTTTATATCCTTTCAAATTTGCTTCTTTTATAACATTCAATATCTCTTCATCTTTTATTGGCTTATTCATAATATTTCTAATTTTCTCTGTTCCACCCTCTGGAGCAAAAGTTAATGTTACCTTTCTTCCTGTATCTATTAAATCTAAAAGTTTAAGAGAAAAATTGTCGATTCTCAGTGAAGGAAGAGAAATAGTTATCTTTTTATCTTTTAATCTCTGTTTAAGTTTGATTAAAAGTTTATCAATTCTTTTGTAGTCAGAAGTTGATAATGAAAGAAGAGATATCTCTTCGTATCCTGTATTTTGAAGAACTTTTTCTGAAATTTCTAATATTTTATCAACACTTCTTTCTCTTCTTGGTCTTTTCTCCATACCTGAAATACAGAATCTACAACCTCTATCACATCCTCTAAAAATTTCAACAACACCTCTATCATGTATTGTTTGAATATATGGAACTAACGGTTTTTCAGGAAAAAAAGAGTTTTCAAAATCCCATATAACTCTCTTATTTACAATTTTTTTCCCAAATTCTGGAATATATACTCCTTCAATTTCATTTAATTTCTTTAAACATTCATATCTATCTGATTTAAAATTATCAAGAATCTCTTCGACCACCTCTTCTCCTTCACCAATAACAAATGCATCTATAAAAGGTGAGAAAGGTGCTGGATTTAGTGCAACAGGTCCACCTGTAACTATAATTGGAAATCCTTTTCTTTCTTTCGAAAAAATATTTATCTGACTTAAATTTAATATATTTAAAACATTTGTAAAATTGAGTTGTGATTGCAAACTGAACCCAATTATATCAAAATTTTTTACTGCTGTTCTTGTTTCAATTGAAAAGAGAGGAATGTTATTTTTTAATAAGTAGTTTTCTAAATCTAACCCAGGAGAAAATAATCTCTCACAGAAACTATCATCTCTTTCATTTATAAGATGATAAAGTAAAATTATTGCTAAAGATGACATTCCTACTTCATAAATATCTGGATAGACAATTAAAAACCTTTTCTTCCCTTCAGGATTTTTATAAACAGAATTCCATTCCTTACCTATATATCTTCCAGGTTTTTGGAAAAACAGGAATTCTTCATCTTTTAGCATTAATTAACTCTTTTTAACTTCTTGAGTTCTTAACATCGATAAACTCTTTCTTAACCTCTGGGATTTTACTTAAAGCAAATGTGAGTAGAATAAAAAGGAATATATTGATTAAAGAATTAACGATATTAAAAGGTATGTTTATCGTGTAAATATAAACCCATGTCTGTTTTATAGTTAAGCCAGAATAGATTGGTACAAACAAAAGATTTGCAGGTATCATAAAAATAATTCTTACTAATATCCCAAAAATTAATGATAAAGAGAAGCTTAAGAGAAAACCGATATTTTTAATTTTTTTGTATAAAAGAGAAGAGAAAAATACAAAAGGAGCAACTGCAAGAAAATTCATTATTGAACCTATTATTCCACTTTCCTGTTTTGTTAGATAAAATAAAATAATTTTTACTAAACTTACAAGAACACCCATTGTTGGAGAAATGAAATATGCTGCAAAAAGTGAAAATACTTCAGATGGATCAAATTGAAGATATGGAGCAGAAGGAAAAATTGGGATTTGAATAAAATACATAGAAATAAATGCGAGTGCTGATAATAAAGCACCCAAAACAACTTCTCTTGTTCTTTTTTTCATCTATCCCTCCAAATATACTTCGGGGAGGGACCCTTCTTTCATCCGGACTTTAACCGTTGGCTCAGGAATCTCACCCAAATCCGCAGATTTTAAATCAACCTGCAAGTGGGCTAAGATTTTATCACTCGATAAAATCTATTACCACCAGTAGGGAATTTCACCCGACCCCGAAGGTAATCATTTATTATATTAACATATAACTTAAATTTTTCAATTAGTTGTAAAACTTAAACAATCTAACAAAATCTCTTTAAATCAACGGATGTTAAATTAGGGATTGACCCTTTTTTATCATAAAATGTTAATTTTAGGCCTGACCCTTTTTTAACATGTAATATTTTGACATTTTTATGAAAATTAATCTAATTTAGATAAATAGATACTTGCATTGGATGTTTTTATTGATAGAGTTTCTCCACCATTATTTAATTTTCCTTTTAAATAATTTCCTTTTATAGTATTTGTAATTAAATTCAAATCTTTAACTTCTATCTTTCCATTTGATGTTTCTGCTTCAATATCAATATTCAAATCGCTTTTAATATTTAGATAAATTGAACCATTCGAAGAGTAAATTTTTGCTCCACCTTCTTTTATTTTGTAAATATCAACCTCAATTTTTCCATTTGAAGTTTTTATATCTCCAACCTCTTTTGATCTTCTAATTTCGATAGAAGCATTTGATGTTTCAACTTGATTTAATCTTTCGCAACCATCGACCAATATCTTACCATTGGAGGTATTTAAATTTGCATTACCAACAAGATTTATAATCTCTATTCTTCCATTGGAGGTATCAACCTTTATATTACCTGTGTGATTTGTAACTTTAATATATCCATTAGAACTTTTTAAATTTGAATCTCCCTTTAAATCAACTATATCTATACTACCATTTGAAGTTATAATATCTTTTAAAATAACTTTATCAGGCACTTTAATGTTATAAGTGATTGAAACTTTTGGATTCTTAGTTAATTTTGTGCTTTTTATTATAAATTCATCATTTTTAATAACTTCAATATCTACATTTTTTAATTCTCCTTTACCAGCAATACTTTTCTTTTCAGCATAGACAGAAATATTATTTTCACTCCATTTAGTGATAGTAACACTTCCATTAAAATTCTCAACTGATAGAGAAATTTCTTTCTCAATTGGATATGTCTCTTCAAATTTTTCAGTAAATGGTGTTGGGATTTTTTCTATACAAGAAATAGAGAAAATTAACATTAATAATGAAATTACTACTAAAATTTTCTTTATCAAATCATCCTCCTTAAATACCATTAAATTTAAATATTTCTATTAAAAATATGAATTGATTTTAACATAATATTAATAAAAAATTTTTATGAATAATTTTTTGAAAAATAAATCATTTTATTTCGACATCATATTGATATCTTGAAATGTAAATTTTTATGTAAAGTTTATGGTAAAATAAAATACGAGGATAAAAGTTATGAGAAGAATAGAAATTAATCCAGAGATATTAAGTGGTAAACCTGTAATTAAAGGAACAAGAATTCCTGTATATGTGATTTTGAATTTGTTATCAGAAGGTTATTCAATAAATGAGATTATAGAATTCTATCCAGATTTAACAAGAGAAGATATACTTGAATGTATAAAGTACGCCTCAAAAGTTATAGAAAGACAAGAAATTTATGAAATTACTTAAATTTATAATGAATGAGAACATATCTCCTATAATTGTCACTGAACTAAAAAAATTAAATTATGATGTTGTTCATGTTAGAGAAATTTGTAAAGGGTGTCCTGATAATGAAATCATAAAATTAGTAAAGAAAGAAAATAGAATAGTAATAACACTTGATAAAGATTTTGGAGAGTTATTTTCTGAAGATATTACCATAATATTAATAAGAATAAAAGATCAATCACCAAAATCTATATTAGAAACTCTCATAAAATTTCTAAAACAAAATGAAGGCTTGCTTGAAACAAAAGAGAAGAAATTAATAGTTATAAGGAAGAAAGCGTAGTTATAAAAATTATTACTTTACAGTATAATTTCCAAAAAAATTTAGGAATAAAGATTGAATAAAAAATATTATATAAAATATATTTTTAAATCTGAAAGGAGATTTCCCAATTTTTGCGGAAAATTATCTACTTTATATTAGAGATACCGTAATATATTGAAAAAAGTTTGCAAATACATTAATATTAAGAGAAAATAAGTTATGAGGTGAATATGGAAGAAAAAGTAAGGAAAGAAGAGTTTAAGGTTAGTGGCGATGAACTCTTAGGATTTGTAAAAAAATTGATTCATGAAGGGAATATAAGAAGAATTACAATAAAAGATAAAGATGGCAACACTCTTCTTGAAATTCCTTTAACAGTCGGAGTTGCAGTTTCTATTCTAATCCCTGTTTGGGTTGCTATCGGAGCTATTGCTGCATTAGCAACAAATTACATAATTGTTATTGAAAAAATAGAAGATGATGGAAAAAATTTATAAAGGTGATGGTGAAGATTTAATACCTCTTTTTTCCTCAGTAATTCCAGATCTTGATATTGATATAAATAAATGGAGATGGAAATATTTAAACAATCCTCTAAATGAAAGCTTAATTGCAGTTTATGAAGAAGATGGAAAAATAGTTTCTGAAGAAGCAATTGTACCTTTAAAATTTTATTATAAAGGGGATATTTTAAAAGTTGGTCATTCAGTAGATTCAATGACTCTTGAAGAGTACAGAGGTAAGGGAATTTTCAAAAAACTTGCACTTCTAACTCTTGATGAAGGCAAAAAAAGAGGATATTCTTTTTTCTACGGATTTCCCAATCCAAATTCAAAACCAATCTATTTGAATAAATTAAATTGGAAATTAATTGGAAATATAAGGAGATGGTTATTTCCACTAAATTTAAACTTTTTATCAACAAGGATGAAAATAAACCTCACTTTTTTTGATCCTGTTTTTAAAATAGGTAAAGGATTGATAAAATATAAGGGAGAATATGTGAAAGTTGATGATTTTTCAGGAATTGATAAATATTTATCATATCTATATAAAAATTATGAAATGTTTATTTTAAGAGATGAGGATTTCTTAAATTGGAGGTATTTAAAACATCCATATTATAAATATGATATTTTTAAGGATTCTGAAAATCTTTTTGTTTTAAGAATAAAAAAATTAGATATAAAAAGAGGTTCGATTGAAGAATTTTTAATTAAAGATGAATCCTCTTTTTCAGATATAATTAATTTTTCAATT
>Ga0208461_1002036_pt1 | contig 17182 bp, 13 predicted proteins | sample AD_JPNTR4_MetaG_FD_184448 | JGI IMG/M metagenome (GOLD analysis project Ga0208461, IMG submission 184448) | Active sludge microbial communities of municipal wastewater-treating anaerobic digesters from Japan - AD_JPNTR4_MetaG (SPAdes) (version 2) | ecosystem: Engineered > Bioreactor > Anaerobic... | reverse complement strand
ATTTGCTGCAACGAAACATTTAATTAAAGAAGATGGTTCGCAAGCACAAGTAGATGAAAAGTTGCCATTCAAAGTGATTGAATTCAATAAGGATGCAAAAAAGATTGTTCTTTCACATACAAGGGTTTATGAAGATTTGAAACGAGAAGAAAAGGCCGAAGCTGCCGAAGTAGAAGGTGAAACTACGAAAAAAACGCTTACCAAACGTTCAAAGAAAAAAGAAGCAGTAGCTACACCTTCAATAGAAAAAACCACACTGGGAGATATTCAGTCATTGGCTGAATTGAAAGATCAACTGGATAATGAAGAAGCAATCAAACAAGCTGAACAAGCTGAACAGGCAGAAAAAAAAGAAACCAAAACTAAAAAAGCCAAAACTACTAAAACCTCGAAGACGAAAGCTAAGGCAGAAGAATCCTCTGTAGAAGAAAAAATAACTCAGGAAGAAAAACAAGAAGAATCAGCAGAAAAGTTGAAAACAGTTGAAGCGGAGAAAGTGACAACAGAAGAAACTCAGACAAAAGTGGTTGCAGAAGAAAATTCTCCTGAAACTGAAAAGGTAAAAGAAAAAGTGAAGGATAAAAATAAAAATGAAAATACAGAAGAGAAGAAAGAAAAATCTTCTTCTGAGGAATAAAGATTTTCTATCATTATAAAAATGAAGAGGTTGTCTCAAAATAGGCAACCTTTTCTTTTATTCCAAATTTGTCATTAGAAAAAATGATACTGTCCCTCTTATCATATAATATTTTGTGCCTTAGCTTTCCACAATGTTGATTTCTTCGTCGGTTAATTCGTACAATGCATACACCAGACGGTCGATTTCTTGCTCCCACGGCGTGGTATCAGTTGGCGGGAAAATGGATTGTTGCTGAGAGACGTCTTTTTGCATGTTTGACTTCTGCGTTCTCACCTTTTGCATTTCACCCATTTTTGCAACAAGAATTTTGTCTACTAATTCTTCTATTTGTTTTACAATAGGTTCATTGAAAGGCGTAATAGGCGGAATGGGAATTTTTTCAAAATTTGATTTTTGACCAATTTTCATTGAACTTCCTAATGTGCCAGTAATATTCTTTAAATACCATTTAATAAGGTTTGAATTTAAGACAGCTAAAAAATATTTTTTATTATAATCTCCACCAATCATGTATTCGTTGCTGGAAAGATAAATTCCTTTTTCTGCTAATGCATATTCTGCATCATCTTGAAATTGTCCATACACAATTTTCTCCTTCTCAAATTCTGGATAATAGGCTATGGTGTCCTGAATCTCAAACCATTTATTATTAGTTTTTTTACGAGCATTAAAACCTAATTCAGGATATTTTTTCCCTGATTGTTCTAATTGCCTAATATCAAAATTATCAAGAAAATATTTTTTAATTGCAGGATAATCTTCAATATTTAGTTTCAAAGCAGGGAATGTTCCGATCACCCACAGCCCAGCCCACTCATAATAATACCTTTTGATGTCTCTACCACGTAATATCGGCTTTATGATAGCTGCCGTACGCTCTCGTTCTGCATCGTCTATGCAATTATCCAAAATTTCCTGTCGTTTAGCATTGTCTATTATAAAGGCTTCGTTTAAGCCAGTTAATATACCACGATAAATTTTTACATTCCAGTCTTTCAATGGTTTACCAATACGTTCGATTTTTTTCTTCAATTGCTGCTCGGCTTCGTTGCCAATGTACCAAGCTTCTTTGGTAAGATTTTGCAAAATAACTGCCTTTTCCTTTATTTGTTGAGCTATGTCAATGGGCTGAGCATTGGTTTTTTGAATGGTAACTGCTTGCAACAAATAAGTTTTTGCAGTATTTTTGCTTTTCTGCAGCAGCAAAATATTGGTATCCACTGTGGCACTTTCAAAAACACCCGCTCCTAAATCGACCAGCAAAAGCGGCTGATATTTCAGGAAAAATGTTCTTAATTTTTCGCCATAACCGGCTCGCATCCATTTATTGGAACTGATATAACACAACAAACCTTCGTTTTTCAGAATTGTTATGCCTTTTTCGTAAAACAAACAATAAATGTCGCCTGTGCGGTCAAAAGTTTCGTAATGCTGATTTTGGTAAAGGTCGGCAAATTTTCTTTTGTCGTCGTAAGCTTTTTGCAGTTGAATGTAAGGTGGATTTCCTATAACCACGTCAAAGCCGACAAAGTTGCCATCGTCGTCCAGCACTTCGGGAAACTCGAAACGCCATTCAAAAGCCCTATTATAAATAGTTTTTAGTTTCTCATTATAGATTTCTTCCAATTCGTGCACTTCTTTGCTCAATTCGTCCAGCTTGTTTTTCCATTCTTTCTGTGCATTTTCCTCAAAGCTGATGGGTTGTTGCATGAAGTTCAGATATTCATTTTGTTTTTCCTTCCATTTTTTGTAATCGGTATCCGAAGGATCAGCTACACTCATAAACTGTTTTTTCAGTCGCTGAATTTCCTGTTCAGTTTGATGTCGGGTTGCCCTGTCGGTGGTACTTTTGTAAATAATAACCTGCTGTTTATATTTTTGGATAATGTATCTAATTTTTTGCTGTGCAGCAGGCAACAAGTTGTAGTGTTTATCGGTAAGGTTAAATCGGCTAATCAACGAATCGCCACATTTGATGTTGATATCGATATTGGGCAATGTTTCCAATTCTTTGAAGTCGGGAGCTTTGTAATACGCATTTTTCAGCAGTTCAATCCATAATCTCAGCCGACAAATCAATACCGATTTGGGATTAATGTCCACACCAAAAAGACAGTTTTCGATGAGCAATCGTTTTTCATTGAATAAAGTCATTTGTACTTCCTGAGCATCAGGAGCAGGTTTTTCGTCATCCATCAGAAAATATTCATAAGGCTGATTGTTAAATTTATGGGTAACAGTCAATTCATCGTTGTCCACGCTCACTTCCCAATTAATAATGATGCCGTTGTAAGAAAGAATGTTCAATTCACTTTTCACAGCAATTAATTCGTTGAGTGCCGAGACAAGAAAATGTCCAGAGCCGACAGCCGGGTCACAAATTTTCAAGGAATTGATATGCTCGTTAAATCGTTCAATATCTTCTTTTTTGTGATGTAATCGACAATAATTTTTTACATCGTCGAAATCATTAAATTCCTTGTTTTCTTTTTCTCTGAATTTTTGAACCACAGCTTTGCGAATGGTTTCACGGCTCATAAACATGGTGATGAAGCCAGGCGTAAAAAAGGCGCCATCTTTATAGCCATTTATCTTTTCAAAAATCAATCCAAGCACAGAAGCGTTGATAATGGTTCGGTTATCTTCCTGAATTTTAGCATGGCTGTCGCTCGAAAAGTTATAGGAAGAAAGGAATTGCAGTAAATATTGCAAAGTGTTTATTTCTTTCTTGTTGGTAGCAATTTTTAGAACTGATTTGTTATAAATCGGCAATTGCTGGTCGTTTTTCAGATTGGCAATGGAAATAGTTTGCTGTTCGAGTAAGCTCATTTCAAAAAGCGAGCTATTCAGATAGGGAATATGTGCGTATTGTTCTTGAATTTTCTGAGTACGTTCAGCAGGCTTTATGGCAAAAACTTCAAAAAACAATTCATCAAGTTTGTCAAATTCCTTTACTTTATCGGGCGATAGAAAAGCAAAATTTGAATCGTTGTTGTGATATTTTATAAGTTGTCCTTCCAGCAGTTTTAAAAACAGAATTCTGTTCAGCCAGGTGATGCACAATTCGAGTGCTACGCTGAAAAGCTGTTCTTCTTCTGTTTGTCCAAATTGGGTAATATCTTCAATTCCTTTTAATTTGTCTCTGGTTTTTAGAATGTTAATGGTATTTTCTATCAAGCTGGCTTCGCTTCTGTCTTTGCTTCGGCGTTCAATGACTATTTTGTTGTTTTCCGATTTTTCTTCGAGCCCCAGAATGTAAAGCAATTCATTATAAAATTCCTTATTCAGTGTATTGCTGTCGTTGGCAAATGGTTTTTTAAGCAGATGTTCAGGCGAAAATATTTTATACAAGTTGATGAGTTGACTTAAATTTTCACTGTCATGGCTGTTTAAAGCAGCTTCATAATCACGCAAATCAAAATATGTGGCTTTTAACTCGGCAACATTTTTATCAATGAAATTTCGAATATTTTCATAGAGTGAAACAGTTGTATTGTCCACTTTTTGTTTGGTATCCCAATTTTCGTAATTGTTTCTGAATTCCTGATTTTTGTAGAAAATATTTTCGAAATCTACCGCATCAAATAGATACCATTCATAGCAATTGGTAATTACAAGATATTTGAGTTCATCATTGCCGTTTTTCCTTTCTTGCATGTAATAATGCACCAATTCGTGCAAGGCTTTAGCATTGGGATTAGAAGAAGTTATCATTTCGGCGGTGTTGGAGGGTCTTTTGGTTTCAATAATAACCGCCACGCTGTCGGCAACTTTCTCGCCATTACCGATTACTAAATCATATTTTTTTGAACTATTCACATAGTTCTTGCCTTTGTAATAAGTTTCTGTCAGAAAATGAATAATGGGTGTTTTAAAATTTTCTTCGTCTTGCCCTTGATTATTTAATTGAGAAATGGTATCCAGCAATTTTTTAAGTTCATTCCTGAAAACTTCCATTTGCTTTTTGGTAAGGTCTTGTTTCAAATAAGCCCGATTTAAGCTTTTTTCTATAGGGAAGGTTGACAATATCATGGTTCTGTTTTTTTACAAATGTAGAATTAAAAGGTTATTTTTCAAAATGTTTTTTCAGGTTTCGAGGTACGGGGTGCGAGGTGTTGGTAAAAATTTATTTTTATTGAAACATCAGACATGCCATTTTTTGTGGAGAGCCTTAGTTTGCGAATCTAATTTTTTAGAATAAATTTTAAGGTTAATTCCAAATTTAAAACCTGTAAAATGTAAAAGTATGAAAAAGTTTTTATTTATTGGAATTAACTTTTCAAAAAGTAAATTTGATGCATCTTTACTAAAGAGTATGAGCAATCAAAGAAGTAGCAAGTGGTAAATTGTGCATACGGATAATTTTTCCACTTTCAACCCTGCCAGACAACTTGTATGTTATTGCGGTGTAGTGCCTTTTGAAAAATCTTCTGGAACAAGTCTGAATAAAGGTAAAACATATCAGCCCTTTAGCAAACAGGGAACTTAAAACTTTACTTACCCCCTATGCAAGATGAGCAATTGAACACGATGAAGAAATGAATGCTTATTATAAATTAATTATCTGAAGGCAAGGGATATAAAATTATCATCAATAACATAAGAAATAAACTTATTCATAGAATTTATGCGGTGTAACACATAAAATGCCATGCTGTCAGTTCTTTATTTTTATTATTTTTTAAGGTTCGAACGATTTATTTTATGAAGTTGTATTTTTACAAGAATTAAATAAATAATCGGCAACAAAACGATGTTGACCAATACTATTGCAATAAAAGCACTTCCATAAAGAAAAATTGTACTAAAAAGAAGTAAAAACAAATCGATAAGCAAAGCCAAAAAAATAGAATCGAATCTAATAATGTTTATTTGCGGGTTTTCGTTTTTTTCCTTACTAAATACGGCGAATATACATCCCAACAAAGTAGTGATAAATGCAATTTCATCAGTAAAATTGGTTTTAACAATCGTAAAAAATTTTGTAGAAACAAAAGAGGAAACAACAGCAAAAAAAGGTATTTTAATAACAATTCCAACATACTGTGATACAAACCACCAAATAATTCCTGCAACAATCAAAAAATAACCAATTGGTTTGTAGGGATAAGGTAAAAAAAATATATTTCTATTTGTTTCTTTCATCCAAAAATATTAGTTAAGTTAAGCTATATCAGCATTTTATGCAAACAGATAAGAAGTTAAAATTTCATTCCTTCCACTGACGCAGGCATTAACATCTAACAACTCAAAACTCGTAACCCGCACCTCGTATCTTAGAAACCAATATACTTTTATTGTTTTTTTGGCACAGATTAAAAATCCGACCCCGCGTATGTAAATATTAGTCAGCTTGGTGCAAATGCAGCTAATTTTTTGCTCTAATGCGCAATGGCACCAATAAATATCTACGCCGGCAATATAAAAACAGTCAACGTTATTTAGGTATTAACATGTTTTGTCTCGAAACTCGAATCTCAGAACTCTAAACTCAAAAATAGAACGTCATACCTCAAATATTTGAACCAAAATAAAAAGGCATAGTAATTTTCTCATCATTATCTAATTCAAATTCAATTCTTACCACTCCATATTTATGATTTACCCAATAAGTTATTTTTTTCAAACCATTAAAATTAATTTCATGTTCTATAGTAATTATCTTGATTTTATAAAAAGCATACGAATAGTCATCGGTAGTAGATTTGTAAATAACTTTTCGAACTGTTTTTGAGTCCTTGATTGGATAGGTATCACCTACTTTTGAATCATAATTTACCAATACGCCTTGAAAAAAAGGATATTTATTTTCAATTCCCTTGCTTGTGAATTTAACTTCAACATCCCTTGCACTAACTTTATCTCCACTGATTTCCACACCCGACACATTAGACAGGATTTGTTTTACAACACTATTGGTTATAGTCACTTCGCCGTCAATTGACGAAACACCATCCTCCAAAGAAGTGACTTCTGCCGAAAAATTAGATATACCTGCTATAGGTTGAGTGGATGAACTGATGGTTGTACCAACTTTCCCTAAATCAGATTGATCCCCTTCGATAGTAAAATCAGAATCTTTCTCACAACCCCAAAACAGGATGGAAGAAATAAATAAAATAGAAAATAGTTTTTTCATGATTGTGGGATTTTAAAAACGGTTAATGTATAAAATTTATTATTACAAATTTAATAATACGATACTCCACTATTTCTCTCAAAAGATATAAATTTTCTCTCAAATCGTAAAAAATTATAATTTTCCATGTTTGATAGTTTATAAATCTCACATTTTACTGTTTGCAAAGTTCGAAGTATTAGTTTGCCGTATTTGTTATACCTCTCACTGGTTTAGCATAAAAAACAGTCAATGTTATTCAAGCATTAACAACAAATGTTGTAAATTTCTTACTGCAACTCCAAAAAATGAAAAAAAAACAGTAATTTTGCAAAACTTTTTGTAACTTTTTCGAAAGTTTCAAAGAAACTTGAAAATTACGTCAATCATAAAAAAAAATCGAAAATCAAATATATGATTTCACAGGAAGAAGTTTTTAAAAAACTGATAGCTCATTGCAAAGAATATGGTTTCGTCTTTCCATCCAGCGAAATTTATGACGGTTTAAGTGCCGTGTATGATTATGGTCAGAATGGAGTTGAATTAAAAAATAACATCAAAAAATATTGGTGGGAAAGCATGACTATGCTCAACGAAAATGTAGTAGGACTCGATGCCGCCATTTTTATGCATCCTACCATCTGGAAAGCTTCGGGTCATGTTGATGCTTTTAATGATCCATTAATTGACAACAAAGACAGTAATAAACGCTATCGTGCCGATGTGCTGATTGAAGACTTAATTGCGAAATATGATGAAAAAATAGAAAAGGAAGTAGAAAAAGCAGCTAAACGATATGGTAAAAATTTTGACGAAGCACTTTTTCGCTCCACCAATGAACAAGTGAAAGAACATATTGCCAAACGTGACGAGCTTCATCGGCGTTATCTAAAAGCAATGATAGAAAATGATCTGGCAGAGCTGAAAGCAATTATCATAGATTATGACATTGTTTGCCCCATCAGCGGCACCAAAAATTGGACAGATGTGCGACAGTTTAATCTTATGTTTACTACTGAATTAGGCTCGAACTCTGATGCGACAATGACCATTTATTTGCGTCCTGAAACCGCTCAAGGCATTTTTGTTAATTTTCTGAATGTGCAAAAGACTGGAAGAATGAAAATTCCTTTTGGCATCGCTCAGATTGGCAAAGCTTTCCGGAATGAAATCATTGCACGACAATTTATTTTTCGAATGCGAGAATTTGAACAAATGGAAATGCAATTTTTTGTTCGTCCAGGTGAAGAAATGAAATGGTTTGAATATTGGAAAAATTTCCGGATGAAATGGCACAAAGCATTGGGATTTGGCGAGGAGAAATATCGTTTCCATGATCACGAAAAACTGGCTCATTATGCCAATGCAGCTACCGATATTGAATTTGAATTTCCTTTCGGCTTCAAGGAAATTGAAGGCATTCATTCACGAACTGATTTCGACTTGAAAAATCATGAAAAATATTCAGGAAAAAGTTTGAAATATTTTGATATAGAACTTAACGAATCTTATATTCCTTACGTTATTGAAACTTCCATTGGACTTGATCGGACTTTTCTTGCTGTTATGGCAGCGGCATACACGGAAGAGAAACTTGAAAACAATGAAAGTCGAGTGGTACTGAAATTTCCACCTGCACTTGCTCCAATTAAAGTAGCCATTTTCCCGTTAATCAAAAGAGATGGTCTTCCTGAAATAGCTCATAAAATTTATGAAGATTTAAAACTTGATTTTAAATGTTTTTACGACGAAAAAGATTCCATCGGGAAACGATACCGTCGTCAGGATGCCATTGGTACGCCGTTTTGCATTACAGTTGATCATACTACGCTGGAAGACAATACAGTAACTATTCGTTATCGTGATTCAATGGAACAGGAGCGTGTAAAAATTGAAGCTCTTTCCAGTGCTATTAGCGAAAAGATAAGTATGAAAAATCTATTAAAGAAAATATTATAAAAGATTTTTTTAGAAATTCAATTTAACCATCAGCAGGGACGGGCTTGTTCCTGCTTTTTTTATTTTTTTAGTATTTTCCTTTCTAAGATGGCATAATTTTTTATAATAAGTTGAATATTAATCATTTGTACATCTCTAAAAATCCTTTCTTATAAATTACAGGACAGTTTAATATTCAATTTATTTAGTTTGAGGGACCTATCTTCAAATTGACATTCGATATAGTCTATTTTGACGTAAAGGACAAAAAATAGCTTAAATTTTGTTCATTATATCCAATTTGCCTATCATTCTCTAAAATATAAATGTTAAGGAACAGGATCGTAACCGCTTTCGCCCCACGGATGACAGCGGCTGAGTCGTTTTATAGCTAACCAACCTCCCTTAAAAATTCCATGTTTTTTTACAGCTTCAATAGTGTACTGCGAGCAAGTTGGCGTATATCTGCAACTGGGTGGGAAAAGTGGCGAAATAGTGTATCGATAAATATACACAGGCAATAAAACGATAAATTCAATGGTTTTCTTTACCATAATCAACCAATTCAATTAATTTCTGAAGTGCAATTTTAATTTTTTCATTCAATTTGTGAAAATCCATTTCTTCATTAGCAACATAAACAAATGCCAGTTGAATCTGAAATTTTCTTTGAGAGAACTTTTCAAATATAATCCCTTTATTTAATCGGTAAGTTTCTCTTATTAAGCGTTTTATTCTGTTTCGACGAACTGCTTTTTTAAATTGTTTTTTGGGAACACTTATCAATATACAAACATTAAATTCTTCTGATGGTTCAAAATTATAAAAAATTTTCAAAGGATAAACAATAAAACTTTTACCTTCAGTAAATAAACGATTAATTTTAATTTTACTATGCAATCGTTCTGATTTAGGGAATGAAAATTGTCGATTTTTCACTTCAATAAAATAAATTATCCCAAAAGTAAGAAAAATACTTAAACTTTTGGGATAATATTAACATCCACTAATGCTTCCTTTATTTTGTAGCCTTTTTATTGTTGTTTTCTTTTTTGGAGAATTCTTTCAGAAAATTATCCAATGCCATAGTCATGGAAGGAAAACCTGGCTGGGGCACCTCAAGATCTAAGCGTAAGCCAGCATCACGAACGGCTTGAGCCGTACTTGCTCCAAAACATCCAATCTGAATATCACCTTGAACAAAATCAGGGAAATTCTTTAACAATGAACTTACCCCCACAGGGCTAAAAAATACAATCATATCATAATTAAATTCTTCTTTTGGATCAAAATCATTGCTCACTGTTCGATACATTATCGCTTTGTCGAAATTTAAATTTGAATTGATCAATATCGACATGTTTTCTTCGTTCGGCACATCAGAAGTAACAAATAAATACTTTTCGTCAGGGTGTTTTTTCATGAGGGTCACTAAATCGCTCAACTTACCTGTCGGACTAAAAAAGACCTTCCTTTTCCGATATTGGATATAGCGTTGTAAATACAAAGCAACTGTCTCTGACACACAGAAATACTTCATTGTTTCAGGTACCGTAATGCGCATTTCTTCACATAATCTGAAAAAATGATCAATTCCATGCCTTGCATTAAAAATAATGGCAGTATGATCTAAAATAGAAATATGTTGAGCTCTAAAATCTTTTGCAGAAAGAGGCTCAACTTTGATAAGAGGCCTAAAATCTATTTTTACATTGTATTTTTCACTAATAGCAAAATAAGGTGATTTTTCACTATTAGGTTGCGGCTGAGAAATAAGTATCTTTTTTATTTTCAAGGCTTTACATTTAAAAATAAAACACTTAATACATTAATTGATAAGTTCTAAAGAGCGCAATTAATGGTAAAATTTCAAGTGTGCAAAGATACAACAAAATATAGAAATAGACGAATTTTTTGTGAGAAAATATTTTTAATAACTTGATTACAATGCTTGTTAAAGCTAATATGCCTAATATTAATGCAAAATATAAAGTCCATTTTATATCATACACAGGGAAATAAATTTGTAAAATAACCAGAAAAAATAAAATAATATTAAAAAAATAAAATGTGTTAAAATAGTTAGCTTTTAACACTGTAAAAATGTTAGATTCAAAAAAGACAAAACCAATTAATTGAATAAAAATATATTTGAGGATAAAAAATGCGAACGTGATGCCACAAAAATAAAAATAGCGACTAAACAAAAAACCTTCTGAGGGATTATAAAGGAGAATATATGCATATAAACTAAATACGCCAATAGAAAAAAGAAAAATAAAAGAATAAACAAAAGAATATCTGATTTCAATATTGGTTCGATATCTATCAATTTTAATCTTAAAAAAATTTTGAATATTTTCAGTAGTAAAGGAAGGATAATGGGATAAAAAAACCAATAATATACTTAAAAGAACAATCAATAAGACTATCACCCAATTTTCAGTTTGCGGAGAGGAGGGATGCAAAATACCTTCAAAACCTTCAAAATGATTTATCGCGTGAATCGTATCAATTTTTGTCGAAAGCTTTCTGGGTAACAAATCAGTGTCTGCCAAGTTAATTTTCGATATAGAGTCTTCTATTCTATTAACAGAATCTTGAGACAAAATCAACGTATCATTAGAAAAATAAGAAACAATATTTCCTAAAACCATAAAGACATTTAATTTCGCACTAAATTAATTACTTTTTCATTTACTTTTTTAATCAATTATTCTTTATGATATACTTCCCCAAAAAATTTTATAGATAGATACTGCAAAAAGTTGATTGATTATCTAAAAATGCAAGAACATAATATTAAACTTGATTTTGGATTAAAGATGATAAGAAAAATATAATATTAAAAGTTTTATGGCTGATAATCAAATATATATAAACAATTTCAGCAGTAATTATTATGAACAAAGTTATACGAAAATTGAAGTATTTCCAAATGTGGGAAAATAAAAATCTATGGCAACATAACTTTAACTGCTACCGGACGGTGCTCTAAGTACAAATATTACCTTTGTAAATTATTTTTTTGATAACTAACAAAATTAACTGATTGTTTAACAATTTAATCTGGCAAATTTTATAGAAAAAACGTGTATCCTTGACATTCAGAAAAATAGTGTATTTGCTTGTATTTTGGACAAACAAGGCAAAAAATTTAGAAAACGTTTGGAACCATTCACTCCAAATTTGATAGCTTTGTGTGAGGCGTTGGTAGAAGAAAATTGTGGAAATGTAGCGATGAAGAGCACCAGCATTTATTAGACACCTATTATGGCAAGTTCCTGCATTGGATTTTCGTTAAAATTGACTAATTCCTTTATTAAACAGTTACCTGGTCGAAAAAGCGACGTAAAGCATACAAAGTGGATAGCGGAATGTCTTTAGAAGGATTTGACAAAGGGCATTTTTTCTCCGATAGTGTATTTACAAGGAATCGGCATTTTTTTAAGCTCTTTTCTTTGGGTCGAAATATTGAAAAATATTATCCCGTATACACAAAACGAACGGCTTTGTCGACAATGAAATTACACTTGAGACAGGAAAGATAGCAGAGGAAATATTTTATTTTTTCATGTTCGCGGTTTTCAAAAATAAAGCTGGATATTTTTGTTTTGTCCTTTTTGTATGGATTATGGATCAAAAATAATAGATCTATATACTTTTAATGATTAACCTATGATTTATAGAGGAAAGTTAATCAATTCTGTTTAATAAGGAAAGTTTTATTTTTGCCTTGCAACCAAGCGTCTTTTTCATTACTTTTGTAGGCTTTATTTTTATAATTTTTAATTGTAAAAATTTATTGAGATTTAGAAATTTTCACTTATTCTGAATGAAACGCATTAATATCCACAAGGAAGGACGTTTTATTTTATCGGGACTGTTGCTGTTGATTTTTTGCATTAATGTTGTTATTTATCTGGAATTTCCAGTAACAGTTGTTGCCATTAATACCATTCTTTCAGCATTGGTTTTGTGTTTCTTTACATTTTTTTTTCGAAGTCCGAAGCGTATATTTGAAATTGATGATCCAAGTTTGGTAGTTGCTCCGGCTGATGGAACGGTGGTGGTAATAGAACCTACTTTGGAAACAGAATATTTTGGCGATGAAAGGATGCAAATTTCTATTTTTATGTCTATTTTCAATGTACATGCCAATTGGTATCCTGTTTCAGGGAAAGTAATTAAAACATCGCATCGCGGGGGTCGTCATTTGGCAGCTTATTTACCAAAATCGAGTAAAGAAAATGAACAAGCATCTATTGTAATAGAAACTCCATTAAAAACCCAAATTTTGGTGAGACAGGTGGCTGGTGCTTTGGCTCAGCGAATTGTTACTTATGCTTATCCTGGGAAAGAGTGTCATATCAATGAACATTTGGGATTTATAAAATTTGGTTCACGGGTAGATTTATTTTTACCTCTGGATTCGGAAATATTTGTAAAGGTGGGAGAAAAAACCACAGGAAATGAAACAATTATTGCTCGTTTAAAAGAAAATAAAGATGACAATCAAGGAAGCTCAACAGCAAGTTGATAATTGGATAAAAAAATATGGCGTTCGTTATTTTAGCGAACTAACCAACATGGTGATTCTAACCGAAGAAGTAGGGGAACTTGCTCGTATTATCGCTCGTACTTATGGTGAACAATCTTCGAAAGCCGAAGAAGAAAAAACAAATCTACCTGATGAAATGGCAGATGTATTATGGGTATTAATTTGTTTAGCCAATCAAACAGGAACTGACCTTACTGAGGCTTTTGAAAAAAATATTAAAAAGAAAACCGAAAGAGATGCTCAACGGCATCAACAAAATAAAAAATTGTATTAAATATTTAAAAATCAATTTATTATGAAAGACAGGTATCTGGAATTATTTGATTTTTATCATTGTGAAGTCAATGATGAAGTTATAAAAATTGAAATTGATAAAATATTGGCTGAACATTTTGCTGAAAATGCTAATAAGGAAGTTTATAGTCAATGTTTAAATCTGATAGATTTGACTTCATTAAATTGTACTGATACCGAAAGTGAAATTGCTTCGTTGACAGAGAAAGTAAATAATTTTAAAAATGTTTTTCCGCATTTATTCAATGTGGCTGCCATTTGTGTTTATCCAGCATTAGTACCTGTCGTAAAAAAGCATTTGAATGATCAAAAAGTGAAAATAGCATCAGTGGCTGGTGGATTTCCTGCTTCTCAAACTTTTCTTGAGGTGAAAATTGCTGAAGCTTCAATGGCAGTTCAAGCAGGTGCAAACGAAATAGATGTGGTAATTTCTGTAGGAAAATTTCTGGAAGAAAAATATGAAGAAGTTTACGATGAGTTATCAGAAATAAAAGCAACCTGTGGGGATGCTCATTTAAAAGTGATTCTTGAAACAGGGGCTTTACAAAATTGTACGAATATAAAAAAGGCTGCTTTATTAGCGATGGCATCTGGAGCTGATTTTGTTAAAACTTCCACAGGGAAAATTCAGGTCTCAGCTACACTCGAAGCCACTTATACTATTTGCCATGCGATTAAGGAATGGTACCAAAAAACCGGAAGTAAAGTAGGTTACAAACCAGCAGGCGGAATTTCAACTACAGAAGAAGCTGTGAAACATTTTACGCTCGTAAAACATATTCTTGGCGACGAATGGCTTAATAATCAATGGTTTCGTTTTGGAGCAAGCCGTTTAGCCAATCAATTGCTCAGCTCCATAGAAGGAAAAGAAATAAAATACTTTTAATTATTCCTCACGTGTAACCATATATTCAGCAAAATATTTCAATGATTGTTTTATTTCACTTTCTTCAAAGCTATCAAGTTCATTGACAGCTTTATTCTTAAATTCAATCAGTTTTGAAGTAGCATACTCAATGCCACCGTTTTTATAAACAAAATTCGTAATTTTTTCTATGTTCTTTTCAGAAATTTTTTTCTTCTTTATCCAGTTGATAATTTTTTCTTTTTTCTTTTCGTCGGCTTGTTGTAAAGCATAAATTAAGGGAAGGGTTATTTTTCCTTCTCTAATATCATTCCTTCTTGGCTTACCAATGTTCTTGCTATCAGAGTAGTCAAAAATATCATCTTTAATTTGGAAACAAATTCCTACGTATTCTCCAAAATTTTTTAATTTTTTTAAGAGCGTTTGGTTAGCATTTACTGATAAACCTCCAATTATGCAGCAAGAAGAAAATAAAAGAGCAGTTTTTTTTCGAATTATTTTATAATAATCATCTTCTGTGATCTTAATTTTTTGTATATTCTCTAATTGTAATAATTCGCCGTCGGTTAATTCCATGCCGATTTTGGCAATAACATTTAAAATTTCCAGATTATTGGCTTTTACAGCACAATTCAATGATTTTGATAACAGATAATCACCCGCTAAAATCGCAATTTTATTATTCCACCGAGCATTTACAGATGGTCTTCCACGTCGCTTATAAGCACTATCAACTACATCATCGTGAATTAAACTTGCAGTATGCAACAGCTCTATTGAAACTGCCGACATAACTGTTTGATAATTGATAGTACCACATAATTTTGCTGATAAAAATACCAAAATAGGACGTAGTTGTTTCCCTCTCCCTTGCTGAATAAATTCACCAATGCTTGTCAACAAGGGATTATCCGTCTTTAATTCATCAACAAGTGCTTTTTCAAATGTCTGCAGCTCTACAAGAATAGGTTTTTTAATAGTTTCTATTACATTCATGGGAGTAATTTATTGAAATGTTTACAAAAATAATGAATTTCAATGTCTGTTTTACCATAAAATATTCATTTCTGAGATTTTTTTAATTAATTTTACAAACAAAATGAATCATCAAAAAGCAATTTTTATTAGCATTTGCTTTTCAAGAAATGTTATATTTTCAATATTTGAATATCAATGGAAAAGAAAAAACTTTTTTTAGTCGATGCTCATGCTCTTATTTATCGTTCGTATTATGCTTTTATTCGCAATCCACGTATTAATTCAAAAGGTCAGAATACTTCAGCAATTTTTGGTTTTGTAAATACCCTGGAAGAAGTTTTAAAAAAAGAACAACCCACTCATATGGCAGTGGCTTTTGATCCTGAAGGTAAGACCTTTCGTCACGAAGCTTTTGAGCAATACAAAGCACAGCGTGAAATGACACCGGAAGATATTCGAAAGGCAATACCTATCGTAAAGGAATTGGTGGATGCTTATAATATTCCCATTCTGGAAGTTCCTGGTTATGAAGCTGATGATGTAATAGGAACCATTGCAAAACAAGCAGAAAAAGCTGGCTATGATGTTTATTTACTGACAGGTGATAAAGATTTTGGGCAATTGGTTTCTGACCATATATTTATGTATCGTCCTCATCACAATGGTGGTTTTGAAATACTTGGACCCGAAGAAATTAAGGCAAAATATCAGCTTAATAGTCAGCAGCAAGTAATAGATTTGTTAGGATTGATGGGCGATAGCTCAGATAATATTCCAGGTTGTCCGGGTATTGGCGAAAAAACCGCCATAAAATTGCTCCAGGAATTTGGCAGTATTGATAATTTATTGAAAAATACAGACAAATTGAAAGGTGCTTTGCGACAGAAAATTGAAGAAAATAAAGATCTTATTCTTTTTTCAAGATTTTTAGCAACTATTAAAACGGATGTTCCTGTTTCTTTTGATGAAGAAAAATTTAAAATTTCTCCCGTAAATGAAACCAAATTGCGAGCTTTATTTAAAGAACTTGAATTTCGTACGCTGTTAGCTAATAAATTTGGTAATTCAACTATTTTATTCCCGACCGATGTGTCTGCAAAAAATGTTGACGAAACGAAGAAGAATAAGGAAGGTCAGCAAATGTTTTTGTTTGGTACGGAAACTCCGCAAACTCTTTCAGAAACAAAGGAAAAATCTGAAAATGAAAAGATCACTGTTGGTGAAGAAATTAGTCCGGATGGATATCTGACATTGAGGAATGTTCCTCATCGTTATCAATTGGTTGATACCAAAGCAAAGCGTGCTTATCTTATCTCTCAACTTTTTACACAAAAATCAGTTTGCTTTGATACAGAAACCACCAGCCTTGATGTGTTTAATGCTGATTTGGTAGGCTTTTCTTTCTGCTTCAAGGAAGGGGAGGCTTATTTTGTTACTTTACCAACTGACAGAAAAGAAGCGGCGATCATTTTAAAGGAATTTAAAGCTTTTTTTCAAAGTGAACAGATAGAAAAAATCGGACAGAACTTAAAGTTCGATTATTTGATGCTTTCTATGTATAATATCGAACTGAGGGGAAAGCTTTTCGATACCATGATTGCTCATTATCTTCTGCAACCAGAATTACGCCACAGTATGGATTATCTTGCTGAAATTTATTTGCATTATCGTACTATTCATTATGAAGATTTAGTGGGACCAAAAGGGAAAAATCAAGCAGATATACGAAATATTGAAATAGCCAAACTTTGTGAATATGCTTGTGAAGATGCCGATATTACTTTTCGA
>Ga0208461_1002025_pt1 | contig 17218 bp, 13 predicted proteins | sample AD_JPNTR4_MetaG_FD_184448 | JGI IMG/M metagenome (GOLD analysis project Ga0208461, IMG submission 184448) | Active sludge microbial communities of municipal wastewater-treating anaerobic digesters from Japan - AD_JPNTR4_MetaG (SPAdes) (version 2) | ecosystem: Engineered > Bioreactor > Anaerobic... | reverse complement strand
TGGAAGGTCTGTATTTAAAATTCACGAACAAAAAGTATACTAATCGCCTAACAGAGCCTGTAACGACATCCTTCGGACATCGTACGAGGCTCAGACGTTGTCAGACATACTCGGGAGCTATCTAAAAAATTTCGGGGGTGTTTGCCCTTATGGGGCAATTTTCCTTTGAAAAAGGAAGCGAAACTTGTATGATTCAATTAATTTATTTTCTTAATTTAGAAATATGAAAGAGTCAAATTATTGACTTGGAATATATAAAATAAACAAGAAAAACTGAAAATTATTAGACAATATTTTTCAAAATCCAAACAAATTATTTTATACAGCATCTACCATAAAAATAGTATTAGCTGGATTGTTTTATGAAAATTGTTTAGCAGAATTCAACAAGACAATAAAAGTAAAAAATAAAGATAAATCCATCTGATGAATATTATATAATACAAAATGAGAAACATTAATATCATACGATGTATTAATAAATCTTATGATAACAATATCAGACAACACAGCCACAAATATCATATTTGATAAATTAACATCTAAACTTTGAGATCTAAGTATATTTATAGCTAAAAAACTAAACCTAAAAAATACGAAGATTTTTGATATTCGCAAACAAAAAAAATTAGATTATATGTATGGAAGTTGAGAATCTACACCACAAGAATTTCTTATTTTGTTGAAATATTTTTTATTTGATTCTAAATATGCTAAAGAAATAAGAAAAATAATGTCTAATCAATACATCAAAGGAAGATGATTAAGATATTTTGATAAAAATAAATTTATCGATACAGGAAACAAAAGCTGACAATTGGATGATATGATAAATGATTGTTGATTTATAGAAACAAAGAATGAAATATTTTTATATACTATTTTTATGAAAGTACCAAAAAATTCAGAATATGAATACGAAGTAGAAAATAAATATTATAAAAACATATGAAAAATAATTTTAAATTCTTTTAAAAAACTAACAAAACACCCCCTTTCTTAGTTAAAATAGCAATTTAAGTCTTATACTCCCTCGTACGCAAGCCCTCGCAATGCTCGGGTCTCATAACAGCCTCTGTCTAAATATCCTGACTACTATGAATTTTCAACGGAACGTCAGGACATTAGACTAGAGGCGAACGTTGTCTGTCATATCCCTATAAGCAACTAAGTCCTTTCAGAAAGAAATTTAGAGGGGATTTTTTTTAATTTAATTTTTTTAGAAAAAGAAAACCCGCCACCACGAAGGTAAACGGGAAATGCTTTTTTAACAACTCGAAATGAAAAATGTTTAAATTATCACTATTTTTCTAAAGCATAACTAATTAAGATTCATTGTAACTAATGAAGCTCGGATGTGCCGAGCTTTTTCTAATTATTAAAATATATATCATAATAAGTGCTTATTTCATTAATTAAGTATTTCTATTTAAAATAAGAAAAAATATAAAATACCGTATTATCCTAAAAACAATACAAAAAATTTAAAGCAATTATACCAATACAATTAAGTCTAATCTAAATAGTCCAAGACCCACGAATAACTCAAACTAAATAATAATATCATTGATATTCTTCAAAAACCAATGTAAGACTCATTCGATCCAATCATTCATATTGTGGATCAAATCAATCAAAATAATATTCTATCGATTCAGCACCAGGAAAAACATCATCAATATTATTTAAGTTATTTCATCTAGCAATTTTTTGATTTATCAAAATTTGGTCCGCATATAAGAATCCTGTAGAATAAACCCATTTTTTAAAATAATTATATTTGGTCTCAATCAACTCAAAACCAGCTCCATCTGTATATCCCCACAAGAAAGTACCACTATTCAAATCACCTTGAAAATCATCTGGATACAAAACCATAGAATGATCTAGATCAACATAAGTATATGGAGAAAACCTAACTCATTTAACAGGATGTGCAAAATCAGACATTTCACTCCACTTGTCTCATTGCATCAAGGTCAATATATCTCTAGAATAATCAACAATATCAAAGTTTTTATTTACACTTTCTCAACTACCTAAAGATTGATTCTCTCAATCAAAAATATCTGTTTTTAAAGAACATCAAAACAAAAATAATGATACAATAACAAACAACATTAAAAGAACTTTTTTCATTTTAAATTTTAAAAAATAAAATCTATCTAAAAAGTCTTAAACCAAAATTACATAAAAGGTTTCAAAGGGCGCAACAGGTTTCAATAGGCTGAAAAGAGCATGACCTTTGTAACCCTTGCAACTTTGTAACCTTTGTAATTTTGTGGCCATTGAAACTTGATAACCTTATACTTTTAACTTGATAACTGTCTTTATATCTTCCAACCTATAACCTTTTCTCATAAGTTTTTGAATAATATCAAATCATTCTACTCACTTTTTTTTATAAGATTCTATCTCTTTTTGTATTTTTTGAAAAATACCAGCAGAAATATCTTCTTCATATTCTTTTAAAATTTCATTTATCAGATTTTTGTCTACTCATTTTTGGAATAATTTATTACGAACAACAATAATTGGTTTTCATTTATTAACCAATTCACTCCTAATATAACTTTCTGTAAACACTCTATCATCTGCAAATTTTTTTCATTTCAAATATTCCATCGTATAATTAATTTCTTCACTATTATACCCCTTTTGTTGTAGCTTTATTCTCAATTCTTTTTCAGTTTTTGGATAAACAGAAATGTATTTTAAAGCATACTGACAACAATCAGAATATAATGTTTTCTCTTCTTGTGTTGCCATAATTATTTTTTTAAACTAAAAGTAACAGTTTTTTCATCAATATTGAATATAGAAATAATATCTCATTCTTGTTTTGAGCTTTCAATAGACTCCAAAAGCGCTTCTTTAGACAAAAATTCTGAAAACTTTGTGATAACAGAAACCATGTATTCATCATTTGTATGGTAAAACATCTTTACTTTGTCATCTACATTGTAATCCACATCTTTTCTCATTTGATTTAAAAATCTAGAAACTTCTCTAGCCATTCATTCCATTTCAAGCTCTGGAGTGAGCTGTAAATCTAATTTTGCTATAACTCCACCATCGATAGCCACATCGTCTCATTCCAATCATTGATAAGAAATTTCATAGTCTTCTTTCTCCAAAATCCATTCATTTCAATTATCATCAAAAACTTTTACTTTTCATTCTCAAAGTTCTGTGATATTTCACATTTTTCCATATTTAATAATATTACCAGTATCTTTTGCAAATTTAGCAGACAAAGCTGATCATAAAGGTTTAAAAATCTTTGTAATTTTTATACTATCATCAAAAGTCTCAATATCTTTTACGTTTATTTCCTCTTTAATAATATTTCAATACTTATCCAAAACATAATTTACATCAAAGTCTCCCATAATAAATAATTTTAAACAATTAAAAAGCACTTACCTTTATATTAAATTCTTTTATATATTTGTGTTCAATATTCAATATAAATTTACAGAATACAGTTCACAAATTATTGTTTGAAACATATTATTATTCTAAATAGTCTATCATTCTGAGCGAACAATTTGTCATTCTGAGCATATGCGTTGTCATTCTGAGCGTAGCAAAGAATCCATTTACTGTCATTTCGAAGTGGTCTACCTTGCGAGAAATCCCCTATAATGCTCTTAGATCTCTCGCAACAATAACGACTCGAGATGACAAATCCACAACAATAATATCTTAAATTAAAAAAAACAGTATTAAATACTATTTTCTTAAAAAAATATTTTATCTATATAAATTTTTTTCCTTCTGCGATAATCTTATTCATTACTTCTACTGTCTCTATCGGATATTTTCATGCCGAAGTTTCACCAGACAACATCACATAATCAGCTCATTGCAAAACTGCATAAAAAACATCTGTCACTTCAGCTCTAGTTGGAATACAGTTGTCCATCATTGTTTCAAGCATTTGAGTAGCAACGATAACTTTTTTTCATTTTCTTTTAACTTTTCCAACAATATTTAATTGATGAGAAGGGATTGTTTCAATAGGGACTTCTGCTCACAAATCTCACCTAGCGACCATCACAGCATCAGCAGCTCTAATAATTTCAGATAAATTGTCTAATCACTCTTGGCTTTCAATCTTCGCTATAATCTTTACATGAGCAGATTGATTTTTATATAAAAATTCTCTAAGTTCAGCCAGATCCTTGGCACTTCTAGCAAAACTTAAAGAAACATACGAGATATTATGCTTTATACCAAATAAAATATCTTCTTTATCTTTCTCTGTAATACCAGGAAGTTTAATTTTCAATCAAGGTAAATTAATATGTCTTTTAGAAATAACTGTAAATTTATTCATAGCTTGACCAACAATATGATCTTTATTTTTTTCAACAACTTTAATACTAAATACTCCAGAATCTAGTCTCATAATAGCTCCTACATAAATATCTTTTAATAAATGAGAATAATCTATAAACATAGTTTTAGGATTATCTACCAATTTTTGATCCACCACTATTTTAAATTTTTCGCCTTTTTCATAAGTAACAGGTTTTTCTAAATCTCCAGTCCTAATCCCAGGACCTTTAATATCAAGAAAAAAAGCAAAACTATTGCTAAGTTCTTTTTCGACTTTTCTAGCAGTAGAAAAAAGTTTTTCCATCCACTCATGAGTGGCATGTGAACAGTTTAATCTCAAAATCCTAACTCAATTTTGGTGTAAAGCTATAAGTTTTTCTTTTGTGTCTGTTGCAGGTCATATAGTTGCAATAATTCCAGCCATTTTATTTTATTTTTAATAATTAAATTTTATTTCACTTTTTATCAACTAAATTTCATTGCCCATCTACTAAAACACTAGAAAACATATTGTTTGAAAGCTTATATCAATCTCATAGTTTTTCTAGTTTAGAATAGGCTTTTCTAATAATGATATTTCATTTTTCATCTATATCATTATCCAAATCTATAATAGAATATTTTTCATCCTCTGATTTAAATATGATTTTATTAAAACTCAAACTATTAGAATCAAAATAAAGTGGTATAATATCTCCTGAAAGTAGTATATTGGCATTTTTTACATCTATCAACCTTCTAACTTGGTCTTTCTTATTGTATGATGTAATAAAATTAGCCCCATTTTGTAAGGAACGACCCCACCAAGGAACTTCACCACAACAATCAAGTACTTTTTTTGTATCTTTATTTAACAAAATATAATTTCAATCCACTCATTTGAAAAGACAAAAATTATTAAAGTCTTTTATCAAATATTCTACATCACAAACATCATTTGACAATTGTTGTTTCTCACTTAAATTAAAAATATTTCAATTATTTTTTAATAATATAACTGAGCCATCGTTTGTTTTAACTGTACCACTTTTAAAAGAAAAATCACCAATTTTATCCAAAGTTTCTGAGTCCAATACTGAAATTGAATTATCTTCAAAAGTAGTTATAACAAACACTCCTTCTACATCAAAAATCTTTTTTATAAACTCCTCTTTTGAATTTCCTAAATTTTTAAGTTTAGTCAAATCTGGTATTACTTCATATCAAACATATCATTCTTTTGATCCAACCTTTTCTCCGCTATTTTTATCATAAAAATATATTATATGTCCAGATCCTCTAGTGTGAATAAGTTCTTTACCTCAAATTTGTTTTATTCATTCACATTGACCAACTATTGGATTATCAAATAATTTTTCTCAAGTTTCTAAATCAAATATATAATATTCGTTATCAAATAAAGAATTACCAAGATCTTTCAAAGCAATATATTTATCTCATCAACTTTGCATTATATACATATTTTTATTTTCTCGTCACAAAAAATCCATTTTTCTAAAATCATAAACATAATGGTCACCATTTGTCACAATATCAATCAAATAATCATTTATTTTATTAACATGATAATAACCATGCCTATTTATATTTAATCATAAATCCTCTACATTAGATATCTCCTTTCAGTCAGAATCTACAAAAACAAATCCATATTCATTTGTTTTTTTAAGCTTATAGCCATTTACCGAAAGAAAATCACCTTCTTTCAATTTTTCTCTATTTACAACTCTTCTTAATAAAACTTCAGAAAGCAGTTCTTTCCTGTATTTATTCTCTAATTTTTGTTTCTTTTCATTAACAATTTTTAAAATTTTTTCCATTTCTTGTTGTATAGTTTCTTGTACTATAGGGAATGAAATCATATTATCATAGTTTTTTTTCAATCTTTCCAATTCTAAATTCAAATCATCGATTTCAAGTTTAAGTTTAGATTTCGCTTGATTAAATAAAGAAGTTTCTTTTTCAACCCTATCATATAAATTTTTAACTCGTTTCTGCTTTCGAATCAAATAATCAACTAGATCCTTCCTGCTAGCTTTAATTTCTGTTAAACTAGCAGTCTTTTCTGCCAACTCTTTTGATACTGCTTCCAATACATTTCAATCATTTTTAAATGATTTTGAAGCTTCTAACAACTTATCAATTTCTGATTGGATTTTTTTAATTTCCTCATCATATTTAGAGAATAAAAAATCCCAATTTCATCAAACCTTTTCTAATTCAGTTCTAACAGATAATTTTTTGTCATTTGATGTTAAATCATTCATTTTATTTTATTTGAAAGTATAAAAGTTCTTTTTATTCATCATATTTTTAGCTACCTTAAGTTTTATTTCATCCATAGAATAAAATGTACACAAAACCTCTCATTTTTTTACTTTTGCATTAGTTTTTTTATGTAAATATATTCATGCTTCATCCATTAATGGTGAACCTAAAGCTCTACAAACCATATTTAATTGATGCATATCAATATTTTTTATAACAGCATCATTTTTTGCTTTGATGTCTAAAGAATATTTTCATAATTCTAATTCTTCAGATTTGATATTTGGATTTTTACCATTTTGTGCTTTAATAATTTTTTGCATATATTTCCATGCTGCTCATGATATAAGCTGTCAATAAGCTAATTTTTCTGCTTCTTTTCATTTAGCTAAGCCAACCATTTCAATCATTTTTGTGGCAAGATGTAATGTTTTCTTTTCTAAGTCCATAGGTCTTTTTGGATGTTGTTGCAAAACTCTAAGAACCTCTCTTACTTGCAATACTGCTCAAATTCATGCTCAAATTGGTTCTTTAGCTTCTGTAATTGCAACACACATTTTTATTCCAAGTAGTTTTCAAAGTGTATTAAATTTTTCCTCCCACTCTTTGGCTTCTTTCATATTTTTAACCTTTGCTGTTGGTCACACAGGTACATCTATAAGCAAATGAGTAATTCACATTGCATATTTTTTTGCCATTATAGAACTTACAACTTTTGAAATATTCTGCATACTCAAAGGATGTTGTATCTGAATCAATTTATCATCAGCTGGTGCTAAGTCTAAACCTCATCACCAAACAAGACAACAATTCAATTCTTTAACTAGTTTTTTTATTTCTTGTTCATTAAATTCTATGTCCATCAAAACATTTACACACTCCCCTGTCGCAGCAGGAGAAGTAATAGCTTTTGAAAAATTTTTCGGTATTTTAATTCACAAAGATGCAATTAGTGGAATCAAAATCATTGTAGTTTCATTTCATGGTACTCCTCCAATACAATGTTTGTCTGCTACTATAGTTCATTTTGGATATTTAAACATAACTCCATTTTCAGCCATAGCTTTTGCAGTCAAATACATTTCTTTATTACTAGATGGATAGAAAAAACTACTAGCAACATAGTATGTCATCAAAGAATCAACTAATTTATTTTGAGAAATGTCTTTGATGATGGAATTAATTTCTTCTTCACTAATAGGTTTTCATTGCATTTTTTTTCTAATAGCTTCAACTGTCATGTTTGATCTTTTTGTATACTCAACTCTCACAATATCTCCTTCATTAAAACTTGCTTTAGCAAAGGTATCTTCCAAAACCCCAATTTGTCATGGTTTTACTAATTTTTTGGTAATATCTAAATTTGCTACAATAATTTCTTTTCAAAAAATTAGTTTTACTTTATCAAAAGCACTCAATCAATACTCCACTGCATCTATTTCATTCAAAATCACAATCAAATCTTCTCCGCTATGAATGTTTATCTTTTTAACTTTTACATCTAAGGTGTTTTTTTTGTTTGTCATTTTTTTTAATAAATCGGATAAATAAATTTGTTAAGACAATAAGTCTGTTATGCTTGTTCCTGTTTGATTTAAAATTCTTTGTGTTGGTTTTCATGTTGGAAATCCTTTTCCTTTAGATTTTGATGAAGAAAAATTTCTACTTAAATTTTCGCCTACTTCTTGTTTTACAATTTTTTCTCTACCAGCCACTTGGACATCTTCAAAAAATTCAGGATAATTAAATTTTATATATTCAATTACTTTTTCTACCAATTCAAAATTATCAGATATACCTTCAAGATAGTCATTAAATTCCATATAATCTTCATTTTCAGCAATTTGATCTAAATAATAAACAGGTATCTCAATTGATTCTGGATTTTTTGTCATATTTTCAATTAAACTTTCTGCAAATTCTCCACCATCTCCTACATCTCAATAAGGCTCCTGATTGAAGGTATCATCGTTCATAAAGTCCTCATAAGTCATTTCATCAAAATTAGTTGTAACAGAATTCATTTTTTTATTTATTATAATTTAAAAAGAGAGGGAAAAATTAATTTTCTATTTCTTCCCTACTTCATTGTACATTCGGGAAAATGCCTGGATATTTAGAATTTATATATTCAATAACTGCATCATAGAACTCTGAATCATCAGATATTCTTTCAAGATATTCTTTAAGTTCTTGAATACTTGCTTTTGAAACAATTTCATCTATGTAATCAGTAGGTATATCAACAATTTCCCTATCGGAATTTCCATCATCTATAGCCCCATATAGATCGTCTGCAAATTTTCAATCATCAGACAAGTTTTCTGGATCAAAAAAATCTGGCCGTGTTTCATTTAAATTAATGTTGTTCATTTTTTTATTTGTTATAATTTAAAAAGTTTTTTATTGTTTTTTACAAATTAATTCTCTATTTTTTCTTTTCAAAGAATTCAATTGCTTCTGCTAATTCTTCATGATCTTTAGCATAATCATGAATATCTATTCACTTTTGGAAGGCCTCACAAGCTTGTACCAAGGCTTTCGCACCAACCTTGGTCCCTTTTGGATGAGCATTACAACCAGCTCCCATAGTAGTAATAAAATCCATATTTCACATAAGATCAATAAATGGCTTTAACAAAGTTGGATTAAGTCATCCAGATATAATTGGACAACATTTTTTTATAGTTCTCCAACTATCATCTTCATTTGTTAGTACATATTGATTGTCCATCTGTATTTTCTCTATCAAATCTTCATCATGTTCTGGTATAAGTCCCCAATTTTGGTCAAAAACATGTCCATCCGCTAAATAAAAATAGATATTTTCTGCAGCTGTTATATCTTCTCCAGGAGTTCATGCCATTTTTCCGACTCATGCAGTACCAGTATGAATTCCAGATGCTCCAGCCAATCTAGCAAATTTAGACAAAACTAATACAGAAAAACCAATAGGATTTTCTGGCCTAGTAAAAGCACCATGCCCAGCTCTATGAAAATGAATAAATACATTTGGATATCTTCTTCTAAGAGTTTGAACTGCTGTCCACCCTGCTGTAGTTCCATCAATCAAAAATGCATAAGAACCTGGCTCCATACCAGAATTTACAATCATTTCACATCTTTCAATCATTGTATCAAAATCCGCAGCAGAAACATTAAATGAGTGTACCTTTTTCTTTCCTGTTTCTTTTACAGCTTTATCCATAGCTTCCTTCACATTTCTAACCATTTTATCATAAGGGGAAAAATCTTGATCAGCTTGTGGTTCATCATTTTTTACAAAATCTCCTCATCATACCCAAAAATCATAACATACTTCTGCATACTCAGCAGATGTTAATCACATTTTAGGCTTTACAATAGTACCAAGAATCGGTCTATCATAAACTCATAAATAATTTCTCATATCTTGTAAAGTATAACTAGGTCCATCGTATTGCTCCATCATTGCAGGAGGAAATCGTACATCTAAAAGTTTTAGTGCTTTTACTTCTTTCATACCAAAAATATTACCTGCGATATAAGTAAGAATATTTTGAACATTTCACTTTCTGTCAAACAATCTCCAAGGATAAGCAATCCAAACTAATTCTTTTTTTAGATCAACTTGATAAACAAGAGCATTCATACTTCTTGAGTACGGTGTTTCTGTCATCACAGCAAAATTTGTTCATGTACTCGATTCTGAAGCTACTTCACATGCTGCTTGCAACATATTCAAATTCTTACCAGGGAGCATATGGAAGCATGCCAACATATATTCCCCATTCTTTGGATTTGGTAATTCTAAATTGACATAAGCTTGTTGATGTGGATTTAAAGTCTTAAACATTTCTTTAATAGTCATTTTGTTTATATATATATAAATAAATTAAAAACTAATTTTCATGCTAAGAAGTAATTTTTATCACTACTCACATTCTATCACAAGAAAACAAAATTTTCAAATTTCTTGCTTAGTAATATAATTATACTCAAAAAAACAAAAAAAATCAAAAAAACCGTAGTTAAAATACGATTTTGATATACATTTTTTATTTTTAATATATAATATCATTAATTATCATCACCCGAGTGAAACATAAACAATCAACATTAATAAAGAACAGTTGTTTTTCGCAAACCATCATCGCAAAACCTATCATTTCGAACATAGTCAAGAAATCTCCTTTATTATCTTCTGTCGTGGCAAGCTACTGAACAAACCAGAACAATTTCCATAGGGTTCTCACTCAAACAAAATTCCTCCCTAGGGGGAGGGTGTAATCCCGATTCATCGGGGTAGGTAGGGGTTAAATAGCCCTAACAAACTCCAATTGCCCCCAACTATTGAATTTACAAATCCCCCTCAATCCCCCTTAATAAGGGGGATGCCCGTCTAGCAATAAAAGAAAAGTTTCTCTTTTTTTATAGCTTCCAATCATCTTTGAAGATCCTCTTGATTGTTTGAATACAATTCACACAAAACATCTCACTTTTTCACCAGATTTCAATGTTGTTTATAAAAATAAATTCAAGCTTGTTTATCAAAGGGTGCTCAAAACAATCTAGCTATATCTTTTATTAACTGGACATTGAGTGATTTTATTTTTCAAGCTTTTTTTGCTATTATTTTTTCTGAAAATTTTGCCAAAGGCAAATCCTCTGAATCTACTATTCCTAAATAAGAAACTTTTTTATAATCAGGTTTTCTATTATGAACACGATTTTGCGCAGTAATTAATTTTTTCATATATTCCCAAGCTGCTCCAGATTCCAATTGATTTTTTGCTAATTCAATAGCTTTTTTTCATTTAGCTAATCAAACAAGTTCAATTAGATCTGCAGACAGTTTAATTGCTTTTGTTTTTATATCTTTTGAAATACATTCTTTATTTTGGAGAATTCTAAGAACTTCCCTTGTTTGTAAAACAGCTCATATTCATTTACCAACAGGATGATCAGCATTGGTATATTCAACACAAACTTTCATACCCAGTCTTTCTCAAATATATTTAAAATGACCAGCTATTCTATTAGCTGTTTTTTGATCTTGTATTTTTCAATTTTTACCAACAGGAAATTCTATCAAACAAAATTTTGTTCATCAAGCATAAATTTTTGCCATAATACTGATCGCAACTTTAGAATAAGCTTCCATATATAATGGATACGAAACTTTTATTATTCTATCATTAGCTGGAGCAAACTTCAAAGACTCTCAATTAGCTAAGCAAGATAAATTTTTTTCTACCAATTTTTTCATCTGATTTACAGTAAATTCTGTATCCATCAAAACCTCAACACACTCTCAAGTTGCAGCAGGAGAAGTGATAGCTCTAGAAAAAGTTTTTGGACTAGATATCCCAAGTGAACCTAAAATAGGAACTATGATCATAGTGGTCTCATTCCCCGGTATCCCACCAATAGAATATTTAACCGCAGTATCATGTTTAAATTTGATCATGTCTCACATCTCAGCAGAATATTTAGCAGTCCAATAAAGTTCTTCTTTATCACTAGAATAAGCAAAACTACAAGCCGCATAATAAGCTACTAGTAAATCACTAATTTTCCCATCTGTCATATCTCTCATCAAGGCTTTAATCTCATCTTGATTAAGCTTTTTTCAAAAAAGTTTTTTCCTTATAGCTTGCAATGATAGTGGATTTTTAGTAATTGTAGAAATAGAAACTATATCTCAAGTTTTTATATCATGTTTTTCAAAAATATCTTGTGTAATTCAAATCTCTCAAGATTCCAAAAAATCATTAGTCAAATCAACATTTACAGACAATCTCTTATGCTTACCATCTTTTTCATAAGACAAAATTACATTATCTACTGCTGTAATACCAAACTTAAAAGCTTCAGATTCATTTAACCAAATCTGAAGATCATTACCAGTTGTAACATTAATTAGTTGTGCTTTCAAAGAAAAAGTTTTATTTTTCATTCTTATAATAATAAGTTTGTAAAGTTTGTAAAGTTTGTAAAGTTCATCAAGTTCGTAAAGTTTATAAAGTTCATAAAGTATTGATAACTTTATAACTTGTAACTTTATAACTTGTAACTTTACAAACTTTCAACTTGTAACTTCATAAGCTACTCCAACATCCAAGGATATCTTTTTTTCACTTCTTTAAGTAAATTTTCTGGTCTAATTATTCAAAACTCGGTAATAATCCCTGTAATACATTTAGCAGGAATCATATCAAAAGCATAGTTCAAAATCTTCAAACCTTCTGGAGCATCTGATCGAAGTTCCTTACCATCTCTAGTCTCAATTCAAATTTCCCCTGAAATATCAAGTTTTAATAAACTTCAAACAACATATAATGGGATACCTGAATGCCAAGCCGATAAAGCAATAGCAAAACTTCAAACTTTATTTATAGTGTCTCCATTAGATTGGATAGAATCTGCTCACAAAAAGACCTTGTTTATTTCAATATCTTTTTCATAAATATTATCCACAAAAAATGGTGCTGAACTATCTGTTACCATTGTATTTGGAACACCAGCTTCAACTAATTTCGTAGAAGTCTTTCTTCATTGATATAATGGTCTAGTTTCTGTATTATAAACATGAATTTTTTTTCATTGATCTCGTGCAGTTTTCAAAATCTTAGTCACAGATCCTGAATGACAATGAGTCATAATATTATCTCAATCATCAATCAAATTTACTCCTATTTCTGCTCTAATTTTTTCTTCCTCATTTATCCAAGTAAGATATTCTGCAAAAGCATCTGCCAATTCTATAGCATTCGCTCAAGCTTTTAACTTATGTCTAGCATATTTCATTCAGTTACGAAGCATCGGCTCTGTTTCTCTAGCCTCTATCAAAAGTTTTGTAGATCTATCAAAAAAATCTTTTAATTCTTTTTTATTGCTAAATTTTTTTAAACGCAATTGTTTTTCCATTACCTTACATGCTTCTCTAGCTATATTGGTAGCTCATTGTATTGTAATTGTACGGATATCATCTGCTACCTGTAAAATTTCATTATCAAATTTAGACATTTTTTATTTTTATGATTTAAAACTACATTCAATTATATATGATTTTATTTTTTTTGCAAATTTTGGGACTCTTATTTTTTTAAACTATTCTATTGTTTATAAATAAATTATTGTAAAAGCTTCTTTGTGAATAATATATAAAGCATAATAAAGCATAATTTTTCTATTTTTATTTTCAAAAACCAGCATATCTCTTCCTTACAAAAATAAAACGAAGTTCAGAATTTATCAAAGATAAAGAAAAGTAAGTGTTAAAGCTTTTTTTAATAAGAAAGTTTTAGATAATGGATTCATGTTAGAGAGTTTTAAAAAATAAAAATAAGGTTCTGAAACAATAAATTACTCAATAAACTTTATCAATTTTTTAATTTATAAAACTTTAGTTTCAAAAACTTCGAAATTTTCACTCCAATAAATAACACAAATAATATCAATAAAATCTCTATCCAAATCCATAAAGACAAAGCTTTTGTGTGAAATATCTTTGATAAACTTGGAATATAGACTATCAATAAAACTAATGCTATTGATCAAACGATTGCTCACAACAACCATTTATTTGAAAAAAACTTTAGTTTATATTCACTTCTAATCTTCCATATTCTAATCATTTCCAACAAAACCAATAAAACAAAAACTCATGTTCTAGCTTGAACTAAATCTATTTTATAATATCTAAAAAACAAAATTAAAACAACTATTGTCATTATAAATGACAATGAAAGAATGCTTGTTAACATTTTTTTATCAATTATTTTTGAACCAGATTCTCTAGGTTTACGAGACATAACATCTGGACTCACTGGATCTATTCACAAAGCTAAAGCCGGCAATCAATCAGTAATTAAATTTATTACAAGTATTTGTATAGCAACCAAAGGTAAAGGCATACCCAATAAAACACTAATAAAAATAATTAAAACTTCTGCAAAATTTGTAGACAATAAATAGTTTACAAATTTTTTGATATTATCATAAATTCATCTTCACTCATATATTGCATTTACAATTGTAGCAAAATTATCATCCAAAAGAATCATATCACTCGCCTCTTTGGTTACATCAGTACCTGTAATTCACATCGACAATCATATATCAGCTGATTTCAGAGCTGGAGCATCATTTACACCATCTCATGTCATCGCTACAATATTTCATTTTTCCTTTAAAATTTTTACTATTCTCTGTTTATGAGCAGGACTAACTCTAGCAAAAACTCAAATTTTATCTATTATTTTAGCTAAGTTTCTATCACTAATTTTATCTAGTTCTACTCCATCCATAGTCATTCAATCTATTCCCAATTGTTCTGCTATTGCTTTAGCTGTTGTCACATTATCTCCTGTAATCATTACTACTCTAATTCCTGCATTTTTACAAATTTGAATAGAATCTTTTACCTCTACTCTCGGTGGATCTATCATAGCTTGTAATCATACAAACACAAAATTCTCTTCCAAAGCAGAAACATTTCAACTCTCAGTCTTGTAAACTTGGTTAAACTCATAGTTTTCTACTATTCTATAAGCAAATCATAAAACCCTTAAAGCAGATTCAGCAAATTTTTTATTCTGTGAAAGTATATTTTTCTTATCTTTTTCTGTTAGTTTTCTTACTTCTCAATTGGTTAAAAAATGTGTACACTTGTCTAGTAAAACTTCTGGAGCTCATTTAGAATACAAATAAATTTTATTATCTTTTTTTTCTATAAATTCTGAAAAGGAGATTTTTTTATAAATACTTGTCATAATTTTTCTCTCGGAATCAAAAGGGATTTCGTCTATTAATTCATATTCTTTTTCTAAAATCATTCTTTCTATATTTCATTTCATTGCACTAACAAGCAAAGCAATTTCAGTTGGATCACCTACAATATCTACTCAATTGATTGAAGAATTATTACACAAAACTCCAATTTTCAAGATTTCTCTCAAAGAATTTTCATTGTTTTTATTTTTTATCAAAAAATCTTTATTAGCAAAATCTTGATAACCCACTCAATCCAAATCAAAAACTTTATTATCCACAAAAATATGTTTAACTGTCATTGCATTTTTGGTCAATGTTCCAGTTTTATCCGTACAAATAACATTCACGGAACCAAGAGTTTCCACACTCGGAAGTTTTCTCATCAAAGCATTCTTTTTGACTAACCTCTTTACTCCAAGTCACAAAGAGACAGTAACTACAGCAGGCAATCATTCAGGGATAGCTGCAACAGACAAAGCAATTGCCATCAAAAGAGCATTTTGTCGAGAATCTTTTACTATAAAAACATCACTAATAAAAACTATAACACAAATCAACAAAATTATCCATACAAGCCGTTTCCCCAATTTATCTAAATCTTTTTGTAAATTAGTTTGTGGCTCTGGAGCTTCTTGTATCATATAAGCTATTTTTCATATTTCTGTTTGCATTCAAACTGACACAACAATTGCTCTCCCATGTCATTTTGTAACATCAGTTCATGCAAAAATCATGTTTTTTTGATCTCACAAAGCTGAATCTTGGTTTATAGGATTCACATGTTTTTTTACAGGCAAGGACTCCCCTGTCAATACTGCTTCCGCTAATTCCAAACTAATTGATTGGATGATACGAGCATCAGCTCAAATTTTATCTCCTGCATCAAAAACTAAAATATCTCACACGGTCAATTGTTTGGAATCAATCAAAATTTCTCTCCCATTTCTAATCACTCTAGACATTTGACCAGACATTTTTTTCAAAGATTCGATAGATTTTTCTGCATTATATTCTTGAACAAAACCAAGTATAGCATTGAGAATAACAATAGAGATAATCACGATACTATCAACCATTTCTCATATAAAAATGGAAACAACCGCCGCTGCTATCAACACCAAAATCAAAAAACTTTTGAATTGATTTAAAAATACTTTCCAAGCTTTAACTTTTTTTTCATTAGTCAAAATATTCAATCCATATTTCTTTTGATTTTCTTTAATTTGTTTGTCAGTCAATCAAATCTTTGTATCAACTTGAAACTCTTGTGCGATATCTTCTATAGATTTTTTGTAGTACATATTTTTTGTTTTTGAAACTTCTAAAAAAGTCTTACGAAAACAATTATATTCCCAAAACAAAAAATAGCAAAAAATTTATAAACAAACAAACAATTTAACTTGACAAACTAATCAATTATAAATTGATAAATAAATAGGCCCCACCACCCGGCCCCGTAGGACTACAGGGCGGGTGGTCGGGGCATGGATAGGTAAAAGGGAAATTTATGAACAGCCAGTCATTTCGAACGGAGACAAAGAAATCCTTCCCTCGGGGGAAGTTGGGTCCCTGCCCCGTAGGACTACGGGGCGGGGTAGATGGGGGTTGTTGGAGGTAAAACCCCCACCTAGTCCCTCATAAATTCGGGACATTCAGCCTCCCCCTAGGGAGGAACTTTACCCCCGCCACTTCCCAAATCCTCCCTAACCCTCCTCTTCCTGTCTTCAATCACCCCAAACCCCTCTTTTTCAAAGTCCTATTATAAGGAAAATCAAGAGGAATAAAGAATTTTAGGTACTCAAAAGATGATAATTATGGTCAAATTGTGTATTATTTTTCAATAAAGCTC
>Ga0208461_1002018_pt1 | contig 17237 bp, 17 predicted proteins | sample AD_JPNTR4_MetaG_FD_184448 | JGI IMG/M metagenome (GOLD analysis project Ga0208461, IMG submission 184448) | Active sludge microbial communities of municipal wastewater-treating anaerobic digesters from Japan - AD_JPNTR4_MetaG (SPAdes) (version 2) | ecosystem: Engineered > Bioreactor > Anaerobic... | reverse complement strand
CCTATCAAGTTTATACCTCATGTTGGGTTAATTATAATAGAACGCCAACGATGATGTATCTATCGCAGGAAGGAAGGGCGGCTCCGCTTTCATCCCCGGCGGCAAGGCGGGGGTCTTCCCGCTTCACCCCCTTCACCCCCGCAAGTTAAAAGACAGTCCGGTTCCCGGCAGCGAACATAGCAATTGCGCCCTGCCTCAGGCGCTTTTAGTGACGCACCCTGCCCTGAACTCCCGCTGAGTTGCCTGAACGGGGCAGCCTCTACTGGCAATACAGGTGCACACGAACTGTCTTTCCTTCGTCGGACCAAACCCCGGGACGCCGGAGCGTTTCCGTGTTTTCCGTGGATCTCCTCACTACCATTGGCGCGGGAAGAGGAGCCCGATGGTGACACCTATCCAGGAGGGGTTTGCGGGTATGCTGCTCTCGCCTCAGGCATCGCCAGTCATTTATCAAGGCCAAAAGACCGGTCAATCTCAGCAGCCGCGGCCTCGAGGTCTTCAAGAACACGGAGAGCGTCTTTGCGCAACTCCTGCACCAGCGACTGGAGAGAGTTCCCGCGCAGATAGATCCGCTTCCTGTGGCGGTAGACGACACCGGCATCGACAAGGTTTCTTATGTGGTGGTTGACACGTGAACTGGAGATGTTCAAGTCACGGGATATCCTCTCCACCGATACACCCTCTCCCGCGCTCTGGTAGGAGAGAAGTGCGGCCAGGATCCGCCTGGCAACCTGGTCAACGTCTCTCCCCTCACCTACACCGAGGCTGTTGAAGAGCCATTCAAGGTTCTCTTCCGCCCCTCTCCCCCTCGGTCTCTCGATCTGCCTGAATGTAATCTGCCTTGCCATCGGCGCCATCGTTCACTCACCTGTATGGCGCCCCTAATGTATAAACATATCCAACAATATTGAAATGATCTCAATAATTTAGATAAGGTTTAAATATTCATACATCCGTAAATATTTGTAAAGTTCCTCTGAAGGTGATAAACATGAAGATTGTCCCAATCGGAGAACGGGTTCTTATCAAGCCGATCAAGAAGGAAGAAGTTACAAAGAGTGGTATTTATATCCCCGAATCAGCACGCGAGACCAGAAAAGAGGGAACCGTTGTTGCGGCAGGCAGGCGCGATGACGGATCAGACCTCCCGCTAAAACCAGGCGACCACGTTCTCTACGGTGGCTACAGCTCGGACACGTTTGAGATCGACTCTGAAACCTATGTTTTCGTCCCTTTTAAGGACATCCTGGCAAAGATCGAGTGAGGAGGAGAGGGTATGGCATCGTCAAAGCAGTTGATGTTTGATGAAGACGCACGGAAGGCGATCCTTGTCGGTGTCAACAAAGTTGCAGACACGGTCAAGATCACGCTCGGCCCGAGAGGCAGGTATGTTGTGATCGACAGGCCAACAAACCCCATCGTTACAAACGACGGTGTAACGATTGCAAAAGAGATCTCACTGCATGACAAGTTTGAGAACATCGGGGCAAAACTTGTAAAAGAGGTTGCGCAGAACACACAGGACAAGACCGGTGATGGTACCACAACAGCAACCCTGCTCACACAGGCCATCCTCACCGAGGGCCTGAAGAACATATCCGCAGGCGCCAACCCCAATGATGTCAGGCGGGGTATAGAGGCCGCGGTTGCGGCGGCGGTGGAGTATATCCGGTCGACAAGCGTTCCTGTCAGGGAGCGGAACAGGATCCTGCAGGTTGCTACAATCTCGGCCAACAACGACGAGGAGATCGGGAGACTTATCGCCGATGCGATGGATAAGGTCGGCTACAGCGGACTTATCACCGTTGAGGACGCAAAGAGCCTTGAGACCAGTCTCGACGTGGTCAGGGGGATGCAGTTTGAGCAGGGCTACATCTCGCCATACATGATCACAGACCCGGAGAAGATGGTCTGCGAATACGAAAACCCCTACATCCTGATCACCGACCGGGAGATCACCTCACTCAAACAGATGCTCCCCATCCTCGAGATCGCCGCACAGGACGGCAAACCGCTCCTGATAATCGCCGAGGATGTCAACGGCGAGGCACAGGCCGCGCTCATCTTAAACATCATACGCGGTTCACTCAAGGCCTGCGCGGTCAAGGCACCTGGATTCGGCGATGAACGCAAGGAACTCCTGGAGGATATCGCCGTCCTCACGGGTGCAACGGTTATATCCGAGGATAAGGGGATGAAACTGGAGAACGTATCCAGGCAGGTCTTTGGTTCGGCCCACACCGTCAGGGTCGACGGGGAGAAGACCCTGATAGTCGGGGGCAAGGGCGACCGCAAGGCTCTTGAAGACCGGATGCGCCTGATCGAGTCTCAGATCAACATCACAGACTCAGAGTGGAAGAAGGACGAACTCAAAAAGAGGCTTGGAAACCTCGGCGGCGGCGTCGCGGTCATCAAGGTTGGGGCGGCAACCGAGACCGAACTGAAGGAGAAGAAGATGCGGATCGACGACGCCTTAAACGCCACCAAAGCAGCGGTCGAGGAGGGTGTGGTTGCCGGCGGCGGCGTCACTCTCTTCCGGGCAATCAAGAACCTGGATGCGCTGCAGTTCGATGACGACCGAAAGATCGGCGTCTCCATAGTTCGCCGTGCGCTGGAGGAGCCCCTCCGCCAGATCGCAGAGAACGCCGGTGTCGAGGGCGCTGAGGTTGTCGCCACCGTGAAGAGGAGTGACGATCCCGCTTTCGGCTACAACGCCAAGACCGAGACCTACGAAAACCTGATGGAGAACGGTGTCATCGATCCCGCAAAGGTGGTGCGACTCGCGCTCCAGAACGCCGCCTCCATTGCAGGGCTGATCCTCTCAACGGAGGTTGCTATCGCCGAGTTCGATGATGAGAAAGATACAAAGACAGCGACAATCATCATCTGAGGCAAATTGCCTCTTTTCCTCCCACGGTTCATGAAAAGTGAGGGGATTCGGGTGGTTCTGGACCGCCCCTTCAACCCCCTGCTACAGGAAGCCTGGCAGCCTGCCAGGCGCTGATCCCGCCCTCTATCTCGTAGACCTCGCGAAACCCGGCCTCATTCATCAACTTGTGAACACCAGCGCTCCTCGTCCCCCTCCGGCAGTATATCACGTAGGTTCCGTCCGGGTTGAGGCTTTTGAGGTGTTCGAGGATGGTCGCCGCGTCGATGTTGATCGCGCCCGGGATGTGCCCCCCGGCAAACTCGTCCGCCGTCCTGACATCGATGATGACAAAACCCGGGTCGTTCTCCATATCTTCGATCATTATGGCGGCCTCGGCAGGATGGATCACCTTAGAACCCGGTTTTTCCCTGTCCGGATCACTTCCGAGACACGCACAGGCGAGGGTAATGCCGAGAACGGCAAGGAGCAGCGGCGGAATACGAAAGGTATCGACCATAGTTCCATATCACCGGCAGCAACGATAAAGAGGTTTCGGTCATCCGCCATCCTCACCCACGGGCTTCCCCCCGCTGCCAGGTCTGGTCGTTTCAGGCCGAATTATAGATTCAAACGGTGTGCCATCGATGGCCATCAGCAGACGGAACGCCCCGGCGGCATCCAGGGCCACGAGCGGAAGATGCTGATGCCACGCTCAGCAACGTCTCAGATAACTGCACTTCCCTCTTCAAACCCCCGGAGCCACAGTTCCGCACAGGCTATCCGCCAGAACTCGGTGGAGTAGGCACTCTTCCCCGCAAGAAATTTCCGATAGTTTCGGAGCACGCGCTCTGCATCCCAGTAGGGCCTGCCAGAAAACTCCGGCGAGGAGAAGAGTTCAAGGACGCGGGGTGCAAGCTCCCCCCTCATCCAGACCTCCTCGGGGGTGACAAAACCCATCTTGTCGCTCCTGCAGCGGACGGGGTCAGGGACCAGCCCCCTGATCGCCCGCCGCAGGACGTACTTTGTGACACCACCACGTATCTTCTGGTCGAGCGGGAGCGACGCAAGGTACTCCACAACCCGGTAATCCAGAAAAGGAACCCGGGCCTCGATCGAGAAGGCCATCGAGTTCCGGTCCTCCCAGTGGAGCAGTAGTGGGAGGTTGGAGACCGTGATCTCCCGTTTCAGCACCTCATCAAGCGTTCCTGCGTAGCGGAGAACCTCCGGCGGAGACCCCTGGAGGAGATCACGCCGCTGCGACCGGACAACAACCTGGCGGAGCGCCCACCAGAAGAACGATCGGTGCAACCTCAAGATCCCGATAACCTCCCTGAGGGCTGCCAGGATCTCGCCGTGCCCAAGAAGGGTGCGGATATAGGGCACCAGGTAAGCAATGTAGCCCCCAAGTTGCTCATCGGCGCCCTGTCCGTCGAGAACCACCTTCACCTCCTCCCGTGCAAGCCGCATCACGCAGTACTGGGCGTAGATCGAGAGTGACGCAAACGGCTCGTCCTGCATGTAGAGCAGCCGCTCGATATCCTCCCAGAGACCGTCAGTGCCGGGGGTCGTCCGGCTGTTCTCGACCCCGGTCGCCGCAACCACCGTATCAATGTAGCGGCTCTCATCAAACCTCCCGTCCTCGAAACAGACCGAGAACGTCTTCTGCCGGTCGCCGACGCTCTCAGGGCTCTCTGAACGCAGCAAATGGTTGATCAGGACGGTTACAGTTGATGAGTCGATCCCGCCGGAGAGGCACGTCCCGACGGGGACGTCGCTCCTGAGCCTGAGACGAACAGCATCCGTCAGGAGGTTCAGGAGGTCTCGTGCTGCAGCCTCATCGTCGACCCCGGCCCCACGCGGGTTAGGGTTCATCTCGAAATCCCAGTAGCGCTCCGGCTTCCCAACACCCTTTTCGGTGACCAAGAGGGTGTGGGCTGGCGGAAGCTGGAAGATACCCTCATACATCGTCGCTGGAGTATGGTCCGCGACACCCCACGCCAGAAACGCCAGGAGCATCAGGTCGTTCGGTCGTTTCCCGGCATCAGGGTGTGCCCGGAGTGCCTTGATCTCCGATGCAAATAGAAACGAACCCCCGACCACCGTGTAGTAGAATGGCTTGACACCCAGGCGGTCGCGGGCGCAGAAGAGTTCACGGCGGCGCCCGTCCCAGATGGCAAAAGCCCACATCCCGTTGAACCGCTGCAGGCAGCCCCTCCCCCACTCCTCGTAGGCATGGAGGATCACCTCCGTATCGGTCGCGGAGAGGAAAGAGTGTCCGGCAGCCAGGAGTTCGTCCCGGAGCTCGCGGTAGTTGTAGATCTCACCGTTGAAGACGATCCATATCGACCCGTCCTCGTTTGCCATCGGCTGCCGTCCCTCATCAGAAAGGTCGATTATGGCCAGACGCCGGTGGGCGAGGCCAACCGGGCCGGAGCATAAGCTTCCCTCCCCATCTGGCCCCCTGTGGGCAAGCTTCTCTGCCATCGCAGCGGTGAGGGATGGATCAGCCTCTCCCCCATTCAGGACAAACTGCCCGGCAATACCACACATGCTCAGGACATCTGGTTGTCGGTCATTTATCCGAACAGGTCTTATTCAACCCTACTCCGTTGAGATCGCATGTGGGGCAGGATGTCGACGACACGTCCACCACACGGTATGCATCCGCAAGAACCGCGGAGTTTGCGAGCATCCCCGCGATCAGGATCACCTCAAGGATCTCGGCCCGGGTCGCGCCCTTTGCCATCGCCGTCTGCATGTGGTACTCAACACAGTGGCTGCACTTGAGCGCAGCCCCAACCGCAAGGCTGATCAGTTCGATCACCTTCGGCTCGAGCTGGCTGGTCTCAGAGACCGCCCCCTTGTAAAGGAGGTGTGAGATGAGGATCTCGGGTCGTTCCGCCATCCGCTCAAATATCAGGGGAACCCTCCCGTACTCACGCTCGATCTCCTGGAGGAGCTCCTCCGCGATGGCATCTGGCCCGCGTTCCATAATCCTCGTGAGTATCTTCTCAAAGTCCATCGCAACTACACCAATATCCGGGTTTCCGAGAAAGGTTTCACCCTGATCAATATGTAGTTGCGCATCCGTGACGGCTTAACCTCAGCGACATCCCCGACAGTGACACCCTCAGCGACCTCAAGCGACCTGATCTCCGGAGCGTAGGAGTCGTAAGGAAGTTTCACCCTGAGCCCCTCCATCTGGACGGTGACCGGGGTCGGGTGCGTCAGGAAGTTGACCTCAGGGATCTCCTCCTCGATGATCGTCATCAACCGCGGCGGAAAAACGGATAGGGGGTCCTTTGCAAGGACGTCCCGGCGTGCATCCAGGACACGGGAAACCTCGTCCACCAGCTCATCAAGTTTAGCGAGTTCCTCAGGGCGCTTGAACCTGTGCATGATCCTGCCGATGCCCCCAACATACCCTTCGACCGGCGGGTCGATGATCCGCATCAATGTCTCGCGGTCGGGAGCACCGGTCACCACGATTGGAACGTGGATCCCACGGCGGAGCACCGGGAACTTATGCTGTATACACTCCTCAAAGTTGCCGAGCATGTATACAGCGAGGTCGTGCTCGTTGATGACGTCCCGTTCCTCGTCATTGAGGTTTGCAATCCGCTTCCCGAACCCCCTGGCAAGCCCGACCATATTGGTCTTTGCCCCCGAACGCCTCAGGTACTCGGCGATATCGCAGGAGGTGTGGGGGAGGTGATGGATCTCAAGGCTCGGGCTGACAACAGCGATCTCTGTCCCGACAAGGGGCGCCTCGGTCACCTGCCCGGCAAGCGGTTTGGCAACCGCGCGTATCAGGTTGATATCCTCGCGGGGCACGAACGACTGGAGCACGACGTCCTGCGCCATAACGTGTTTCTGCACAACATAGCCGCCAAGGTCATCGATCAGGTCCATGATCTCGTCGTGCCGGTAGACGCCGCCCTTGTATGTCACCGGAACGAGCGTTGTCACAGCGTCACCCCCATCCTCTCAAAGAGCGGCATGACCATTCTCTCCACAACGTCACCAGGCAGGGTATCCTCGCTTGCCACGTAGTAAAACCTTTCACCCCGGATATACTGGCGACGGACCTTGAACCCCTCGGGAGCCAGGTACTGCATCGCGTATATGACATCCTTATGCAGCGTCTCGCCCGGATCGGCAACCACCACCTGCTCGAGATCCTCCTCCCCTGCCATACCTGCCGGCAGAATTACGGTAAACCGGTCAGGCTGCTCGACGTTCTCCTTGCCATAAATCTCCCAGAGGACCCTGAGCAGCGGTGCAAGATAGGTTTCATCACCGATATCCAGGACGATCCTTGTATCGCCGCGGTTGACGTTTGCAAAGTCACCGACCCGGATTGTGCGCGGCATGTGGTGCAGGACACCGGCGGCGATGAAGATAGGGATCTTCGGGTCAACGTAGATATGCAGACGGTCGATCACCTTGATGAGATCGAGGTCCTGGAGAACGTCGCCTGCAACACGCTCATAGGCCTTCCTCCCGACCTCCTCCGGCGACTCAACAACGAAGTAGTTTAACGGAGGCATCTACTCCCCTTCAACGAACCCTGAAGCAAGCAGGGCAGACCCAACCGCACCGATATACTGCGAGTGCGGCGGAACAACGACCTTTACCTGCAGGAGATCGCCCATCGCGTGAACCAGGCCCTCGATCAGGGATGTGCCGCCGACCATGATCACCGGTTCCTTGATATCGATCTCCTGCAACTGCTGCTCGAATACCTGTTCCGCCACGCTGTGACAGGCCGCGGCCGCAACGTCCTCCCGCGTGCTACCTGCGGCGAGCGCGTTCACAAGGCTCTGCGTCCCGAATACGATACAGTAACTGTTCATCGGGACCTTCTTCGCCAGCCCTTTCATGGCCAGGGGACCGAGCTCGGTGATATCAACACCAAGACGTTTTGCGGTCATCTCCAGGAACCGGCCGCTTGCCCCGGCGCAGATCCCACCCATTGTAAACGTCCCCGGGATACCATCGATCACGCTGATCGCCTTGTTATCCATCCCGCCGATATCTATGACGGTTGAAGTACCCCGCTGGTGATCGGCAAGGTAGACGGCACCCTTCGAGTTCACTGTCAGTTCCTCTTGAATCAGGTCGGCCCCAAAGTGCCTGCCGACCAGGAACCGACCGTAACCAGTCGTCCCGATCGCCTGGATCTCCTCGCGGGCAATACCGGACATCTCAAGCGCCTGGGCAACAGCACCTTCGGCGCTCTTGATCACCTCGATCGTTGGAAGCCAGCCGGTTCCCATGATCCTGTTGTCCTTCATCACGACCGCCTTCGTGGTGCTCGAACCAGAGTCGATCCCCATCGTGATCCCGGTCTGCGCCTCGCGGGCGAGAAGCGCCCTCCGGCGGGCTATAGTGGTCAGCGCCTCCATCCGGGTGAGGAGGGTTCCCGCTGTCGTCCGCTCGGTGAAGGAGTAACTCACCACCGGCAGCCTTGAATTTTCGTGGATGTAGCGCCGGAGTTCGTTCCGGACGATCGCCGCCTCGGCGCACCGGAAACAGGTGCAGATGAAAACCGCGTCGGCATCCACCTTCCCCTCCACCAGCGCCATGCCACGGGCAATCATGAGTTTTAAATCGGCGCTCCGAACATCCAGGCCGAACGCATCGAACGATCGCTCAACGTCACCGAGAGCTATGTCGGGGAAGAAGACCTCTGCATTCACCGCTTCAGCGGCCTTGTAGATCTCGTTCTGGACACCACTGTACTCAGATCCGCAGGAGAGCTGCGCGATCCGCACCTTCCGGCTCAAGATTCAACCTCCCCTGGAAGATTGTCAAGGAACTTCCTGACAGCCGCTACAAACTGCACACCCTCTTCCTCGTTCCCGGGATAATCCAACTCCAGTATCGGGATACCGCTCTGGCGCAGGATAAAGAGGAGCAACTCATCTGTTCTGGCGCATCCCATGCACCCGAACGCGAGATCGGCATCGTTGACGATGATTGCGGCCCCGGCCTCATCGAGGAGCGGGCCGTAGATTGCCATCCTGCCCCTGACACCTGACGGCACCTCGACTGCCGCGTATTTCAGGCCGCGCTTTGGTTCTTCGGGCGTGATCTGCAGGGGCGGGGAGTCGACCCCGGCGGTCTGTATCCGCTCCCGGATGCCGAGGGCTGCACCGAGCGGTTTGTGGCCGAACCTGGCCACCAGGTCGGACAGGATGAGGCTCGTTGCGGGGTAGATAAACACCTTTGCCATTGAATTCAGGACTCCTCTGACTCTATCAGTTCTTGTAATCGCCTTATATCGAGTTTTGTTCTCGTCTCACGGGCAGGATGCACCGGTTCGGGCTCCTCACCCCCCCGTCGTTCGAGTTCCTCAAGTCCGCGGCTGATGTAGCGCAGGAGTCGAAACTCACGCTCATGCCCGAGATAGCCCGGTCTCGCCCCGCCCAGGTTCGCCCTGCAGCGTCTCGAATCACCCGGAGGGAAACCCCTGTCTTTGATGAAGATGTGGTCTGGATCGATGCTGCGGATCACCTCAATGAGTCTATCGACGGCACCCGGTTCACCGGTCACCTGCAGCCCAAAGCAGGTCTCTTTGATCAGGACACCTTCGGAAACCTCATAAGCCCGAAGCGCGAGTTCACCGGGCGTCATGCTGGGTGATTCGACAAAAACATATTTTGTAACCGTACCTACGTGGTCCGGGGTGTATTCAGCCATCATTTAACCTCCCTTACATACACCGTCGAGCCTTCACGCAGCCCCGCCAGCTTCTCGGGATCGAGCACTTTGCCGATTATGTTCGTTCCCGTGAACGGCTCAGAGGTCGGACCAAACTCGGCGCTGGCTACGGTCCGGACACCGACCATGCCCACCCCTCTGCGAGAGTCGTTCGTCATCGCGAGCATGAACGCCGGCACCTCCTCTGTGGGTGTGTTCTCAGGTATGATCCCGACATTCTTCTCGATCTTCGGTTTGAAGAGGTAGACATCCTCAAAGATGAAGATAAGCGGCATCTTTCCTATGGCATGGTGTTTGAGCCCGGTCACCTCACGGAATATCTTGACCGACCTTGGTGCGGCCGCCTCATAGAGCGTAACGGCGATGACACGATCCGGTGATTCGGTCTCGACCCTGACCTCACCGGCGGCCAGCACCTCAAGTGTTGTCTCCGGACTCTGGCCGACAACAATGCGATCACCACCGGCTACATCGGGGGTGAGGGTTACACCACGTCTGGCGGCGACCGCTTTTGCCTCATCCACCGCAAGACCGATGAGATCAAACCGTTCCGGCTCCACCCGGATTGCCAGGAGGTCGCCCTCCCCGGCAAACCGGGCGAGGTCTATACCGTGGGCGACCCGGCCTACAACGGTATGTACCGGGCTTGGTGATACAGCCTGCGTATAGATGTAGACCGCTCCCCTCGATTTTCCCGACGTCCTGACCGTGACCGTGCCCTCGAGCCTTGGACCCGGGAACTCCGTCGGTACGGCTGTCGGGACGAGGCGTGTATCGGAGATATAGGTGCTGCTCGAACGATCCACCTTGAATCTGCCATCCTGCACTGAGAGAAGGAAGTACTCAACGCTTCTCGCGGCCGTGGTATCGATCTCTTCTTTGCTGAAGCCCTGCACATCAACCTCCAGATAGGAGATGACCTGCATCCCATCCTCAAGCAGAAACCCTGCATCGTGGGTGATGGTGGCGTGGGAGCGGTCGGCACGCTGGAGCACACGTTCGACCCCCGTTATCTGATCACCCTCCCCGAACCGATCGATCACGCCCCGGCCGGTGACGACCCGGCCGATGACACCGCCCCCTCTCGGGGCACCGTGGTCGGCAACATGCCTGATGCGCGCGAAGATCAGGTATGACCTGAAGGGATCGTAGCCGCCGCATCCCAGTATCACGTCTCCGCGCTCGTAATGTCCTGGTTCTCGTGCCGGGTGGATATCTGACTTGAACGGCCCGAATGCAGCGGCGTAGCGATCCTGCCAGTGCAGGCGGAGCCTTTCGGCGATCTCCGGTTGAAGTATATGAGCAGCCACCGCGGGATCCGAGATCTCGACTACCAGATCCCCTGCCGTGGTGACGAACCTGATCTCCGCTGACTCGGTCACGTCCTCCTCAACCGCCGGGCGTATGATGGCGGCGCTGCACTGCCAGTCCCACCCCGGGAGCAGGTCGCCAAGACACGAACCCTCCGGAACCTCAACACGTTTTCCGTCCAGGTGGATCTCCATCACGCGCACCTCAGGTGGTTTCGGCCCCACCCATCACCTTTCGCTCATCATCGGTTAGGTGAGCGAGCACCTCTTCGGTCGGACCCATCTGGATGATCTTGCCTCCCCGCATGAGAGCCACGCGATCACAGATATCTCGCACAAAATCAATGTCGTGTGAGACCACGATAAACGTCTCATCCATCTCTTCGCGGGAGTGGAGGATTGAATGCTTTACATCAAGCTTCGTGATAGGGTCCATCGTACCCGTCGGTTCATCAAGGACGACGAGACGGGGTTCGCGGATGAGCACCTGAGCGAGAGCCACCCGATGTTTCTCCCCTTCAGAGAGCTGACCCGGATAACGGTCCAGGATCTCTCTGCTCTTTTCGGGTGTAAACCCGGCCATACCGAGCGTGATGACCGCCTTTCGCATTGCCAGTTCTTTTGGAAATTCAAGACCGATCGCATCGGTAAGGTTGTCCAGCACGGTCCTGTGGGGATAGAGGTCATACTCCTGGTGGAGGAGCCCGATATAGGCCTTCGCCCGGCCACGGTTCTCAATACCGGGTTTTGTCATATCGATCCATTCGTCCCCGATCCGGATGTTCATCTCGCCGCTTGTGGGTTCAAGGATCCCGGCTATGATCCGGGAGAGGGTCGTCTTGCCCGCACCGCTCTTGCCGATTATCCCGAAGATCTCCTTCTCGTAGACCTCAAAGGAGACGCCATTGACCGCCCTGACCACACCACGGTCGATCGAGAGATAACGCTTGACGACGTCGCGGGCAACCAGGATCTTCTCACCGACCACTGCAGCCCTATGTTGCTCGATGTCGCTGTAGTTCTCCATGAACCTCTTGATCACGCTCTCGGGATCTCCGATCTCCACGATCTCCCCGTTTTCAAGCAGGATCGCTCTATCTGCGACCTCCTCAATGACGTGTGAGAAGTGCGACGTAACCACCATGGCCATATTGTTCGCCTGCGCGCTCTCGATAAGCATCCGATGGACAAGTGTAGCGGTCTCCGGGTCGAGCGTCCCGGTAGGCTCGTCTGCAAAAAGAATAAACGGGTTTTTGGCAAGTTGCCGGGCGAGCACCACCCGCTGTTTCTCGCCGCCCGAGAGGTCACGGGCAATGTGCATCATACGATGGGAGAGTCTGACCTGGTCGATGAGGTCAGCCGCCCGGCTGATGGCCTTCTCGCTCGGGTAACCGATATCATCGAGCGCCCGCAGGACGTTCTCGATCACACGATCGTCGCCATAGAGCGCGAACGTCCGCTGGAACATGATGGCAGTCCTTCGCATGATCCGACGTTTCATCGGTGCGTTCTCTTCAGCCCAGAAATCGATATCCGCCGGTTTAAGTTCGCCACCACAGGCGGGACACGGTTTTCCCCGCTCACGCGGTGTACCGACGTAATCACACCCCTCACAGGCTGCGATGTGGTATATGATTACACCTTGCGTCGGGGGCTGGTCAACACCCCGCATGAGGTGCATAAGAACTGTCTTGCCGGCACCGCTCCTTCCTATTATGCCGACAGTCTCTCCCTCCGCTACCTCGAAATTAATGTTTTTGAGTACGGTAGTTCCGTTGAACTCCATGCAGAGGTCTTTCACCGTAATAAGTGGGGTCATATTGAGGTCCTCGCTAAACTGATCTTTCTGTGGTATCATATTAGGGTTTATATTGTTGCACTTTCTTCCCGGTTGCCGGGGCGCCGGAGAGTAGTTCTGCCACGATGCCAGGCACCTCGCTGACGTTGCGGATCACCCGGTCAACAGTCGCATAAAGAATATCCGGTTTCCGGTCGGACTGCTGCTCTGTGAGCACCGCAAGGTCTGCTTTCTGGAAGGCGTTAAGGTCGTTTATGGCATCCCCCACCATAACAACCCTGTCATATTGAGATTTTAGTTCTTCCACGATCCTTGCCTTCATCGAGGGGGTTGCAACACCGTAGATCCGTTCCCTGGGGATGCCAAGATGGTCCCCCATCCGCTCGAGTTTCTCAAGCCGGTCGCCCGATGCGATGTATACTGGAACGCCCATGCGGTGCAGTTCGCTGATTGCCTCTCTCGCACCATCAAAAGGTCTTCCGCCGGTTGTCACCGTGAACTCTATGCCGGGGAGGTCCATGTTAAGGATCACGCCGCTGTTCATGGTAATGATGGACTCCCGCTTGCAGCACGACCAGACCTTGCGGATGCACGCCTGCAGGTCGCTCACGCGAGCGTTTTTGTCGCTGTAGAGGACATGGGCGACCTCTTCGGCGGGGATGACCCTCCTGGAGCAGGCTACACCGAACCCGATCGAACGCTCGGAGAGGAACTCAGACAGGAGTTGATCTCCTGGCGCGTCCATGACATCACGCGAATGGAGATGGAGAACGACGAGGACCCGTGCCTCGGCACCGAAAGTGAGTGTCGTGGTCTCGACCCCGGTCAGCATCTCGCCGCGGAGGACATCGCGCGCTACGCGGTATGTCCGCAGGAGTGTGCCCGCACTATCAAAAACAACGGCTACCAACATCTGCTCTCACGTCAATAAATCTATGTGGTCTGAGGTCATCTCTTGAGTGAGAACCATGCTACTGAGTGAGACGGCAGAAAGCATAAAGAATATGGAGATCCGGGGCGCCGGCAGGATCGCACGGGCGGCGGTGGAAGCACTGGCTGATTACGCGAGAAGTCTCGATGTATCCGACCCGGCGGTATTCAGGCAGGAGATGGATAAAGCGGCCGGGATCCTTATCGAGACGAGACCAACCGCCGTCTCGCTCCCAAACGCTGTAAGGAGCGTTATAAGAGCGCTGGATGAGTTTGAGTCGGTGGAGGCCGCAAAGAAGGCTGTCCTTTCACGGGCGACGGAGTTCGTTCAGCGCTCCGAGCATGCGGTTGAGCGGATAGCAGAGATCGGGGCACGCCATATCTCTGACGGTGATATCCTCCTTACCCACTGCAACTCCGAGGCGGCGCTCGGGTGCATACTGGAGGCACATCGTCAGGGTAAGGAGATAGAGGTCTACGCGACGGAGGTTCGACCGCGGGGTCAGGGTCTCATCACGATAAGGACTCTGAACGAGGCCGGAATCCCTACAAACTACATTGTCGACTCGGCGGTCCGCCACTTCATCAACGAGGTTGACATGGTCTTTGTCGGTGCCGACGCGATCGCGGTGAACGGGGCGGTGGTAAACAAGATCGGGACCGCCCAGATCGCGCTTGCGGCACACGAGGCAAGGACAAATTTCATCGTTGCCGCCGAGACCTACAAGTTCGCGCCGAGGACGATCCTGGGGGAGTTGATCGAGATCGAGGAGCGTGACCCTGCCGAGGTGCTGCCGCGAGAGGTTGCAGAGGAACTCCCCTATGTCAGGGTGAGGAACCCTGCTTTCGATGTGACTCCTGCTGACTACATCGACCTGATAGTCACAGAGCAGGGGGCGATCCCGCCGGAACTTGCGTTCACGGTGATCCGGGATTACCTGGGATGGACGATCGAGGAGTTGCAGTAGGTCCGTCGGGGGGCATACAGGACGCTCAAGGGACAGGGGTTTTGCTCCATCCCGGAAATATACAGGTAATAACCTTTTTTTCACCGTTAAAGCCTTTCGGCTTTTGTGGGTGTTGTATGGTGCCCTGGTGCGGTGAAAAGGCAACTCACAACACCCTGGCTGATGGCGTGAGTGGGAGTTTCGTGGAGCGTTACTCACTCTTATCCGTGCCCGGGTCTCCCTCCGACTAAATGGAGAGATGAGACGACGAACCAGGCACAACAAAAGTGCACCGGGTTGCCATAACCCTTCTGAACTGTAACGGCACAGGGGTCCCCCTCAGGGGAGGGGTTCATGTGAGTGTGTCTGGAATAGATAACCCGCCTAATCCAACACTACGCCCCTCACCCTGGAGGAGATACTGTCCATCGGACGGTCAACCCTCCCGCACGTGGGCGGGGCTTATCGGAGTTCACCTGATTGGATGCCTTCATACGGATTTACCTGACGGCGGCGCGTTTCACCCACCTGCTTAGAAGACCCCGGCGCCTGCCATGGTGGGTAAGACCAGTTGCATATGCAACAGATTTATCTCCAGGGAAATTCACCTCTAATGACCCAGGATCATCATGTACCAGACCAAACACGACCACTGCGTGTCTTTGCCACCGGATACGCCTCTTGCTGTATCCATCTCGATCATCCACCGGTTGCATGCTATCTACCTTAACAGGGTGTTGAAACAGATCAATCTCACCGCCGGTCAGGTCCCCTTTCTCTTCCAGATAGCGCACTCTCCTGGCATCACCCAGGATGAGATCGCTGCAACGGCCCATATCGACAAGGGGACCGTCGCCCGCGCCGTAAAAAAGCTCGAAGATGGGGGTTTTATCTCTCGCACCCCCGACGCCCTGGACCGCCGCAGGTACCACCTCAGCCTTACAGAGAGGGGTGAAGCGGCCATACCCCTCATCACCGCGACCGATCGGGCGTGGGAGGACCTGATCACATCGGGACTCTCGGGAGGGGAGCGTAGCCAACTCTACGTGGGCATACGCAGGCTCGCCGCAAACAGCATCGAAACGATCAGGGTATGCGGGGGGGAGAGGGCGTGAGTTCGCATCCTCCGGCCGCGGATGCACACTCCGGGGTTGCCATCATGACCGGCGACCCGAAGAGGGCGCTCCTCAAACTCTCGGGGCCGATGATCGTTGCGATGCTCATGATGTCGCTCTACAACCTGGCCGACGCCATCTGGGTGGCGGGCCTCGGCGACGACGCCCTTGCCGCTGTCGGATTCATCACGCCGTTCTTCATGATTCTCATCGGTCTCGGCAACGGTCTTGGGGCCGGGGCCAACTCTGCGATCTCCCGGTGTATCGGAGCCAGAAACAAAAAAGGAGCAGACAATGCCGCGATGCACGCACTTATCCTTACCGCCGCTCTCTCCATCCTCCTGACCATCCTCCTGGTTCCATTTCTTGAGACCCTGATCTCTGCCATCGGTGCGGGTGGAGCCACCGGTCTTGCGGTCGAGTACGGTGAGATCGTCTTTGCAGCCACAATCTTCCTGCTCTTCAACAGCGTCGCATACGGCCTCCTCCGGGCCGAGGGGGATGCGAAGCGAACGATGTATGCCATGACCGCCTCTGCGATCCTCAACATAGTCCTCGACCCGATCCTGATCTACACCGCAGGTCTCGGGATCGCCGGTGCAGCGTGGGCGACGGTGATCTCGATCGTTGTGGTCAGCCTAATCATGCTCTACTGGTTTTTTGTCCGCCACGACACCTACCTCACCATATCGTGGAAGAACTTCTCCCACGACCGGGGTGTGCATGCTGACATCCTCAAGGTCGGGCTGCCGGCAAGCCTTGAGATGTTCCTGATAGCAGGTGTCACCGTTATCATCAACGGCATCCTGGTTGCTGTCTCCGGGAATGACGCGGTTGCAGTCTACACCTCCGGATGGCGGATCGTGATGATCGCAACCGTCCCTATAATGGCTATCGGTACCGCCCTCATCACCGTGGCAGGGGCCGCATTCGGAGGCAGGGACTACAGAAACGTAGCGACCGCCCACAGTTATGCCACCCTGATCGGGTTCGGCGCCGCAATCGCTGCCAGTGCACTGACACTGGTCTTTGCTCCCTGGATCGCGGCACTCTTCTCATACTCTGAGGAGAGCGCGCACCTTGCCCCGGCGATCGTGGGTTTCCTCCAGGTGATGTGCCTCTTCTACATCTTCATGCCGCCGGGGCTCATGTCGAGCTCGCTCTTTCAGGCCACGGGAAACGGCGTCACCGCGCTTGTGCTGACGCTACTCAGAGAACTCATCTGCATAGGGCTTTTCGCCTACCTCTTTGCCATCCAATTTAACTTGCGGGGGTGAAGGGGGCGAAGCGGGAAGTCCCCGGTCTTGCCGCCGGGGATGAAAGCGGAGCCGCCCTTCCTTCCTGCGATAGATACATCATCGTTGGCGTTCTATTATAATTAACCCAACATGAGGTATAAACTTGATAGGTCTGCACTGCACATTCGGTCTTTGCTCTCTACTATCATCTGGTGATAGTAGTGAAGTATCGCCGGAAGGCGTTGTATTCTGACGATATTCGAGAGCGTCTGAAAGATATCGTGTGGAACCTATCAGACGAATT
>Ga0208461_1002010_pt1 | contig 17273 bp, 13 predicted proteins | sample AD_JPNTR4_MetaG_FD_184448 | JGI IMG/M metagenome (GOLD analysis project Ga0208461, IMG submission 184448) | Active sludge microbial communities of municipal wastewater-treating anaerobic digesters from Japan - AD_JPNTR4_MetaG (SPAdes) (version 2) | ecosystem: Engineered > Bioreactor > Anaerobic... | reverse complement strand
GGAAAACTATGAAATCGCCCGGGAAATCTATAATCTGCTCAAGTCAAAGGGCTCCCTCTCTGCGGAGGACACTAAAGCCTTAAAAGAAAAATACTCAGTTGGAGATACAACCATTCGGGATCTGGTTGATGAGCTTAAGAAGCCTAATCGGGACCCCCGGGAGGGATATCCGAAGCCGGTGATGCAGAAGGGGGTCGTTACCTTCGAAGACCTCCACGAAGGGATGATGATCACCGGCAAGGTGAAAAATGTGGTTGACTTTGGGGCCTTTGTGGATGTGGGCATCAAAGAGACCGCCCTCCTCCATATTTCCGAAATGAGCGACAGCTATATCCAGGACCCCATGGAAGTTCTTAAGGTCGGAGATGTCCGGGAATTCCGCATCATCGGCCTTGACCTGGACCGGCGGCGCATCAGCCTTTCGCTGAAAAGCCAGAACAGCGGCGGAACCGCAAGCAGTGGAGCCTCCCGCAGCGGCACTTCAGTTGCCGGGAACCGACACAGTGGCCCCTCCAGTGCTGGAAGCCGAAACAGTGCTTCTGCCAGCAGCCGCCCGGGAAGCGGACACAGTGGCACCGCCAGCAATCGGCCGGGGAGCGGACATAGTGGTACCGCTCAGACCCCCACCCCCCAAGGCGAGACGGGCCGTCGGGTGGTGGTCGTCAAGAAAGCCGGTGACCAGAAAGCAAACAGCAGGGATGATGATGGCACCATGTATAATCCCTTTGCCGAGGCTTTGCGGAAAATGCAGGAAAAGAGCGGAAAGAAATAGATGGATGAACTCCTTTCCCGGGGGCTCGACCTGCTCCTGGAAACCGAACCCGGTCTCGAACCATATATTGGGCAATACAGACGGGCTCAGCTTCAGAACAAGCTTGAAGCCTATGTGGGGGAGCTCGAGCTTTTTAACCCCGCCTACGGCCTCGTGGGCACCGAAAACCATGAAGAGCTCATTATCAAGCACATCCTCGACTCCCTGGCGCCCCTGGGACATATACTCCGTACCATCCAAAACTCCGGCGATCCGCCCCCTGTACCGCAGATCGCCGACGCCGGGACCGGAGCGGGCCTTCCAGGCCTGCCCCTGGCCTGCGCCCTCCCGGACTATCAGTTCACCCTCATCGAACGGATGGGCCGGCGGATCGGCTTTTTGCAGAACAGCCTGGCTGTCCTCGGCATAGAAAACGTCCGCCTTGAACAGGCGGACATCGAAAAGGCCCGCTCCGGTCCCTTTCACCTCATCACCTTCCGGGCCTTCCGTCCACTGGAACAACCCATCCTCAAGGCGCTGCTTAAGCTGCTCGCTCCTGGGGGCGCCCTTGCGGCCTACAAGGGCCGGCTTGAAAAAATCCAGGAAGAAATGAAACCCATTGAACACCTGCTGAGCAGCTGGGAAGCCCTGCCAGTCCAGGTCCCTTTCCTGGAAGAAGAACGGCACCTGGTAATCATTAGGCCCTAGACGCACCTCGAACCGGCGGTGTTTGCATACCCGGGGGTATTATCAATATAGTTACCCAAAAGAACACAGAGACCTTGCAAAACCACAGGGTCATCAGTATGTTAGTGCAATGGACATACGCAATTACCGGGAGCCAGACCTCCCCTATCTTTATGAGATTTGCCTCAAAACCGGCGATAACGGAAAAGATGCTTCCCCCCTCTACAACGACCCCTATGTGCTTGGCCAGTTTTATGCGGCTCCCTATGCATTTTTTGAAAAAGACTGCGTACTCATCCTGGAGGGAGCATACCAGGGCCTGCGGCGGCCTTTGGGATATATCCTGGGAACCTCTGACACGGCGGCTTACACGGACTGGTTCAACCGGGAATGGAGGCCCGCTGCCGAAGTCCTGTATCGGGGGACCGAAGGAAGCAAAAGCACCACAGAAGAAGGGACCCGACGGCTCTTTGCAGAACCGCTCACCTGCCCCACATGGGCAGCCCAATACCCGGGGCACATCCATATAGACCTCTTGCCGGAAGCCCAGGGAGGCGGCTGGGGCAGGAAACTGATGGATGCCATAACAGCACGGTTTACCGAAAAGAGCTGCAGGGGTTTCCATCTGGGGGTCAGCGGTGCAAACCAGGGAGCCATTGCCTTTTACCGCCGTTATGGTTTGTGTGAAATTTCTACCGAACCATGGGGCATTGTGTTCGGGAAAATGCTATAATTATCCTGCATGATACGTAAGCCCCCTTGTCCAGCAGGGCCCCTTTGTGATAGCCTGCGGCCAGACAGTACGCCATCGGTCCATATATGCCCCGTAATACGGTCGGGGTGTTTCTACCAGGAAGCCGTAAACATCCTGACTATGGGCTGAGAAACACAACAGGCTGCGCGGGGAAACCGTTCCCATAATGGGCCATTCATAAAGGACCGAGAGGTATACGTCAATTTCAGACGGGGAGGGTCCGCCCATGTATACCAAAGGTCAACAGCTCTACGAAGGCAAGGCAAAAAAGGTCTTTGCCACCACCGATCCGGATCTGGTAATCATCCACTACAAAGACGACGCCACCGCCTTTAACGGCGAAAAAAAAGGCCAGATAGAAGACAAGGGCGTCATGAATAACCGGATTACATCCATCCTGTTTTCCCATCTATCCAGGGCCGGTATCCCTACCCATTTCATAGATCAGCTTAATGAACGGGATATGCTCTGCAAAAAGGTGCACATCATTCCCCTGGAAGTGATTGTCCGAAATGTGGCCGCCGGTTCCATGTCCAAACGGCTCGGCGTTCCGGAAGGCACGGCGCTTAAAACCACGGTGTACGAAATTTCCTATAAAAATGATGCCCTGGGGGATCCCCTCATCAACGATTATCATGCGGTGGCTATTGGACTTGCAACCTTTGCCGAGCTGGAAGAAATATACCGGCTTGCCGGCAGAATCAACGAAAGCCTTAAAACCTTCTTTCTGGAACGGGGCATCCGGCTCATCGACTTTAAGCTCGAATTCGGCCGTACAAGCCAGGGTGAGCTGGTTTTAGCCGATGAAATTTCCCCCGACACCTGCCGTTTCTGGGACGCCCAAACCAACGAAAAACTCGACAAGGACCGGTTCCGCCGGGATCTGGGGAATGTAAAAGAAGCCTATGTTGAAATTCTTTCGCGGATCAGCCGCTGAAAAGCAAAGGGTACACTAAGGAGCACTGGAATGATGGATGATAAACTCCACGAAGAATGCGGCGTTTTCGGGGTCTATACCAGCAAAACAGACCGCAATGTGGTGCCCCTGGTCTATTACGGCCTCTTTTCGCTCCAGCATCGGGGGCAGGAAAGCGCCGGCATCGCGGTTGCCCGGGATGGGGTCATAGAAAGCAGAAAGGGTATGGGCCTTGTGGGCGAAGTCTTTGACAGCCAAACCCTGGCCCAGCTTTCTGGGAACCTCGCCATCGGCCATGTCCGTTACTCTACTGCCGGTTCAAGCACCATAGAAAATGCCCAGCCCTTTGTCAGCCGCTTTAAGCTCGGATCCATTGCGGTGGCCCACAACGGGAACCTGACCAATGCCACCGTGGTCAGGGAACTCTTGGAAGATGCGGGGGTTGGTTTTGTATCCTCCAGCGACAGCGAAGTTATCATCAATCTTATTGCAAAGAACTATAAAAAGGGGCTTGAAAAGGCCCTTACCGACACAATCCAGTTCATCAAAGGCAGCTATGCCCTGGTGGTCATGACCGATACCAGCCTGGTTGGAGCCAGGGACCCCCATGGAATCCGGCCCCTCTGTCTCGGTAAAATTGATGACGGCTGGGTGCTGGCCAGCGAATCCTGCGCTATCGATGCGGTGGGTGGGGAGTTTGTCCGGGATATTGACCCCGGGGAAATCGTTGTCATCGACCAGAATGGGGTTCTTTCCTTCCGGTTTGGAGAACGGACCCGGAAGGCGGTCTGCGCCTTTGAATACATTTACTTTGCCCGCCCCGACAGCACCATCGACTCGGTGGATGTGTACCAGGCCCGCATCAGGGCGGGGGAAATCCTGGGCCGGGAAGCAGCGGTGCCGGCGGACCTGGTTATCGGGGTACCCGATTCGGGGGTTCCTGCAGCAATCGGCTACGGACGCGCCACTGGCACCCCCTTCGGGTTTGGTATCGTTAAAAGCAAATACGTGGGCCGAACCTTCATTGCCCCAAGCCAGGATGAACGGGAACGGGCCGTTTCGGTAAAACTCAACGTCCTGAAAAGCGAAGTAGCGGGGAAACGGGTTGTCATCATCGATGACTCCATCGTCCGGGGGACCACAAGCCGGCGTCTGGTGACACTCCTTAAACAGGCTGGGGCTAAAGAAGTGCACTTCCGGGTCTGTTCACCGCCGGTGCGCTTCCCCTGTTATTTCGGCATCGATACCCCCCACCGGAAGGACCTGATTGGCAATGCCAACAGTGTGGAAGAAATCTGCCAGGCCATCGGCGCAGACAGCCTGGCCTTTATTTCAACAACAGGACTCCTGGAAGCCCTGAACGGCGGCAACGGGTACTGCCTCGGATGCTTTACCGGAGAATATCCCGCCCCGACACCAGGAGAAGCCTAAGATTTCCGGTGGCCTGCCACCGGATTTTTGACAAATACATAAGGAAACAGCAAGGAAGGACCATGGATTATAAACAGGCAGGTGTTGACATTACCGAGGGCTACCGGGCAGTAGAACGCTATAAGGACCTGGCAGCGGGAACCCTTACCGATGGGGTCATAGCCCGTTCGGTCATCAATGAAATCGGCAGTTTTGCGGGCATGCTCTCCCTGAAAGAGCTTATACAGGCCGGCAAAGGGATGGATGACCCGGTCCTCGTATCGGGCACCGACGGGGTCGGCACAAAACTGGATATCGCCTTCAGGATGAAAAAATACGACACCGTGGGCATCGACTGTGTGGCCATGTGCGTGAACGACGTGCTCTGCCACGGCGCCCGGCCCCTCTTTTTCCTGGATTATTTAGCCTGCGGAAAACTGGATGCGGACATTGCAGCCGCCATGGTTAAGGGTGTGGCTGTGGGCTGCAGGGAAACCGGCTCAGTCCTCCTGGGAGGAGAGACCGCGGAGATGCCCGGTTTCTATGATGAGGGGAAATACGACATCGCCGGTTTTTCCGTCGGAATTGTGGACCGGAAGCACATCGTAAACGGAGAAAAGATACAGGTTGATGATGTACTCGTGGGCCTGGCCTCCTCAGGGCCCCATTCAAATGGGTACAGCCTCATCCGCCGTGCCATACCGGACCTGAATGAAGATTTTGGGGGTATGCCCATCGGACACGCCCTTTTAGAGCCCACCCGGCTCTATGTGAAGCCCATCCTCGCCCTTATGGAACAGGTAGAAATCCGCGGCATGGCCCATATAACAGGCGGCGGTTTTTACGAAAACATTCCCCGGATGTTTGCAAAGCCCCGGACTGCCATCATCAAAAACGACTCCTGGCCAATCCCCCCCATCTTTGCCCGGATTGCCTATGGGGCTGCCACCGAAGGCAAAGGACCCCTACGGGGCGCCGCTGCCCAGCAGGAAGGGGAAGGGCTGCTGCGACGAAACGAAGCCCTCAGACGGAGCATGTTCAACACCTTTAACATGGGCATCGGCTTTGTGCTTGCCCTCCGGCCCGAGGATGCTTCAAAAGCAATAGAGTTCCTGGACAGCCAGGGCTACCCGGCGTATAAAATCGGCAGGGTCGGCCCCTACCCGTTAGAGGGCGAAACCGCCGCAGGCGTCACCGCCACTGGTGCTCATGGGGCTGGCGACGCAGCAGTCAACTTAACCGCCGCGGGCGAAACCGCCGCAGGCGTCACCGCCGCAGGCGGTAAAGCTGAGGGCGGACAGGTCCAGAGCGGGAAAAACCCCGGCCTCGGCGAGGTGCGGTTTGAATAAGCAAGCCCCGGTCATTCCCTTCGCGGTTCTTGTCTCTGGGAATGGTACCAACCTGCAGGCCCTGCTCGATGCGGAACGGTCAGGCCGTCTCGGTGGGGCCAGGGTAGCCCTTGTGATTTCAGACCGGAGCGGAGCCTTCGCCCTGGAACGGGCAAAGCAGGCAGGCAAAGAGGCCCTGCTCATCGAACCGGATAAAACTCTCCCTAAGGATGAGCGAAGACGGGACCTTTCGGACCGGATTTTAGTTGCGGTGCAAAAGACACAGGCGGAGTTCATCGTCCTTGCAGGGTTTCTTTCTATATTACAGGGCCCAATACTTAAAAACTATGAGGGTCGTATCATCAATATACACCCTTCCCTGCTCCCCAAATTCGGAGGCCCCGGCATGTACGGCGAAGGGGTACACCGGGCCGTCCTTGAAGCGGGAGAGGCCACATCGGGCTGTACGGTCCATATCGTGGACCAGGGGACCGACACGGGCCCCATATTACTCCAACGGACCGTGCCGGTCCTGCCTGGGGATACACCGGACAGCCTGGCAGAACGGATTCATCATGAGGAACACCGGGCCATCGTCGATGGGGTCCTGGAACTTATCCGCCGTCTGGGCCTTGGAACCCAGGGGGCTCTGCCCTCAGAATCGGGCACCACAGGCACCGGGGCTGCAGGCCAGCCGGTGAAGGATGCCGAAGGCACCGAAGCGCCTATCATTCATCAACCTACTATAACTAACCAAAGGAAATGAGCTATGAAAAAGAGAGCCCTACTCAGTGTTTTTGATAAAACGGGCATACAGGAACTGGCCCGATTTCTCGTCCAGCAGGACTGGGAACTCCTTTCCACCGGCGGAACCGCCAGATACCTCAAGGAACAGGGGCTCCCCGTCACCGACGTTTCTGCCGTAACGGGCTTCCCCGAATGTCTGGACGGCCGGGTAAAGACCCTGCATCCGGCAATTCACGCGGGCCTCCTTGCCCGGCGGGACCTGGCAGAACACATGAAAACCCTGGAACAGCTGGGACTCGGGACCATCGACCTGGTCTGTGTTAACCTTTACCCCTTCTTTGAAAAGGTCCAGGCGGGGCTTTCTCTGGAGGACACGGTGGAGTTTATCGATATCGGCGGCCCCACCATGCTCCGCTCGGCGGCAAAAAATTTCGCCCATGTGCTCGTGCTCACCGACCCGGCGGACTATGCCGAAGTCCAGCAATACCTGGCGCTTGGCAGCGTGCCCCTCTCGTTCAGAAAACGCCTGGCCGTCAAGGTCTTTAACCTGACCTCCGCCTACGATGGAGCCATTTCCCGCTATCTCCTCGAAGAAGACTTCCCCCAGTTCTGGCCCATGAGCCTCACCAAAAAACAAAGCCTCCGCTACGGCGAAAACGCCCATCAGTCCGCCGCCCTCTATGTACACACCGACAGCCGGGGCGCCATCGCTTCGATGGAACAGCTCCAGGGCAAGGAACTGAGCTACAACAACATCCGGGACCTGGACCTGGCATGGAAGGCCGCCTGCGCCCTGGGAGTTCGCTTCCCCGACGGTACCCTTGTCCAACCCCTGGGTCAGATTGATGAAGGCCTCATCGCCGGCCGACTGGCTCAAGACCCATCTTCCTCAGCTTCTGCGGCTCCTGCTGCAGGCCCCCCCCCTGCGGGAACGCTGGGGACTGCAGCCGCTTCTGCAGCCATCCCCTCAGCCGCTTCCTCGGCTTTCCCCGCAGCCTGTGTGGCGGTAAAACACAACACCCCCTGCGGTGTCGCCCTGGGCGCTACCCTCCTTGAGGCCTATGAAAAGGCCTATGCCTGCGACCCGGTCTCCATCTTCGGCGGCATCGTCGCCTGCACCACCAGGGTAGACGGCGCTACCGCCCAGCGCCTGGCGGAATTGTTCCTCGAAATTGTGGTGGCCCCCGATTTCAGCCCCGAAGCCCTAGACATCTTTAAGGCAAAAAAGAACCTGCGGGTCATGCGGGCTGGGACTGCCCCCCAGGACCGGATGGAATGCATCTCCGTTGATGGAGGGCTCCTCGTCCAGTCCCGTGATAACCGGCTCATCGAAAGGTGGGATGTGGTTACAAAAAAAGCCCCGGACCCGAAGGATATTGATGACATGCTCTTCGGTATGCGGGTAGTTACCTTTGTAAAATCCAACGCCATCGTGGTGGTGAAGGATGGCTCCGCCCTCGGTATCGGCGGCGGGCAGACCAATCGGATCTGGGCTGCTTCCCAGGCGCTGGAACGGGCGGCGGCGGTGACCGGCCCTGCCAATCGGGCCCGGGTCCTCGCCTCGGACGCCTTCTTCCCCTTCCCGGACGTGGTAGAAGCCGCCGCCGCCGCGGGAATCACCACCATCATCCAGCCAGGCGGGTCCATCCGGGACAAGGAATCTATCGAAGCGGCGGACCGGCTGGGGATCGCCATGGTCTTTACCGGCAGCCGGCATTTTAAACACTAAGCCATCTTTCGAGCCCGGCTGACTATCGGTTGACCAGCCGGTCGCCGGACGGAAACAATAGAGGTTTTTGCAAAAACCTTAAAAACTTTTTCGATTGTTGAGAGGTGCTATTCATGAAGGTTCTGGTTATCGGTTCTGGCGGAAGGGAACATGCAATGGCCTGGAAACTGGCCCAATCCTCCCTTGTAGAGCGGGTCTATGTAGCCCCGGGGAACGGTGGTACCGCCCTGGAACCGAAGTGCCGCAATGTGGCGGTCCCCGGCTCGGACCCTGCATCTCCCGCAGCCCAGGCCTTCCTTGTGGACTTTGCCCGAAAAGAAGGCATCGAGCTGACGGTGGTGGGGCCCGAAGCGCCCCTTGCGGCGGGGATTGCAGACACCTTTACCGCCGCGGGACTCCCGATAGTAGGCCCCACCGGTGATGCAGCCCGGTTAGAATCGAGTAAAGCCTTTGCAAAACAATTTATGGCAGCCCACGGAGTCAGAACCGCTAAAAGCAATACGGTGACAACCTTGAAAGCAGGCCTGGATCTGGTTACGGAACACTTTGGAGGCAGCGCCCAGGGACGACCCCTGGTGATAAAGGCCGATGGCCTTGCGGCTGGCAAGGGAGTTGTGATTACCGACCGGGCCGATGAAGCGGAGACAACCCTTCAGGATTTTATGGAGGGTAAGGCCCTGGGGGATGCGGGAACCACAGTAGTCATAGAGGAATTCCTCGAAGGTAAGGAGGTATCCATCCTCGCTGCAGTACAGGCCGGGCCAGACCTTGCCCCGGGAACCGCCCGTATTATTCCCTTTCTGCCAGCCCGGGACCATAAACGCCGCTACGACGGCTCCCAGGGGCCCAATACGGGCGGCATGGGAGCCATAGCTCCGGTATCTGATTTTACCGCAGGGGCTGCTGCAGATTTCACCCGGCATATTCTGGAACCTACCCTCCGGGGACTTGAGGCGGAAGGCCTGCGCTATAAGGGCTTTATCTTCTTTGGTCTCATGGTCTACGAAGACCGTTGCTACCTGCTGGAATATAATGTCCGCCTCGGGGACCCGGAAACTCAGGCCGTACTCCCCCTCATGGCGAGCGACTTTGCAGAACTCTGCCAGCACATAGCAAAGGGCTCCCTCCATCAATATACGCTGCAATGGAAAAGCGGCCATGTCTGCGCTCCCGTTGCGGTGGCCGAGGGCTACCCCGGAAGCTACCGGAAGGGGGACCCCATACGGATCGACCGGAAACGCATCACAGCGCTGGGAGCCCAGGTGTTTATCGCCGGGGCCAATCTGGACCAGGATAGGCCGAGCGGCGAGAAAGGAAGCAGCGGGATGGGAAGCGGCGGGACCGAAGGGGGCCTGCTCCGCACCAGCGGAGGCCGGGTCCTTGCGGTCTCCGCCCAAGGGGACACCCCGGAGGCAGCACGAGCGCGGGCATACCAGGCAATGGAGACGGTCCAATTTACCGGTATGGGCTACCGCCGGGACATCGGGGCAAGCTAGGACTGCTGTTCAAGCCCCAGATGCTTCTAAATAGGATGCTTCATCCAGGAACTGCTGGGTATATAGTTTCCAGTACGCCCCGTGAAGGTTCATTAAAGAAGCATGGTTTCCATCTTCAATAATTTTTCCCTTATCCAATAGAATTATTCGGTCCGCCTGCCGGATTGTTGAAAGCCGATGGGCAATGACAATACTGGTTCTACCTGCAAGCAGACGGGTTATCGCACCCTGGATGAGCATTTCTGTTTCCGTATCCACTGAACTCGTCGCTTCATCCAGAATGATAATCCGCGGATTGGCTACCAATGCGCGGGCAATACTAATTAACTGCTTCTGCCCCACTGAAAGGAGGGCCCCTCCTTCACCGACAAGGGTATCCAGGCCATGTTCGAGCTTTTCGATAAAGTCCAGGGCATTTGCATCCCGGGCAGCAGTAATAATATCTTCCTCTGTCGCATCCAATCTGCCATAACGAATGTTCTCCCGAACCGTTCCTGAAAATAACAGGGGAGTCTGCAGCACATAACCCAACTGGCTATGAAGCCAATACTGGGTCCGTTCCCGGTAGTCGAGGCCATCTATCAATATGGTACCCGATTCTGGTTCGTAAAAGCGGCATATTACATTAACAAGCGTAGATTTCCCACAGCCCGTTTCTCCCACGACAGCCAGAGTCTGGCCTGCCGGTATATGGAGAGAAAAGTCCTTGAATATCCATGGCCCCTGCGGGCTATAACGGAATGTAACATGATCCAGCAATACTTCGCCATGAATTAATGAATCCGCGACAGCTCCCGGTTTATCAATAATCTCTGGTGCGGTCTCTATGAGCCCCACCAACCGTTCTGCACTGGCCTGTGCCGCCTGGAACTCAGATAGCACCCGGGCAACCTCCCGTGCGGGATCAAAAAACATCATTGCATAATTGATGAATGCCACCAGGGTTCCAAAACTGATCAATCCCTGCAAGAGGTATCGACCGCCAGTTCCAAGGGCAATTGCAGCACCTATGGATGCAAGTACCATAACGAGGGGCAGATACAATGCGGACAGTTTTGCAGCCCTTATTGCATAGTCCCTCAGATGTTCTGTTTTAACAGCAAAATCCCTGCAGTTATGGGGCTCAATACTGAGGGCTTTTGAAGTACGGGCGCCCTGAAGTCCCTCATTAAACACACCGGTTACTAAAGAATTAGCCTTGCGGGATTTTCTTTGAGTTTCCAGAATCTTTTTCTGAAACCAGAAGGTTACCATCAGCAATGGGGGAACAAAGAGTAATGTAACAGAAGCCAGCAGGGGATGCATCACAATCATAAAAATGATGATGGTTAGCATCATCGTAGCACCCCACACCAGGTCTACAATTCCCCATGCAATGGTATCTCCCAATTTCTGAGCATCCGATGTCATTCGAGCGATAATCCAGCCCGCCGGAGTCCGGTCATAGTATGAAAAGCTCAGCTGTTGTAACCGTTCAAAGGCAGCTTTCCGCAGGGCATGACATAAGCGCACTTCTATAATACCAGCTACCATGATAAGGGCCCACACATTGAATCCCTGCAAAAGAGCCAAGAGCCCATAGTTAAGAATAAATGAAGCTACCCTTCGGGTATAACCGGGGGAATTATAGGCTGGGATAAGGGTATCTATTGCATACCTGGTCATCTGAGGGAAAATACCATCTAAAACTGCAACCCCGATCATAATAACAATTAATACGCCAATAACTGGATACAGGGATCTACCATATTGAAGTATTTTTTTCCAAATGGTCATATTAAATTGGGTACTGTATTCTTTTTCTTCAAATTCTTTATGTTCTGCCATAATAATTTATCCTCATTACATTTCATGAACAGCACTCTGCAAGGTGGCCAGGCGCTGATAAAATCCCGGTTGTTGAATCAACTTGTCATGACTGCCCATGCCTGTTATTCGCCCTGCCTCTAACACAAGAATTGTATCCGCCTCGGCCAGGGTGGTGAGCCGGTGAGCGATTATAATCGTTGTGGTTGCAGGTCCTGTGTTTTTAACCCCCTGCGATCCATTACCAATCGCCTCTCGAATAAGCCGGTCTGTTTCAGTATCCACCGCACTCAGACTGTCATCTAAAACAAGAATGGGACTCTGACGGAGCAAAGCCCGAGCCAGGGCAAGCCGCTGACGCTGACCGCCAGAAAGGGTAACCCCACGCTCTCCCACCATTGTTTCGTATCCATCCTGAAAACCCAGAGCTACATGATGAAAGGCAGCTTTTTTTGCAGCTTCTATCAGACCTGTTTCTCCTACATCAGGATAGCCAATTAGGATGTTTTCACGTACTGTTTTTCCATACAGGAAACTATCCTGTAATACAATAGAAATCCTATTACGGAGCTCTTTTTTGGGAATTGTACGGATGTCGCGGCCTCCGATAAAAATTGTCCCATCTGTCGGTTCATAAAACCGGAGCAACAGATGCACCAGGGTAGACTTACCGCTTCCCGTCGGACCGACAATCGCCAGATGTTCACCGGGGTTAACCGTAAAAGAAATATGCTTTAAAACCTCAGTGCCATCGGGATAGGTAAATGAAACATCCCTGAATTCAATAGAGCTTGCAGAAAAATCTGGTTGAGCAATAAAGGAGTCATTCTTAATGTCATAGTCCAGATCCCTCTCCTTTTCGAGAACAAGCAATTCCGCAATACGGCCAAGGGCTACCCTGGTTTTTCCCGTATCAGCCAGAATACGTCCGAACTGCCTGACCGGCCAGAGGACCTGCTGTTCATAGGTTAGAAACAATATGAGTAAACCCAGCGTAATTGTTCCTGCAGTATACAGTTGCAATCCCGCACCTAAGAGGAGGGCTATCTGCAGCAGACCGAGAAAGCTGGAAAAGCCCCAGTAAAAAGCAAGCCAGGTAATCAGTTTATAAACCTGGTCCCGCACATTGGTGTTGGCTTTAGCAAAACGTTCCAGTTCGTATTGCTGACGGGCAAAGGCTCGGACAACCCGGACCCCAGTCACATTTTCCTGAACAATACCTGAAAGAATCCCTTCCCGTTCATCGGCGATTAAAAATAGGCGTTCCACAATCCGTTGAAAGAAAAAGGAGAAGCCCAGAATAATCGGCATTACAATACTCCCCCAAAGGGTTAAGGTTCCGCTTAAGGAAAGCATGATCGGAAAGGCAAAGCCTACCAAGGTAAGGGTCCTGAATAACTCAACAAACTCAAATGCGATGAAACGGCGAACCGTATCTACATCGGAGGTGCATCGCTGCAGCCAATCCCCAGTCTGGGATCTTAAAAGGGTTTCATAGGGAAGATACTGGATATGATGATACAATCGATCCCGTAACCGCTTTGCTGCTTCTTCCGCAGCGGTATTGATACATAGGGCTGCAATAAAGCTGAACAGGGCTTGTAAAAGTATCATACAAACAAAAGCGAGCCCCATAACCCACAGATGGGACCGCAGCCAGGGCCTCCATATCCACTGGGAGTTTTCATCTGCACCTGCAACAACAGCAGATTCCGGAAGCGGTATGAGCCCGCCGCCCGAAAAGTTTTTACCCAGCAGGGGTTCAACTACCGCTTTTATGGGCATTTGTATTGCGGGTGGACTTGTCCCAATTACGCTATCAATGGTTATTTTAACAACCATAGGGGAAGAAAAGGTAAATAACACTTCACCAATTATCGCCAAAAGGCCTGCAACATACAAAAGGCGCCACCCCTGCAGGGCGTTCCATAACAGACTGATTCGGCCAAAACGGGGCCAGGAATTTTTCTGAATGCTGTACAATGTTTTTGAATGATCCGACACGGTCTTCCTCCTGGAAGCATGGTTCATCGTATATGAAGCCTAATCCGTGCCTTTTATTTTTTTCTTTAATATAAAAAAAAGGACCAGGCTTCCCAAGGAGCTGGTCCTATTCATCAAACTTTATTCCAATACTAGCTTATTGGAAAGACCGGAATAGCCAGCTGCCCGATTGTGCATAGGTATTTGCGACCCGTGCATCGATGTAAAGGTGAGAAACAATTACATGTATTCGCATTACCCGGTCTCCTTCTGTAAGATTTTCAGTTTCCTGAAGTAATAAATAACAGGCTAATCGGTTTATCATGATTTGTCAAGGCCGGAAAAAGAGTTGTTTGAATGTAATGGGAAATTTAATTCTACCACCGCTCCATTATTAGTATACCATGATATGGTTCCTTTAAGTTGTTCCATCAGCCCCTTCATTAAAGTAAACCCCAAAGAATTAATCTCAGCAGGATTGAAACCGTCGGGGAAACCGGGACCTGAATCTTTAATATGGATACAAACCTGATTATCTTCTCGTAAAGCTATATTTATAGAAAGTTCCAGATATTTCTTTTCTATATTTAACCCGTATTTTATTGCATTTGTACAGGCTTCGAATACCGTGAGCGCACAGGGAATTGCCTGGTTCAGAGTTATAGAAAGCTCATCACCACTTACCGTATATTGAAAATAATTTTGATTATTAGACTGCAACAGCTCAACTAAATCTTGAATATAGGCTTTAAGCGGAAGGGATTCCACCCCATCGGTTTGATATATTTTTTCATGAACTATGGCCATACTCTGGATACGTAGTTTTGAGTGTTCAAAATATTCCTTATCTTCTTCACAGCTCAGTTCATCGCTCTGCAGAGCCAGAAGGCTCGATACAATCTGCATATTATTCTTAACCCGATGATGCACCTCCCGAAGCAGTATATCCTTCTGCTTAAGAGCATCCTGTAGTTTGTGGTTCGCCTCCTCATATTGCTGTTCCCGACTCCGCACTTCCTCTGACATGGCATTAAAGGTATCTATGAGCCTGTTCAGTTCAATATAGGGGCTTCTCGAAGCAATACTCCGATAAACTCCAGCCTGAACTTGCCTGGTTTCTTCTGTTAACACAGTAATAGACTGAAGCATATCCCGACCAACCACATAGCCAACCATAGCGGCTACAATGAGGGAAATCGTTGTAACAAGCAAGCCAATGATGAATACATCCCGGGTTGCCTTAAAGGCCGATGAAGTCGGCTCAGAAATAAATATGTACCAATCAGGCCCGGGAACAAAGCGCACTGAAGATAACATATCATTATCATTGCTGTTAGAAGTATGCAGTTTTGTACCCTGCTTCTCTTTTTGGGCCCAAAGAAACAGGTCTGTATTCGCAATAGAGTATTGTTCTTCGACATAAGCTCTATTTGTATTAGCAATCGTCGTCCCATACCGGTCTACAATCGATAGGTATGTCAATCGTGCATTACTTAAAGAATCAGAAAGCCGCGATAGCCAGGCTAAATTGACATATCCCGCAAAAACTTTACCTGATTGATGCACCGCAACCATAAGGGTTGGATTCTTTGTGAGGGTTGAAATAAACACTGCGGAATATACTGGATCAGTAGTAGATCTTTTTAGAACCTGCTGAATGATAGCTTGCTGTGAAAAATCAAAACCGGTGAATATTTCATTATTGGGTATTGAATAACGGACTATGCCGTCTTCGTTCATGATAAAGAGGCTTTCAAAAATACCACTCTTTATAAGACTAGACTCCAGAAAGGCTATAAATTCAGAAGAATCTATGGACCCACTATAGGAGGTGGTATGTATTAAAAGGGTGCTGGCATCACGTATCTGCTGTTCAATACTAAGGGCAATACTCTTAGCCATCAACTCGTTCCGCTCAATTACAGTACGGTTGATACCCCGTTCAATAGAAATAAAGACCCCAGAGAACATAACCAGGATAGGAAGTAGTACCGTGAGACTTATTAATACTATTAATGTGTGTCGTATGGATCTTTGCATACACTTACGGTTGTGTCTGGTTATCTGCAATCAGTCGGCCTTTTTTTATTACAAGACGCTGAAATGGGATAACCGGGTCTCCGAAGGGATCGATATAAAAAGAACCCTGTAGCCCTTCATACTGTTTATTCACGATTGCATCTTTCAACTTGGATCCAGATACTTTAGCAAGAGCCTCCGTCAGAACCAGTACTGCATTCCACCCCTGGGAGGATCCGAAATTCGCATCCTTCCCAAAGGACCGTTGATACAACTCCATAAAATCCCGCCAGGATCTGGCCTCTGAATCCGGATTAAAGGGAACGGTAAATACCATTCCTTCTACTGCATGCCCCCCATTTTCGATAAGGGTCTGAGACATGGACCAACCCGTACCTAAGTAGGGCATGGCATACCCCTTCTGTCGTATACGTTGGGCTAACACTGCCGTATCAAGACTATTAGTAGTAAAAAGCAAAAGATCTGGCTGGTACCGTTCAATTCCCGTTAATAAGGTTTGTATACTTTCTGAGTCATCTGGATCATAGGGGAGCGCCACCACCGGGATTTCTTTGCCATCCGCTTCGTATAAACGCCGAAGTTCAGCAGTATAGGTTCTCAGCAGGGTTTTACTAAAGGCCTGATTAGAAAGATCATCAATAACACAGGGCTTAACAACCCTCTGATTAAAGGATTCCTGGGCAAGGCCGAGGGCTTCATTGGTATTCGGTGTGGTAAGCCGGATAAAGTTATCATCTAACCCGCTAAAATCGGGACTGCTTACGGTTGGACTGATAAGTAGGATTCCCGTCTCATTGGCTAATGGAATAAGCGCCTGGGCAATACTGCTCGTCATGGGACCAATAACTGCAACAACCCTTTCATTCACCAGTTCCCTGAATACTTCACGGGCAACCTCTGGGTCCTGCCTGTCATCCCGGACAAGAAGTTCAAGTTTTCTGCCCTTTATGCCGCCCTTTTTATTTATGGTATCGATGGCGAGGGTTACCCCATTTCTTCCGCTTATACCTAAATCGGAATTAAAGCCCGATAAACCTCCGATAAAACCAACCTTTATAGGGGGCGGAGTACATCCAAGAAAGATAGCTCCTAAGGTAATACATACTAAGCAGTATCGCACCACAGGGTTCATTAAAAAAATCCTTTATCTCTGAGGTTATTGCAAAAGTCTGTTACTTTTGCAATAACCTCTTGCAGTATTTTTACATAAACTAGATAATTATTTATTTAGTATAGAATAGTAAAAATACTGCATGTACATCTAAGGTTGCTCTTTCAAAACTCTCTAAGTTTTGAAAGAGCCTCTTCTAACATATATTATAAACCACCTGTTGTAAATTACCTTTTAACGACTACGAGTCAGGCAATAAGGCCTGCAGGATCTCATCCCGCCACTGCCCGGATTCCGGATTATAGGCCCCAAAACCCTGGGAATATTCCCAATAGGCCCAGCTCATACCACGTTTTTCAGCTTCACTGACAATAAAGGAAGTCCAGGCTTTGCGATCCTGTGGTTTTGCGTATTTTCCATAGGATCCAAATTCTCCGAGAAAAATTTCAAAGTTCCTACGCTGGCCCCTATTCCAGGCCTGCACTCCATCTAAAAGGGTCTGCAGGCCCTTTTTT
>Ga0208461_1002004_pt1 | contig 17319 bp, 17 predicted proteins | sample AD_JPNTR4_MetaG_FD_184448 | JGI IMG/M metagenome (GOLD analysis project Ga0208461, IMG submission 184448) | Active sludge microbial communities of municipal wastewater-treating anaerobic digesters from Japan - AD_JPNTR4_MetaG (SPAdes) (version 2) | ecosystem: Engineered > Bioreactor > Anaerobic... | reverse complement strand
CACTTTATCCAAATGGTATTCCTATCGAAGAAGAGGCAAAATTGCCAGAACTTGTCAAGAAGTACAATGCTGATGAAATTGTACTTGCTTATAGTGATTTACCACATCAGTATGTTATGGAAAGAGCCTCAATGGCACTTGCAACTGGTGCAGATTTCAAGCTGATGGGACCCAAGTCTACGATGATCGAATCTACAAAACCAGTTATTTCCATTTGTGCCATAAGGACTGGTTCTGGAAAGAGTCAAACTACAAGAAAAGTTTTGGATGTCCTTAGGGCAGATGGAATGAAGGTTATATCCATTAGACATCCAATGCCGTATGGTGATTTAGTTGCACAGAAAGTTCAAAGATTTTCCGATTATTCTGACCTTGACAAGTATGAATGCACAATTGAGGAAAGAGAAGAATATGAACCACATATCGACAGAAAGAGCGTTATTTACGCAGGCGTTGATTACGAGGCAATATTGAGATCAGCAGAAGCAGAGAACCCAGATGTAATTCTTTGGGATGGTGGAAATAACGACTTCCCATTCTACAAATCTGACTTGCAGATAGTTGTGGTAGACCCACACAGACCAGGTCACGAAGTATCGTACTATCCTGGCATGGCCAATTTGCTTATGGCAGACGTTATAGTTATCAACAAAGAAGAAACAGCAAACAGAGACGACATTGAAATGGTGAGAAGGAACATAGCAAAGTGGAATCCAAATGCAGTCGTTGTAGATGCAGCATCACCAATATTTGTCGACGATCCAGCAGTGATAAGAGGAAAGAAAGTACTCGTAGTAGAAGATGGACCAACTCTAACGCACGGTGAGATGAGATACGGTGCAGGATACGTGGCAGCAAAGAAATATGGTGCAAGGGAACTAATCGATCCAAGGCCATTTGCAGTAGGTTCCATAGTTTCAACGTACAACAAGTATAACCATCTTGACGTCATACTTCCAGCAATGGGATACGGTGACAAACAGATTAGAGAACTTGAAGAGACAATAAACAACTCTGATGCAGATGTTGTTGTTATCGGTACACCAATTGACTTGAGAAGAGTCATGAAGATAAACAAACCTGCTGTAAGAGTTAGATACGAGTTGCAAGAAATAGGTGAGCCTACTCTTGATGAAATACTAAAGGACTTCCTTACGAAGAAAGGGCTACTGAAATAATTCGAGTCAATAAAAATGAAATCAAGTGCGGGTATAACCCGCACTTGATTTTTGTTCAGTATGGAATTTTCCAGAACTACGCCATGGAATCTAAATTCTTACCTTGGTAAAGTTCCCCGGCAACACGCACAAGTTTCATGGTCATATCTTGCTGTTTGTAAAACGCAAACTCGAGTGTTCTCATCATCGCGTCTTGAGCTTTTTGTACCTGAGCTTCAGCCTGAGCACCTGAAGCAGAGGATGTACTACGGTTTTGAACGGGAGCTGTGAACATTGCGAAGTTTGGTGCACCGACGCCTTCAATTCTCATAGGCACCACCTCCTATTATAGCAATTACTTATCGCTTCTTTCTGAACTTTCTTTAGTACTTTTCAAGCTCACAATCGAAAAAATCGTTCTTTCATCGTTGCTGTCGACTTTTATTTCCATTCCAATCTTCTTAGATATCTCGCCAGCTATGTAAAGTCCGAGTCCAGTTCCCTGAGAATCTTTACCTTTGTAAAATCTATTGAATATCTTTTGCAAATCTTCCTCTGGTATCTTTGGGCCATGGTTTATCACATCTATCCTATCATTGGAAATCTTGATCTCAACAGGTGGTTGACCATGTGCAAACGCATTACTGAGAAGTATGGAAATTATTATACCCAGTCCTTCCTTGTTGGACTCTGTTACTCCTTGCCCTTCAATTGAAATATCCTTACCTTTGAATCTTTGCCTCACTATTTCATCTGTAAATTCAAATAAGTCTATGGGTTCCCTAGTCAATGTTTCTACCTTAGCTATGAGAAGCATATTCTCGATAATTTCTTTTATCTCTTTGCTGCTCTCTTCTATTGCGTTTATCGACTCATTTAGTATCTCTTCATCCTTAAGTCCCCATCTTCTCAACATGTTGACGTAGCCCATCAAGCTTGCAACTGGTGTACGCAATTCATGTGAGACTGCGGAGACGAATGATTCTTGGGATTTGTATGCAGCCTCTATTCGTTCCATCAAATCATTGAATTTAGAAACTAATTCAGCCACTTCCACACTCTTAGGTTTTATGGCAACTCTGAAAGATACATCTCTTCCACCAAGTGCTTCGATTTGATTTACGAATTCTTTTATATCTCTGACACTACGTTTGGAGATGTAATAATTTGCAAAAAACACAAACGCAGCTAAAACAATTATTGCAATTATGAATATTCTTCTAAGCATGTTTATAAACAAGATAGAAGGAGTTACATCTCTTCCAAGGATAATCGGTTGTAATTTGACAAAATAGAAATACCTGTCAGAGATTCCTTTTATGCCTTGTGCATCAACATATCCTATACCATAAGGGTCATTGATAACTATTTTCTCATTACTAGATGCAACGTACATGTCCCACTTTCTTACGATGTATTGTGTACCAAAAGGTGTCTCAATAACTGTAACAAATCTGTCTGCATTGATGAATTCATTCGTGATGCTCTTCATCACAGAAACTGCGAAGAAATTGTATATCAAAAAGAGCAATACAACCACGATGACAATTGCTGCTATGGTATTAAATAACGATAATTTAGTTGCCAGCTTCAAGTTTGTCACCAGCTATTTTGTATCCAACTCCACGTATGGTCTTTATAAAATCAGGTGAGAGCTTTTTTCGAATGTAGTTTATGTAGACTTCAACGGTGTTGTCAGAACCATAGTAATCTATTCCCCATACAGCGTTTAATATCTCTTCCTTACTCACAACTCTCTGTCTGTTTTTTACTAAATACAACAGCAATTCAAATTCAGTCTTGCTCAAATCCACTTCCTCACCGCCGTAGATAACTCTTCTTTGTTCTTCGTATATCTCAAGTGGACCAAGAATGACTGGTGTGGAGATGCTCAAATGTTTCCTTCTCAAAAGTGCTTTTATACGAGCCAACAATTCTTCGTTATCAAATGGTTTTGTCATGTAGTCATCTGCACCGGAATCGAATCCTGTCAGTTTGTCCTTTTTCATTCCAAGGGCAGTCAACATGAGTATAACAACGTCCGGGCTGAGCTTCCTAACTTGTGTGGCAACTTCGTAACCATCCATATCTGGAAGCATTATATCCAATATGATTAGATCAGGGTCATCTTCCTTAAAATTTTCGATCGCGTCCGTCCCATTTTCGTATGAAACGACCTTGTATCCTGCATGCTCAACTTCTATTTCTAACAATCTTCTGATTTTCCTATCATCCTCAACAATCATAATCTTGGCAAATTTGTTCTGGTTATCTTTATCCATCTTTGTCACCTACTTTTTGTACTCTCTCATTGTCAAGACTATTCTAAACGAAAATCCTTAAAATGTTCTTAAAGTTCAACGATAATTTAAGATTGAAAAATGTTCTTACTATGGTATAATTTATACTTGCTGGACGGAGGCGTGTCCGAACAGGCTAAGGAGCCGGTCTCGAAAATCGGTGGACCTTACGGTCCTTGTGGGTTCGAGTCCCACCGCCTCCGCCATTTTATTTCACTCTCTCTTATGCATCATTTCTGAGGAACTTTTGTAAAAGCTGATTTCCATAAACTTTCGAAGTCTAACCCATCTGTTTTCATCGTCATTAAAGTATCGAAGAAAAAGTTCTGAATAAGAATCATGGCATATTCATCATCAAATAGTATCAATATATAATATGTCGTCAGCTCTCCGCTGTTTTTTTGCCATATCTTATAAGTATTCACCAAAGTGCCTTCTGATGCAGATAACTGTTCATAGATTGCTGAAAATATGTCATCAATTGTTTGAGAGTACTTATCAGATTGTTCCTTTGTGATTTTTGCCTTTATATTTATCTTAACTTGTTCTAAGAGATCCATTATTTCTTGAAGCGCATTTTGCTTTGCACCTTCTTTTACAACAGAAATATTGAACTGCGGACCGGTATAGTCGCCAAGCCCGTAGATGATCTTCTTTTCCTCAGCCAATTGGTCCAATCTTTTTGTTAAGACGTAATTTTCGTAAACGAGGTTCGCATTCTTGTCAGACTTACTAACATCAGGAAGTACTTGTTTTATCTCCTCCGGCGGCTGTACATTAGGTTTTGAAATGTTAGTAGATAGTACTTGAGTAAACAACAAAACAGCAGCCACTGTAGAAAATATCACCCAAAAAATAGCTTCTTGCATCATATCACCTCAATTCGAGGATTTTTCTTTGAACGTCTTAATAAGAGTTCAAGTGATTCTACATAATTCAATCCATCAAAAAATAAGACGTCATCATTACCTGCATCCTCAACTTCTTGAATTTCCTGTCGCTCCACTTGTATCTCATTGTTTCCATGAGCATAGAACCATGGCTTATACTTAGCAGAGTACGTAACTTTCTTTATGCTCAATTCTTCTATTATCTTCCTAATCAATGTACTTCTCACTACATCACCAAATGCGCTATGGTACGGTCCTGCAATCAAGAACTCCATCTGTGATTGAGGAACGTGATATCCTAATCTGGTTACCTGACCATTGTTGGATTCTATCATAGCTACCATTTCGACAACTATGTCTATAGCATCTTGTAGATTCAACGGCGTGTACAGGCCGTTTTTGTACATATCCTCTAACTCTGTATTTTTGAAGACCAATGTAGGATGAATTCTAAAAACTCGTATCCCACTGTCAATGAGAAGTTGTACAGTTCTTATGTCCTTTTCTCGCGTATCTCTTGGTAAACCAATCATCAGATGTGCTATCAGTTTAAAATCATCTTTAAGCCGTTCTATTGCTCGTAAAGCTTCCTCTGCTTTGTAACCCCTCTTGGAATATGACAAGACTTCATCATCCAAACTCTCTATTCCCAGTTCAATAACTTGTACATTCCCATTTTTGAGCAACTCTATAGTCTCTTTATCTAATGAGTCAGGCCTTGTTGATATACGTTTTGGAGTACTTGGTGATATGTCAAGTAAACGCTTCATCGTATCTTTCTTTAATCCTGTGAATGTACCGCCATAGAATGCGATCTCATCTACACCTGAGAAATCTACACTTTCTAATTCACGAATGTTTGGAATCGTTTCACCGGTCATTATAACTTGGTTGCAAAACACGCATCTTGTCTTGCATCCTGCGTTTGGAAGAAAGATTGGGTAGATCTTTCTTTTACCCTTTTTGTTCAACTCAACATCTCCTTGACAACATCATTTACCAATTTACCATCTGCTGCACCCTTTACGCGAGCCATTGTCTCTTTCATCACTTTTCCAAAATCTTTCTGCGTTGCATGTGTTTTTTCTATTATCTCTTCAACGATTTTTTGGATATCCTCACGCGAGAGCATCTTTGGTGCATACTCTTGAAGCACCGAAAGTTCTTCTTCCTCAGCCTTTGCCAAGTCTTCCCTTCCAGCACTTCTATAAGCTTCTATAGATTCTTGTCTCTTCTTTATTTCTTTCAAAATTAGTTTTTGAATATCTTCATCTGCTGCTACTTTTTTCTCACCTTCCACTTCGAAATAACCTATAGCTGCCTTTATAGACCGTAATACTCTCAATTTCAATTCATCTTTACTCTTCATCGCTTCTTTCATATCGTTCAAAATTTTCTCTTTAAGTGCCACTTTCCATTACCTCCCATGCATCCCTATAAAATAATCTATCCTTTTTTAGTATTTTTCGTATTCAATGTATGCAAATCTAACTCTCAATGTCTAAAAATCCGTTGAAGAAATTCCTTACAGCAGATAGATTTGCTCTTGGATTGTATCCGCCTTCTTGAATGACACATGTCATCGATATCTTCTCGCAAAGCTGTGTGGAAATTATATTTCCGATGTCGTGATAGTCTTGTGAAAGAAGAGAAAACTTACCAACTGGGTCCTCTATGTGTGTATCTGTGCCAAGAGAAACAAGAAAGAAGTCGGGCATGTAGTCAACAATCTTTTCAATTGCCCTGTTAAGTGCTCCAATGTATATCTGCTTATCGCTTCCACCTGGTAACGGTATGTTTAAATTGGTATCTTCTGCCTTACCTGCACCGATTTCATCTTCGTATCCACTATACCACGGGAAAAATTTTCTTGGATCACCATGTATGGACACATACAACACGGATGGATCATCGTAAAAGATATCCTGCGTTCCATTACCGTGATGAAAGTCTACATCAAGTATGGCAACTCGCAATCCTTTGCTCTCTAAGTACCTTGCAGCTATTGCTGCGTTGTTGAAATAACAATACCCACCACCATAATTACGCATAGCGTGATGGCCAGGTGGTCTGGTTATGGCATAAACTGGACGTCTATTTTCGAGAACATAGCTTACAGATGTCAATACAACATTCACTGCTCTGGTTGCAGCTTCAAAAGAAGACTTCAATATTGGCGTCCCAGTATCGAATATTGGATCAACAAAGAACACTTCTGGTATGTATTCCCCTTCGACTTCTGCCGATTTTCTTTTTATGTAGTCGTAATATTTCTCATTATGGACTTTCAATATCCACTCTTCCGAGAACTTCTCAGGGGCAATACTTTTAAATTCCTTAATGATGTAATTGTGCACATATCTCAGCCTAAGTGGCCTTTCTGGATTCCTGACAAACCGTCCATTGTCTATTTCCTTGGTCGGTACGAAATCTTCGTTCAGATCAGAACATACAATTAAATCAGCCTTAGAGTACACTTTTCTCAGTCCTCTAATTCCTCTATTTTTCTCACTCTTCGTTCATGTCTTCCACCTTCAAAATCTGTATTCAAGAATGCATCAACTATCCATTTTGCTAATTCTATACCAGTCAATCTTCCTGCAAGTACAAGTACATTTGCATTATTATGCTTTCGTGCGTACACTGCCATATCCGGGAACATGCAGAGCGCTGCCCTGATCCCTTTTATCTTGTTGGCCGCTATCGACATACCTATACCCGTTCCACACAACAAAATACCGAGATCGCATTCTTTATCCACCACTTTTTTTGAAACTTTCTTTGCATAGTCTGGATAATCTACACTTTCTATAGAATGTGTACCACAATTTATTACTTCAATATTCTTTTTCTGGAGGTATTCTACGATCTTTTCCTTCATTTCAAAAGCAGCGTGGTCACTACCAATCGCTATCCTCACACTGCATCACTCACTTCAAACTATTTGCGGCTTCTGCTACAGTAGAATACGATTTGAAAACTCTATCAAGCGCAGTCATATTCAAGAGTTTCTTGATGTTCTCGTTTACATTTGCAAGTGCAATACCTCCACCAGCTGTTAATGCACTTTTGTGCAAGCTCACAAAAGTTCCGAGTCCAAAGCTATCAACGTTGTTGACTCTTGTAAAATCGAAAACTATCTTGGCTTTACCCTTTTTAATTAGATTATCGATAACCCAATTTCTAAGTCCTGTCGCATTTTGCATTGTGATGTCACCATCCAACGATACTATTGCAACTCCAAATTGTTCTGTAAATGTGTACATAACGTATCCCCTCCCTATCTACTCAAGAATTCTATGGCTTCTTTCTCACTTTCAAATATATTCAAAATTCTATCCAGTGCCGTCATTTTCAAAAGCTTTTTTATGTTTTCATCGAAATTCACAAATGCTATAGAACCTGCCTTCATCAAAGACTGTTTGTGCAACGAAACGATAGTACCAAGTCCTGTGCTATCTACGTAATCTGTTTCAGAAAAATCAATCAGAACATGTATGTAACCCTTTTCGAATGCTTCTGCATAGATGTATTCCTTTATATCATAGCTGTTGTTTAAATCAAATTCTCTTGGCATATTGAATTTTATTATCTTGTTTGAAATGATTTGTTGTTTGAGTTTTATTGATTCTTTCACATGTGTTCCTCCCTATCTGATAAGCTCAGATTTGACTTTTTTCTAACTTATTATTCTGATGAGACCAATCATTTTACCAATAATCCTAACTCTTTTTGGATCGCAAATCATAACCTGATATGCGTCGTTCTCTGGTACAAGTTCCACTTGGTCATCCTTTACGTTGATTCTTTTCAATGTTACCTTATCATCAACAACGGCAGCAACTATAGAATTGTTCTCAGCAGTGTATTGTCTTTTCAGTATAACGTAATCTCCATCGATTATGTGGGCATTTATCATGCTCTCTCCCTGCACTTTGAGTGCAAAATATTCCCCGTATCCTTTAAGCATAGCCAACGGCACTTCTATTTCTTCGTCGATCTCTTCAAACATTTCGATAGCCTGTCCTGCAGCGATTTTACCTTTCACAGGGACTATGATGCTCTCTTTTCTATCGGACAATGAGATCGTCCTTGGTCCTTTTCCTCTCTTTATGTAGCCTTTCTTTTCAAGCGCAATGACATGTTGTTGTGCACCTCTTGGTGTCATCTTGAATCGCCTTGCTATATCTCTTATCGAAGGTGCATAGCCTTTAATCAATATATATTCTTTTATGAAATCGTACACTATAGTTTGTTTTTCTGTGAGATCCTTCATACGTCGAACACCATCCTAATATGTATTTGGTTATCCTTGGTTTCGATTTTCAAATTGTAATAAGTGAGTGCCTTTAGTTCAGTGTAAATTTTTGATTTGTAGTAACGAACACAGCATCCATCTGTTTCAAAAGGATAGTATCCTCTATCGACAAGCGAGATCATATCATTCACAGCATCAAAGAGCTTATTATCATCATATTCTCCCGTATCATCATTAATAATATTATAACATTTTTCAAGCTTGTTGTGCAAATTTTTATTGTGTTCTGAAGATTCTTCAACAAGGTAATGTGTGTTATCTTTTATGATGGAAACGATATCTCTGAATACTTCTTCTACACTGCTCGCAATTATTTCGTAAGCAACATCTGCCTTGTGTTCTATCTCACGATACAAATTTACTCTTCACCACCAAGAACTGCAAAATCCGCTACACAATCACTCTCAGCTAAGTGCATTATCTTAACACCTTGCGCAACTCTTCCTCTCGATGGTATATCTGAAATCTTGAATTTAATGCTTGCACCATCTTTTGTGAATACGACGACTTCTTCGTTACCTGTAACGTACGAAACTCCAACAATTGGCCCTGTCTTCTCGATCTCACTTATGTTTTTAATTCCGAGGCCATCTCTTGACTGCTTTCTGTACTCACTTACTTCAGTGATCTTTCCATATCCATTTTCCGTGATTGTCAAGATGTAGCCACTGTCATTATCGAGTATCGTCGAGGATATCACTCGATCATCTTCTCTTAATCGAATACCTCTTACACCAGCGGCATTTCTTCCCATCGTTCGTACATCATCAACTCCAAATCTTATGCTTAATCCCATTTTTGTCGATATGAGTACAGTACTTTGGTCAGATGTAACTCTAAGGACTGACACGAGTTCATCTCCTTCTTTAAACGTTATTGCCCTTATACCTTTTGAATTGATGTTCTTAAAATCGTCTAAGCTTGTGCGTTTAACTATACCATTTCTTGTCACGAAGAACAGGTCACCGATGTAATCTGTGATGTCTATCATCGATAGTATCCTCTCACCATCATCAAGTTTCAAATACTTGGTAACAGGCTTCCCCTTTGTCGCTCTGTTGCTTTCCTCAACTTCTATGTTCTCAAGTTCGTATACTTTACCATGCGAGGTAAAGAACAACGTCTTGTTGTGAAGTTTTGTGTAGAGTACCTGAGAAATGATATCATCTTCCATCAAATTGGCACCTAAAACACCCTTGCCATTTCTTTTCTGAGTCCTAAAGGCGTTGACGTCCATTAGTTTCAAGAAGCCCTTTCTTGTTAACGTTATCACAACATCTTTATTTGGAACGAGGTCTTTCTTATCAAATTTCGTCACTGTTTCTTCGTAATCCGTTATCTCAGTACGTCTCTCATCACCGTATTTACTCTTTATTTCTTGGAGCTCACTGACTATCACATCGTAGACCTTATAATCACTCATTAGTAGTTCTTTCTCTTTATCCAATTTCACCAATATCTCGCTGTATTCTTCTTGCAAATTCTGCGTTTCGAGGCTTGTTAATCTGCCAAGACGCATGTCCAATACAGCTTTTGCCTGTTCTTCGCTCATACTCAAAATATCCATGAGTTGAGCGGCTGCATCGGCAGAATCTTTCGCACTTCTAACGATGTTCACAACCGTATCAATTGCCCTCGAAGCCTTGATTAGCCCTTCAAGTATATGTGCCCTCTTTGAGTCTTGCTGGTATGCATATTGTGTTCTTCTTCTGACTACGTCGAACCTGTGTTTCACGTATGCTTCTATGAGTTGTTTCAAGTTCATCAATCGAGGTTGCTTATCTGCATCTATCACCAAAAAGTTGGCATTGAATCTAACTTGCAAATTGGTTTTCTGGTACAGATTGTTGAGTATAACTTCTTCGTTCATGCCTTCCGGCAATTCTATAACTACCCTTAGACCATCTTTGTCACTCTCGTCACGTAAATCCTTTACCGGTATTTCTTCTTCTTCCAAGAATCTTGCTATTTGTCCTATTAATTCAGCCTTGTTCACGGTGTATGGAATTTCGTGGATAATTATGTTCTTTCTTTTCTTTTCGTGTTTTATCTCTACTCTTCCTCTTACGGTAAAGCTACCTTTTCCGGTTAAGTACATCTCTCTTATACCGCTCTTACCTATGATGATTCCACCAGTTGGGAAATCTGGCCCTTTGATGATGTCTATGAGCTCTTCAATTGAAACATCAGGATTTTTAACGCATGTAATGATTGCATCCACAACGTCATTCAAATTGTGCGTTGGAATATTGGTTGCCATACCAACTGCTATACCACTTGCACCGTTAAGTAGTAGATTAGGCAATTTGGCTGGCAGTACTTCTGGCTCCTGCAAGCTACCATCAAAATTATCGAGCATCTTGACAGTTTGTTTATCTATATCTTCGATCATTTCATCGGCAATCTTCTGTAACTTTGCTTCTGTATACCTCATAGCAGCTGGTGGGTCCCTGTCGATGGAACCAAAGTTTCCTTGCCCTTCGACGATCGGATAGCGCATAATCCATGGCTGTGCCATTCTTACGAGTGCATCGTATATAGAAGCATCTCCATGTGGGTGATACTTACCCATAACCTCACCAACGATACGTGCAGCCTTCTTGGATGATTTGCTATGTGCAAGGCCAAGTTCGTACATGGAGTAGATGATCCTTCTTTGAACTGGTTTAAGACCATCACGTACGTCTGGAATTGCACGACCGATTATGACACTCATAGAGTAGCTCAAATACGACTTGACCAGTTCATCTTCCAATACACGGTCAATCGTATTCTTTCCATCTCCAGAATTTGCAGTTATAGTTTCATTTTTATCGTTCATACCTCGATCTAGCTCGCGATCTATTTCATCACTCATTACAATGCCTCCCTATTATATTTCCATATTTCTTTCAATTCTCTCATGTTTTTGATAACACGCATGCCAAACGGGGTTTCTGTCAAGAAATCTTTGCACCTGGTTCTATCTCCCCTGAAACTGTCAACAATTTGAGTTGTCCATCTTTCTTTGCTGCTAGTAACATACCTCTCGACTCTATGCCCATCAACTTCGCAGGTTTAAGGTTTGCCACAACGATTATCAACCTTCCCACAAGTTCTTCTGGACTATAGTACTGCGCTATCCCTGCAACTATCTGCCTCTTACCAAGCTCACCGAGATCGATCTGCAACTTGACTAGTTTCTCGGATTTTTGTACTCTTTCTGCCTCTATTATCTTGGCAACTCTAAGGTCTACTTTTTTAAATGTGTCTATATCTAAGAGTTCTTCTGCTGTTAACACATTCTCAGTCTTGTTCTCACTTGTTTCTTTCATCTCTTCTTTTGGTTCAATATTTTCATTATTCTGTTTTTCCATTTTATCTACCTCCATGTTCATCTTCTCGCTTTCTACCTTTTCCATTTTTTTGAACAGTGGTTCACCATGTATGATACTCTTCCCCTTTAGATTGTTCCATCCTTCCAATACGCGATCAGTAAATACAGGTTCCATGGAGAGCCTTCTGTAGACTTCTGCGGAAGAATTTGGCATAACTGGAGATGCAAGCGTTGCAACTTTCATTATGTTTTCTGTCACAAGTGCCAAAACTGTGCCGAGTCTTTCCATCTTGCCTTCTTTTGCCAGTGTCCATGGTTTCGTTTCATCGAAATATTTGTTGAGTGAGGATATGAATTGCCACAATCGATCTAGTGCATCTGTAATTTTGTATCTTTCCATGAGCTCTATGTAGATTCTCTGAGTTTCTTCGTATTCTTCTAAGAGTTTCCTATCGATATTTTCCAACGTTCCGATCTCTGGAATCTTTGATTCAAAGTGTTTTTTGATCATCGCAAGCGTCCTATGGAGTAGGTTACCGTAATCATTCGCCAGATCAGAATTCAATCTATTTATAAGATTGTCTTCCGAGAAATCACCATCTCTACCAAAGGTTACATCCCGAGCAAGGTAGTATCTGACAACATCGTTTCCATATTTATTCATGTATTCTCTTGGATCTATTGCATTACCCAGCGATTTACTTATCTTCTGGCCATTGACAGTTAACCAACCATGTGCATATATCTTTTTTGGCAATGCCAAACCCACAGACATCAACATGGCAGGCCAAATGAGGCTATGGAACCTGTTTATTTCCTTACCTATCAAGTGCAAATCAGCAGGCCACCATTTTTCAAACATTTCAGGATTGTCAGGATAACCAATCGCTGAAACATAGTTTATCAGTGCATCTACCCAAACGTATACTACATGTTGTGGATCATCTGGCATTGGGATGCCCCATTTTAACGTGGTTCTCGTTATTGACAAGTCTTTCAAACCAGATTCCAGTATCTTGAGCATCTCATTTCTTCTAAAATCTGGTTCGACAAACTCCGGATTCTCCCTAAACAATTTCAATAGTGCATCATTGTATTTTGATAGTTTGAAAAAATAATTTTCTTCCTTAATGAGCTGAACTTCTCTCTTACAAGATGGACACAGTTTATGACCGTGTTCATCCGTTTCTAATTCATCTTCGTTCCAGTAAGTCTCACAAGGGACACAATACCATCCCTCGTATGTACCTTTGTACAGATCTCCGTTTTCCAACATCTTTGAGACAAAGTACTGGACCGTTTTAACGTGTGACTCATCTGTGGTTCTGACAAAATAATCGTTTGTTATACCGAGTTCTTTCCAAAGTTGCTTGAACTTTCCAGCTAGTTCATCGCATAACTGCTTAGGTTCGATACCTTTCTGCCTTGCAGCCTGCTCAATTTTTTGACCATGCTCATCTGTCCCAGTTAGGTAGAAAACATCGTATCCCATCATTCTCTTATATCTTGCAATGATATCACCCATGATCGTAGTATACGAACTACCGATATGTGGTTCTGCGTTAACGTAATAGATCGGTGTTGTTATGTAAAACTTTTTCACAATGTGGCACCTCCAAATGTTCTCTTTTCCTGTTATTCTATACGATTTTTTACTAATTCTCTTATACAAAATTATACCACACAACCACTTAACGTATGTGAAGAAATAGAAAACATTAACAAAACAAATATTTTGCACACAGTTTTGTCATATTATCACTAAACGATAATTTTTGCAAGGGATTCAACAATAAAGAAAGGGTGGCACTTGCCACCCTTTGACTACAAATCATCCAGCTATTCTCTTTACTACTTCGAAATTACACTCCAAATTGAAAGATCAATCTTCGTATTCAAACAATTCTTTCAGTGGAGGAATAAGGTCCAAGTACCTCTTGTAATAATTGAGCTTCCAACCTGGCCTTATGAGATTAACATCTTTTATTACTGGATTCAACTGCAGTAGTTCATCTTCGGGAACAGCCAATCTGTATGCAACCTGTCTGAATGTATCACCTGGTTGAACGGTGTATTGTAATGCAATGTAAACTGATCTGTTTTTATCCTCTTGCACATTAATTGTTTCACCGCCGACTATCGTCTTGATGTTCCCAAGAAGGATATTTGCAACTGGTACTTCAAAATCCTTTACGACCTTGCCGGAGAGTATAGGATTACTGCCGTATGTTCTTAGAGTGGGTACAGACACAAAGAATTCATCAGTATCGTTTATGGGTTTACCCGCAAAATCAAGTTGCCTAATTGTGCCATTGTTTATAACATTTTGATATTGGATGTTTTCGAATAAATCTATTACCCAAGGTTCTTTAGACAGTACAGAACTAAATACTATCCTGCTGTCACTGAATCTTATATATTTTGAATAGGAAGATACAATGTTTCTAATATCCTTTCCCGTCATCTGAACAAGTTTTACAGTGGTTGTCTTTCCAACCATCTTGTATATGTCTTTTCTAGTTACTACGCCTTCTGTTAAACCACTGTAATTCGGATTGAAGACATTCCATATACCTGCGCTTGCTTTTGTGTAATCTATGATAGATTTATTCACTATTTCTGTTATCAAGTTATCTTCAAGAATTGCCATGTATTTGTGGAATCCAACGGTTATGACAGAATCGAGAATTCTTTCGTTTAACCAATTCTCAACCTGTGCTTCATATTGTTCAGCCCAAGAAAGTATCGGTTGCGAGACTTCCACACTTGCCATGTCTACATTCTTGATGTTGATATCAGAAATTGTCCACTTGCTCGAAGTTTTACTAAGCCTTATATTTATCTCATTTATAGAAGAACCTGCAGCACCTGGTATGGAATATGCCTTCTTATCCTTTGTCCCAGTGTAAACGATGGCTTCATTACCAAAGAGGAAGACATCAACATCTTTTGCAAATTCTTTTACAAGTCGATCCCCTATGTTCAAATCACTTTCGAGCGCTAACTTGTTTCCAGTTATTGGGTCCTTGGTTATTCCGCCACTCGTTGCAAGAATAATTATGTCAGGTTTTACTTCCTCTTTTAACTTGGTTAGTTTTTCCTTTATTGCTTTTACTTGGTCGTCGAACGTTAAATTACCATAATTTGGTGTAACACCAATTGTAGCAACTTTAAGACCGTTTGGTAGTACTTTGGTATAGTAAGTGTAAACTTTTGCATTTTTAAGACCTTTAATATTTCCTGCGAGTGTGTATCCTTTGAACTTTCCAATTAGATTTTCAAAATGGTCTTGTGCCAAAGAGAGTTCAAAAGTACCTGGGACAAATACGTCATATCCAATCTGATTGAAGAGTGTCATTACTGGGTTGTCTACTTTATCGATGTAGTAGTCGCCAAAAGGACTTCCGTATGTGAGGTTACCCGTATCGACTAACACTAAGTTTTTATTAGTTGATTGTAGTTTCTGAACATACGAGTATATTGAAATTAACCCCTTTGCCTCGAATGTGTCTGTAAAGTAGTTGTACGGAACTAAATTTCCGTATACGTTTGAACTGTGAAGAATGACCACGTTAGCTTCGGTTGCTGAGGGCGCAGCACCCAAAGCAAAAATGTAGAACAAAACAATAAACAATATACTCATAATAGGTTTTTTCATGTTCTTACCTCCTTTTACGCCAATTTTTTATAGCAGTCTTTGCACACTGCAATATATTTTTCTTTTCCACCCACATCGATTATACCACCATTGCTTTTCGTTTTGTAAGAGAGTGTACCTGTGTATTCACCACATATCTCGCACACAGCCTTTTTCTTGATTACTTCGTCAGCTAACGCCATGAGAGATGCAGTTGTTTGAAATGGTTGCCATAAGTAATTCATATCTAACCCGGCACAGTAGACGTCTACACCATCGATCGTCATATCCTTAACTAAGTAAATTATGTCATTTTCAAAGAAGTGTACTTCATCAATAAAAATTGCATCAGGTTTCTCGGTAAAGCTATTGTAAGTGTTCTTCAACTCATCGATGTTTTTTACTACAGTCGCTGGCATCTTAAACAATTTGTGTGTTACAACATCATCAACGCTGTATCGAACATCTATCTGTGGTTTGAAGATCTTTATCTTCTTTCGACCAAGTTCGTAAATCTCAGCAAAATTCAAAAGTTCAGTTGTCTTTCCAGAATACATAGGTCCAGTTATCACAGTTAGTTTCCCAATCTGTTGCAAGATATGCACCCCCATCTACATCAACGTCTTTTTGAAAACTGCAGCATCATAGCAAACAGTAATACAGTGATTATAACAGAATTTTTGGTAATCATATGAGAAAATTGACTAATTTCTGATATAATTATATCAAAAAAGGGAGGTTATGTACACCTTGAATAATGAAAACAATAAGAGAATTTTGGTAGATACCCATGCTCACTTGCACATGAATCAATTTGATGTGGATAGAGATGAAGTACTGAAAAGGGCTAACAACTTAGAACTTGTCATAAATGTTTCTACAAATCTTTCTGACATCGATGATACCATAAAAATAGCAAGTTTGTGTGACAATACATTTGCAGCAATAGGGATTCATCCACACGATTCCAAAGATGTAAGTAAAGATTATCTTGATATAATTCAAGAAAAGATAGATACTCAAAAGAGGAATAAGAGAATCGTTGCAATAGGTGAGATTGGTCTGGACTATTTCAGGAACATGTCACCGATAGATACACAAAAAAAGGTATTTGCAGAGCAGCTTATGCTTGCACAAGAAAATGATTTGCCTGTGATTCTTCATATAAGGGATGCCTACGAAGATACTTACGACATATTAAGAACCGTTGGCGTACCTGAGAAGAGGGGTATTGTACATTCATTCAGTAGCGACGAAAATTGGGCAGAAAAATTCGTAAAATTGGGATTCAAACTGGGAATTGGTGGCCCTATTACATATCCGAAAAACGATTCACTGAGAAGTGTGGTCAAAATAGTAGGTGTGGAAAACATAGTCACCGAAACAGATTGTCCTTACTTACCACCTCAACAGTATAGAGGAAAACGTAACGAACCTATTTATGTTTCGTACGTTGTTGATATGTTGAATGATATCTTTGGATATGATATCTCTACTATAGTTTTTGATAACGCATTGCAAGTTTTTGGACTAGCAAAAGTTGGTGGGGTTGGTTTAAAATGATCGAAGCAATAACTGGGAACTACGTTGGTAGAAATGAAGGTAATCTGTTAGTTAAAACTGGGGATTTCGTATTAAGGATAGTATCGGATCTCGATAGCTTTTCTGACTGTAAGGAAAACGATGAGATAACAGTGTATA
>Ga0208461_1002001_pt1 | contig 17328 bp, 16 predicted proteins | sample AD_JPNTR4_MetaG_FD_184448 | JGI IMG/M metagenome (GOLD analysis project Ga0208461, IMG submission 184448) | Active sludge microbial communities of municipal wastewater-treating anaerobic digesters from Japan - AD_JPNTR4_MetaG (SPAdes) (version 2) | ecosystem: Engineered > Bioreactor > Anaerobic... | reverse complement strand
CCCAATGAAATTCTGGAGCTTACCCAAAAATGGTTTGGTTCCATTGAACCACGTAAACTTGCAAATAAAAGCATTCCAAGAGAACCTGAGCAAACCGAACCCCGTTTCCTTACCCTGGAGCGCGAAGTTCCTTTCAACGCCATTTATAAAGCCTACCACATGTGTAACCGTATGCATCCCGATTACCCTGCAGTGGATTTACTCTCCGATTTGCTATCAAACGGTCGATCGTCGCGTTTATACCAGCGACTGGTGAAGGAAAAACAACTTTTCAGCTCAGTAAATGCTTACATTACAGGCGACGTAGATGAGGGATTATTCATTCTAACCGGACAGCTCTACAACTCTACAACCTTTGAGGAGGCAGAGGAGGCATTAACCCGTGAGGTTGAAGAGCTTAAGAACACTTTAGTTGATGCTAATGAGATGGAAAAGGTTAAGAATAAGTTTGAGGCTAACTTCCTGTTTGAGCAGGAAAACGTGCTAAATAACGCCATGAATTTGGCATACTACGAGATGCTGGGTGATGCAAATCTATTAAACAATGAGCTGCAAAGGTATAGCTCAGTAACCAGTGAAGATATTAGAAGAGTTGCAGCCAACACCCTTGATGTAAAAAACAGCTCCACGCTCTATTACAAATCAAAAATAAATGGTAAGGGATAAAATATGACTTCGCACAATATTGATAGGACTGTTCAGCCTCAAAGGGTAGCTGTTTCAAGCATTAAGATACCTACGCCTGATATTATTGTTCTTAATAATGGATTTAAAGTTTTGGTAATTAATGCAGGTAGTCAGGATTTGGCAAGGGTTGAGGTAATTTTTAGGGCGGGAACACGCTTTCAGCCAAAACCGTTAGTGGCAAATGCAGCCATCTCGTTGTTAAGGGATGGTACAATTAGTAGAACATCGCAGCAAATTGCCGAGGAGTTAGATTTTTATGGAAGTTTTCTTGAGCCCTCTTTCTCACGCGATTTTGCATCGGTTACCTTTTACACCATTGGTAAACACTTCTACCGCTCATTGGATGTTTTGGCTGATATTTTAACTAATCCTACTTACCCGCAACATGAGCTGGAACTTTTCTGCAAAAAGGGGAAACAATCGTTATTGGTCGATTTGGAAAAGGTATCTACCCTCTCACGCCAACGATTTTTCAGTGCTCTTTTCGGTAGCAACCATCCCTATGGCTCTTTTGCTACCCCTAACGATTACGATGTGCTATCACAAACCGTTTTAGTTCAGTTCCGTAATCGTTATCATAAAGCCTCTAATGGTTTGATTGTTATTGCTGGAAAGGTTGATGCTAAACAGGTCGATTTTCTAGTAAATGGTTTCAACAACCCCATTTTTGAACAATGCGATGACATTGAGTTAGGGTTACCCTCATTTACTACAACTGATTACAGAGTATTTTCGTATAAAAAAGATGCAGTTCAAGCAGCTTTGCGAATAGGCAGGGTTTTACCCAAACGCAATCACCCCGATATGCCCGGTTTAGTTGTTCTTAATACCATACTGGGTGGGTACTTTGGCTCTCGCCTGATGCGCAATATTAGGGAAGACAAAGGGTTTACATACGGAATATCCTCGTTCATTATTCCAATGGCTGAACTGTCGGCGCTGGTTGTTTCAACCGAGGTTGGCTCGGCCTTTACCGAAAAAACAGTAGATGAGGTATTTAAAGAGATGATTAAATTGCAGACAGAACCAGTAAGCAACGATGAACTGGAACTTGTTAGGGGCTACATGACCGGTCAAGTACTTAGAACTTTCGATGGCCCATTTGCTATAGCCGATAGCCTTGCAAGCCTTTTCCAGTATAACAACCTTGATTTTGAGTATATCAATAATCTGATTAGAACAATCAATGAAATTACACCCACACAACTTCTTGGGCTGGCAAAAAAATACTTGGATGTTGACAGGATGGTAGTTAGCATTGCCGGAAGCAAAAGAATTAGAGGGTACAAAGAGTAATGTGTATGAAAAATATACGACAAGTAATTTTGATGATTGGCTTAACCTTTTATATGCCAACACTTTGGGCGCAGTTTAGCTATAAGCCTAATCCTCCAACGCTCGATTATATCACTAACAATCTGGATAATGGGGATGTAACGATATTTTGGACTAAACCACCCCATGAGCCCCAAATTGCCGATCCATTGGGTTATATTATTTACGTCCCCCGTAACCCCATTGACCCCGATGCCGATGGGTGGGATCCCATTGATACTGTTGACCAAAATACATTCCAGTACACCCATATTGGTGCCAATGGGAATGGACAAAGGGTTTACTACCGAGTGGCATCGCTCGGAGCCTCTGAACCCAGTCAGATGACAGTTAAACACTCGCAGGTTTGGATTACCGCAAGCTACGATAGCTGTAATGCCAAAATCGACCTATCGTGGATTGGTTACGAGGCTTGGCCTTTAAATGCCTCAGCACCTTACCGCAACATCCGCTATCAGCTTTACATGGGGCACGACCTTAACTGGAATACCTATAATCAAATTGGCGATTACGATGGCTATAGCAACAGGCACAGCGTGACAAATGTTCAGGAAAACCAGGATTATTACTTTTACATCAAAGCAATTCGAATGGATAAAGGTTATGAGAGTTACTCCAACCTATACCTGATCCATACCAAAATGGCCCGTAGGCCAACCTATGTCAGTGTCGATAGCGTTATAGCAACCAACAATGGTAATAGAATTTACTACACCATCGATCCCAATAGCCGCGTTATCGATTACAAACTCTGGCGATGGGAACAGCCCGATACGGCTCAGAGTATTTTCAGCGCAAAAACTATTGAAGGGTTTGATGTTCCCACCAAAAGCATGAGCATTGATACCAACGATACATGGGCAGCCCGCACCCGCACGTTTTACTATAAAGTTGATGCCTATAATGGCTGCAACGATGCCGTTTTGGTTTCAAATCTCTGCAATACCATCATACCTCGCCTAAGCCCCAAGGGCAATGTGGTCAGTATCCAGTGGGATCCTTTAATCCTCGATACCCAACGTAAACCCGATAGGGCTGGCAATAGGATTGAGTACTCCATCTATAGGCGTTCCTTTACCGTTAACGATGATATTTCTGGCCCAGGCAATTTAGAGCGAATTGCCAACGGGCTGTCGGTTACCGAATATGCCGATGATTTATCAGGGTTTAAAGGACAAAGCCCACTTTACCGGATAAGGTTCAACTACTACATTGAGGCATTAGAGCTCTCGCCTGCTAACGATACGGTAACTCTTAGCCGGTCGCGTGAAATATCGACAGAAATTCTACCCGGGGTAACTATGCCTACAGCCATTGCCCCGAATGATCCCCGAAGCGAAAATGGCCATGAGCGTAGCCTTTTCAAGCCGGTTATCGATTTTGAAGCTAACTTTATCTTAACCATATACGACCGCTGGGGCGGTGTGGTTTACCATGGTAATCAGGGTTGGGACGGACGCAATAGCCGTGGTGAGTATGTTAAAGAGGGAACTTACGTTTACCGTTTAGTGGTTAGTACTGCCGATGCTGGTGATATAATTAAAACCGGAAGCATCTCCGTGGTTTACCCCAAAAAATAGCTAATTGGAAATAGCATGAGTTTGCAAACCGACGAGGAAAAACTTCTTATACAATCGCATTTTGAGGATTTGCTTAATAGCTGTACCCGGTGCAACTCACCTGAGGATAAAGAGCTAATTGTTAAGGCTTTTAATCTTGCCAACGAGGCGCACAAGGGCGTTCGCCGAAAATCGGGCGAACCCTATATACTGCATCCCATTGCGGTAGCAAAAATTGTAACCAGCGAGATTGGACTGGGTGCAAAGGCTGTTGCCTGTGCCCTTATGCACGATGTAGTTGAGGATACCGATTATACTATTGAGGATATCGAAAGAATTTTTGGGAAGAAAATCGCCTCCATCATCGATGGATTAACCAAGATTACCGATGTTTTTGATGCAAACTCAACCATTCAGGCCGAGAATTTCAGGAAAATTCTTTTAACCCTTGCCGACGATATTCGGGTAATACTTATTAAGCTGGCCGATAGGTTACATAACATGCGAACTCTTGAGTCGCTGCCGGCTACCAAGCAAATGAAAATTGCGAGCGAGACCATCTACCTTTATGCACCATTGGCTCACCGTTTAGGACTCTACGCCATTAAAACAGAACTTGAGGACCTAAGTTTAAAGTATCGTTACCCTCAAGTATACGAAGAGATAAGGAGTAAAATTGCCGACAACGAGAAGCGAAGGGTGCAACTTATCAATCACTTCTCGTTACCAATTATTCAGAAACTTGAAGAGAATAACATCGATTTTGAGATCAGTGGAAGACCAAAATCAGTTTACTCCGTTTGGAAAAAAATGCAAACCAAGAACGTTTCGTTCGAGGAGATATACGATTTACTTGCAGTCCGCATAGTTTTTAATCCCTATCCACATATACCTGAAAAAACCCAGTGCTGGCACATTTACTCGCTGATTACTGATATTTACAAGCCAAAGCCCGACAGGTTGCGCGATTGGGTTAGCACCCCAAAGGCTAACGGGTACGAAGCCCTGCACTGTACCGTGATGGGACCTGACGGGAAGTGGGTTGAGGTCCAAATTCGCTCACGCCGAATGGACGAAAATGCAGAACGAGGTTTTGCTGCGCACTGGCGGTACAAGGAAATGGATGCCACCAGCCAGGAAAATGAACTCGATAAATGGATTCGACGCGTTAGGGAGATGCTTGAAAATCCACAAGAAAATGCACTTGAGTTCCTCGACGAGTTTAAGCTAAACCTGTTTACCTCCGAGATTATTGTATTTACTCCAAAAGGCGAAACCCGTAGCTTGCCTAAGGGAGCAACCGCCCTCGATTTTGCCTACGAAATTCATACTGAGGTTGGGAATAGAGCTATAGGTGCCAAGGTTAACCATAGGCTGGTTCCATTAAGCTACCAGCTCAACACGGGCGACCAGGTAGAAATAATCACTGCAGCCTCACAAAAACCAACATGGGAATTGCTCAATTTTGCTACTACGGCCAAAGCTAAAGCAGCCATTAAAAACGCCCTTAAAGGTGAAGTAAAGAATAGGATAGAGAAGGGGCAGCAATTGCTTGAGGAAAAACTTTTAGAGATGGGTATTCAACCCTCATCGCGTGTATTCAAGAAAATTCTACCAGCTTATGAGGTTTCATCAAAGGATGAGCTTTATGCCAAAATTGGTTCAGGGCTTATCAACCTCGATAACCTGAAAAAGATTCTGAAAAAAAATACCCAAAGCAAGTGGATTAAGTACTGGAAGTTGCAGCTAGGCTTTGGCGCTAAAAAGGTAGAGCCCGAAAGCGAAATCCAAATAAAGTACGACTTAAAAAAGCCCATAGTGCTGGGCGCGGACACTGACTCCGACAACCCGTCATATCTTGTAGCAAATTGCTGCAACCCAATTCCAGGCGACGAGGTTATTGGGTACCTCTCGCCCGATGATATTGTAATTATTCACAAGGCAACCTGTGCTGAGGCTGTTAGGCTCATGGCTCAACATGGCGATAAGATTGTTGCTGCAAAGTGGACCACCCAGAAAGCCCTATCGTTCCTTGCCCGTGTTGAGGTTAACGGAATGGACCGAATCGGGATTATCAGTGAGCTTACCAAAGTGATTTCCGATGAGCTAATGGTGAACATTCGCAAATTCCATATCGAAAGCCACGATGGCATTTTTGAGGGCTTTATTGACCTATACGTGCATGATGTTACTCACCTTAACAACCTGATACTAAATATTATGAAGGTTAAGGGAATGGAGAACGTTCGGCGAATGGACAAGTTTGATGATTAAACCCGGATTACACACCATTGCAATGTGCAACCCGGGTTAATGTTTATTCCTCAGGTATTTCTATTAATCAACCGCAATGAGTTTATTCAAAGCGTGTTAATGGTTACACGAGTGACCATGTTCGCCTTGGTGTGAGCCATGATGATGTTCATGATGGCTACAGCTTTCTCCTGAGTCCGTTAACTCTCCGTTGATGTAGAGGTCAACAACCTCATCGGTATTTCCTGAGCAACCCCTAACTACCTGAATGCCATGAGCTGCAAGCACATTAATAGCTCCTGAACCTATTCCTCCGGCAAGCATTATTTCAACACCCATTTGTTGTAAATCAAATGCAATGTTCGATTTACAGCCACAGCCCTGGGGCGATCCAAGTGTTTCCTTTGCTGTTACTTTGCCGTTCTCAATGGTGTAAACCGTGTAGAACTCACAATGACCAAAATGTTCATCAACATGGCCATGTCTGGTTGGTACTGCAATTTTCATAATCATTTTTTTTGTTAGTAAACCACTTATTCTCTATATCAAATGTGTTCTGAATTCTGGTTATTTTGCTGATCGCAGAATATTTCAGTTTGGCTTTTGTTGATTCTAAGAGCCATACCGTTTGTTAGCGCTTTTGCCACCTTACTCCTTGCCTGCTCAAGTATCCGCCCAAAGGTTTGCCTTGATACCCCCATTTGTTTTGCCGCTTCTTCGTGATACAAACCTATACCGTCGGCAAGCCTTATTGCCTCAAGCTCATCAGCTTCTAAAACAACAATTTCCATCAAGTGTAAAGGTTTACCGGCAGGCTTGAATAAATGAATATCAGGGGAATGGCAGATTCTTCGTGGACACTTGTTTCTTGGCATATGCTCAAAATATTTTTCACAAATGTAAGCATATGCCCAAAATGATAGCTATAATTAATGTTAAAATTTTAGGCAAGGCCTATTATTAACAAACAACTACTACCATTGTCATCCTGAGCGGCCTGTCCCGCCCTAGCGGGGAGCGAAGAATCTCCCTCTTTTCAAAATGAGATGTTTCGCTAGCGCTCAACATGACAGCATTATTACAAGTAACTTTCAACGAATAACCATCCTTATCATGCTGAGCTAACCCAAGCATCTCTTTACCTTTAATCCTTGTTTTTTTGGAAATCGCTATTTACCATACTTTTCTTTTGCGATGCAACGTTTCTGTGTTACTCTTTGGAAAATGTATTGCGTGCATCGCTATACATGTGGGAATAATCATGGTGTTACAAATATTACGCCCCTACGGGGCTTAAGTCGTTGTTCGTGAAACTATTCTTTTAACTTTTAACTTTTAACTAGTTCTAACTTCCTCTAACTCCATCATATTCCATCTATTCCGACTCATTCCGACTCAAAGTCACGCGTTCTTAACGGTTCACGTTTAACGGACTAGAACTTCCTCTAACTTCCGCCTATTCCGTCTCATTCCGATTCATTCTTCAAGAAATGAGCCCGGTTAATTCATGGCACTTCGGATAAACTTTTTCTATGTTTTACTGTTAGATGTTGTATAACAAAAATTTTATCCTATTTTTGCTATTTAAAGTAAGTCTAAATTTAAGCTATGACCTGCAGCGATACTAAACTTGTAGTAAAACGCATACTCACCGATTACCTGGAGCGTAAAGGGCACAGGAAAACTCCCGAACGTTTCGCCATTCTTGACGAGATTTACTCTCAGGAGTCGCACTTTGATATAGAAACGCTCTATATCAAAATGAAAAATAAAAACTACCAGGTAAGTAGGGCGACGCTCTACAACACTATCGACTTGCTACTGGAGTGTGGGCTAGTAATAAAACACCAGTTTGGTAAAAATTCATCGCTATACGAGAAAGCTTATGAATGTAAGCAACACGATCACCTTATTTGTAGTCGCTGTGGTAAAGTAATTGAGTTTTGCGACCCCCGAATACAGGAAATAATTAACTCCGCCCAAAAGAATAGTGGATTCACTATTTCGCATCACTCGCTTTACCTTTATGGCCTTTGTAAAGATTGTCAAACCGAAATAGATAAGGTTGATCTTTCCCTTTAGATTGTTAATATCTTCCTTTTCAAAATTGTGCTAAAAGCATTACCTTTATATGCTTTTTGGCCTTAAAATTTGTGTGAACAATTGGTTTCGCTAAGGATTTTATTTGCCAAAAGCAGCATAATTATTAAAGGAGATGAGTAAAGTTGATATTCTATTAGGCCTCCAGTGGGGCGACGAAGGTAAAGGGAAAGTTGTTGATGTTCTAACTCCCAATTACAGTGTAATTGCACGATTCCAAGGTGGTCCAAACGCAGGTCATTCCTTGGAGTTTAATAACATTAAACATGTGTTGCATACCATTCCTTCAGGGGTATTCCATCCTGGATGCTTAAACTTAATTGGCAATGGTGTAGTAATTGACCCAATTATCCTGGCTGAGGAAATACACTCGCTTGAGAAGCTTGGGGTAAACCTGAAAAAATCGCTCAAAATTTCCAAAAAGGCTCACCTCATTTTACCCTCGCACCGTGAGCTCGATGCAGCATCGGAGGCAGCAAAGGGAAAAGGAAAGATAGGTTCAACCCTGAAAGGAATTGGCCCTACCTACATGGATAAAACCGGACGTAATGGGCTACGTGTGGGCGATATCCTCTTACCCGATTTTAAGGATAGATACAATTTCCTAAAGAACAAACACAAGGAAATATTAAGGCAATATAACTATTCAAGCAACATTGAGCAGCATGAGGAGGAGTGGTTTAAGGGCATAGAGCTTCTACGTCAGTACGACCTTATCGACTCTGAGTACGAAATAAATAGCTACATCAAACAGGGAAAACGGGTGCTTGCGGAAGGTGCTCAGGGATCATTGCTCGATATCGATTTTGGTTCTTACCCGTTCGTAACCTCATCGAACACCATTTGTGCCGGCGCTTGCACGGGGTTGGGTATTGCTCCCCATGCGGTGGGTGAGGTTTATGGCATATTCAAGGCATACTGTACCCGAGTAGGCTCTGGACCATTCCCCACCGAGCTTGATAACGAGATTGGCGAAAAGATGCGAAAGATAGGCGTTGAGTTTGGTGCCACCACTGGTAGGCCGCGTCGTTGTGGTTGGCTCGACCTAGTTGCATTGAAGTATGCCATTATGCTCAATGGTGTAACCCAGCTAATAATGACTAAACCCGATGTGCTTGATTCCTTTGAAACCATCAAGGTTGCGGTAGCATACAAGGTAAACGGTATTGAAACCGATAGGTTGCCCTACGATATTAATACGCCCATTGAGCCAGTTTACAAGGAGTTTAAGGGTTGGATGACCGATATTTCAGGCTTCAAATCTGATAGTGATTTGCCTGACGAGCTAATGGCTTACATCCAGTTTATTGAGCAGGAAACAGGCGTTCCGGTTAGGATTATTTCTGTTGGACCAAACAGGGACGAAACAATTGTAAGGGAATGAAAAACAGTTAGAAAGATATTTTTACAAAGGGATTTTCAATAGGCTTGGTATATTGCCAGGCCTTTTTTGTACGATAGTTGCTCAACTCCCAAACTACACCGCTAAGACCTGAGGATTGATCCATTAACCTTGAGCTTACCTCAAGGTTGGTTTCAATTTTTTCTCTAAACTCGTTGTCGGCAAAAACTCGTAATCCGAGGTACTTTACTGAGTTAATGTTTCCTGAAAGGCAGGCAGGCCAAACATAGATTCCGGTAGGCGAACTTACCAAAACATTCGTTTCCCACTCAATGGTGTATGGTTGAGCACCTTTTTTATTCAGCCAGTCTTTACCAAACTTAAAGTTAAGCGTGTTTTCCGATGTAACTTTTTTCTCAAGGCTACCTTTCCAAATAACATTACCCTTTGAGTCGGTAATTCTTGCTTTACTTCTATTTATAATAACTTCCTGCGCTTTTGGGAAGTTAATGGATAGTGTATTGGATATCTGATCTTGAATAGCTGTAAACGAGACTATTGTTGAAATAAGTGTTGTGCTCTCATCTACGGTTTGCATCTCCATTGCAAACCTATCAATCTCTATTTGTGTACCAAAAACTTCTTGAGAGAAACTTTGTTGTGAAAAAGTTAATAAACAGGCAAATGCAAATAAAGAGGACATCCGCGATGCGGACATCCTCTTTAAAAATGAAAAATTACTTTTGAATATTTGGCAGTTCAAGTCCATAACCCTTTTTCTTATCTTCAGCCTTAAGCAGTAATGCAAAAACTAGGGCAAGTATTCCAAGCGAAGTGAAAATTATCATTGGTATAGTGTAGTTGTAGGTATTAACTGTTACGCCTTCAACCACTTTTTGACCGGTTACACAGTACTTATCGAGCACCCAACCAATAAGGGCAGGAACACCCATTAAGCCCCAGTTTTGTACCCAGAAAATTAATGAGTAAGCAGTTCCAAGCTGATTCTCCGGGATAATTTTTGGAACTGAAGGCCACATTGCCGAGGGAACCAATGAGAATCCAATACCCAAAATAATAATAAGTACAATTGCAATAATCCAATGGTTAAGGAATGGGATTGAGAACATGGTGTGCACAAAGATAAGCAGAAGTGAGCCAATCAGCATGATAGTTGCCCCTTTGCCTTTCCTGTCGTAAATATTTCCGAAAAAGGGAGTAAGCAGTATGGTACCAAAGGGTAACATGGCAGGTATTGTACCGGCAAGCGATTCATCAACACCAAACTTGTTTACCATTAAGTCGGCGGCATACTTAAGGAATGGGAAAACGGCTGAGTAGAATAGCACACAAAGTATGGCAATATACCACCAACCCTTGTTGGTAATGATATTGAAAATATCCGATATCTTAAATGCTTCCTCCTCGTTGGTCACATTGTTACTCTTGTCGTATTCGGCTTGGGAAGCATCGAGCTTCTTATCCATAAAAGTGTAAATGATAAATGAAATTAAGCCAATTACGAGAAGAATCAAGCAGAAAAGGATGGGCTTTGAAACATGGCCAAAAGCCTTAGCAATGGGTACCGATGTAGCCAGAGCAAGTGCAGTCCCCAAACGGGCAGTAGCCATTTCCAAACCCATAGCAAGCGCTAGCTCCTTGCCCTTGAACCATTTTACAATGATTTTTGAAACGGTAATACCGGCCACTTCAACACCTACACCAAAAATGGCATACCCCAATGCAGCCATAAACACTTGTGCTTTAATGGGGAAAATCCATAGAATATTCCATACCTGCCCATCGAGCATATGGGTGGAAACAGCCCAGAACTTAATGGATGTACCAATAACCATTATGGTGGCAGCCATTAGGCCGGTAAACCGAACACCCATTTTGTCGAGGATAATACCGCCAATGATTAGCATGAAAAGAAATACATTAAACCACCCGTAGGCGCTGGTAAAAAGTCCGTATTCTGAACTATCCCATGAGAGTTGTTGTTCTAAAAGTCCTTTGAGCGGGGCCATCACATCGGTTAAGTAGTAACCGGTTAGCATGGTAAAAGCTACAACTGCCAGGGCTGTCCAACGTGCCCAGGCATGATCGCGCAGTGTTTGTCGAATCTTTTCCATTTAGTTTAAAAATTAGGTTTAGTTTGTTTTGTGCAGCAAATAAAATCAAAATAGCTCAAACCAAATACATTTTTTGTCAACAAAATAAAAAACCGCCTAAAAATTGGCGGTTTTACTATCGCTTAATCGTAATTTACTTGTTTTCGTATACCCACATTTCCATGGGTTCGTCGGGTCGCTCGGAGTTAATACGCTCAATTTCATTAAAAGCTTTGCTATACGTATCGTACTGACCAATTGAAACCAACTTAAAACCATTGGGTGAGTCAAGTATTTTTGTTTTGTTAAAACCCAATTTATGAACTTCTTCCTCCCATGCTGTGGCATTTGAAGGCACTTTAAAACTACCAATAATCACATGAAAACGGTAAGTGGCTTCATACTCTTGCTGTTTGCGCAATTCCTCTTGGCGGGCTTGCTCTTCGGCTATTCTTTTTTGTTCTTCCTCAAAAGCTTTTGCTTTTGCTATGCTGTCCTCTTTGGCTTTTTGCAGGGCAATGGGGTCAACCTTTTTGTCTTTTTTAAAGTACTTGCAACCCGTGCCAACAAATGCTGCCAGTACTATAAACAGTATAATTCTTTTCATAGGGTTTCTCGGTTAAGGTTTAATTTCAGTGCAATATATATACAAATTTTCAATAAATCAAAATTTAATGCTAAAAGTTCAAGCAACCGTGCTGATTTTATCCCTTTCAGGTATCTTATTCTGAAAAGGGATTGTTACTTTCAAAATCGGGACGGTAAAAATGGCTGCTTACCAGGTCTTGAACCCAACCCCTGAAGCCATGATTTTCCAATACTTCAATAACTTTTTTATACTCATCAATACCCACATGCTGGTTTAATTCATTGGGCAGTGTAAGCTCTGCAGGGGGGTAATACTGTGACATGAGTGAGATGTATAGTTTTGTTGAAACCTCTTCGGCAAGAAAGTTGAGAAGTTTAATGCTGTCGTTGGCATGACCTGGCAGAACTAAATGCCTGATAATCATTCCAAACTCTGCTAAACCCTCGTTGTTTAGGATTAGGGTTGACCCCTTTTGCCTATACATTTCCTTAATGGCTTTTGAGGCTAACTGAAAATAATCCGATACCCCTGAAAACCTTTGCGCTAATATGCTGTCGTAATATTTTAAATCGGGTAAGTAAACGTCAACTATACCCTCAAGCATTTGTAGGGTTTCAACCTTATCGTATCCATTGGAGTTGTATACAATAATTGGCTTATAGCCCGATTTATTCAAGGAATTTACAATATCAACCATCTGGGCAACTTGGTGCGACGGTGAAACAAAGCCAACCATTCCAATACCAGTGTTGAGTATGCTTTTTATCTCATCTACAATTACCTTATTATCGGTTAACCATTTTTTGCTATGCTTGGTATTCCTACTTATTTGGTGGTTTTGGCAGTAAATGCATTGCAGGTTACAATGCGCAAAAAAAACATTACATATTCCTTTTTCCCCTGATATAACTGGCTCCTCACCTTTGTGAGGAAAAATTGATGATACAACTGGATTTACCCCAACATTACAGAAACCGGTATGAGCATACCTATCAATGCCACATTCATGGGGGCAGAGGGTGCAGCAGCTTAAATCAAAGATTTTATTTTCATCCATGCCACAAAAATACTAAACCTACTACTTTTAGATATGATTAGGTGAGTTGCAAAACAAAATTTTATAGTTTTGTCTATGCTAATGGTGAAAATTTTGAAATGATGAAAACAATAATCGATCTTTTTGAGGAGAGCGTAAGTAAGTTTTCCGACAACCCTTACATTTGGGAGAAAGTAACCGATAGGTACGAACCAACATCGTATGCCCAAACACGGACTGAGGTTTACCGCTTAGCTGCAGGGCTATTAAGCCTTGGAGTAAAGAAAGACGACAAGATTGCGTTACTGAGCGAAGGACGCAAGCTTTGGGTAATAAGTGAATTGGGGATACTCTATACTGGTGCTGTAAATGTTCCTCTTTCGGTAAAGCTAGATGGTAATGACTTACTATTCCGATTGGTTCATTCCGAAACATCTATGATTTTTGTATCGGGACAGCAAGCATCAAAGGTTGAAAAGTTACGCTCTCAGCTACCTAACGTTAAAAGGGTAATATACCTCGATCAGCCGGAAAAGTTAGAGGGCGACGATCTGTTTATTGGCGATGTTTTTAAGCTAGGCAATGAATTTCTTAAGAATAATCCTGGAAAAGTTGAGGAGGTTTCAAAAAGCATTAAACCTGCCGATTATGCCAATATCAGCTATACATCAGGCACCACAGCCGACCCAAAAGGCATAATTCTTTCGCACAGGAACTACACTGCGAACGTTGAGCAGGCCTTAACCCTTATGGATATACCTGTTCATTATAAAACGTTGCTAATTTTACCGCTCGATCACTGCTTTGCGCATGTGGCCGGTTTATACTCATTTATGGCGAAGGGAGCAAGTATAGCTACCGTTCAGGTTGGAAAGACCCCAATGGATACTTTAAAGAATATCCCCATAAATATCAAGGAACTAAAACCAAACCTTTTACTCAGCGTGCCCGCTTTAGCCAAGAACTTCAAAAAGAATATTGAAAACGGCATTAGAGCTAAGGGAAAATTTACTGAGATGCTTTTTAACCATGCCTTAAAAATCTCATACAAGTACAATAAGGAGGGTTGGAATAAGGGAACCGGTTTTACTTTCATTTATAAGCCCCTTATCTGGCTTTACGATAAAATTTTGTTCAGCAAAATACGTGAGGTTTTTGGTGGCGAGCTCGATTTTTTCATTGGTGGTGGGGCATTACTTGATATTGAGCTACAACGCTTTTACTATGCCATTGGAATTCCAATGCTACAGGGCTATGGATTATCGGAAGCAACTCCCATTATCAGTTCAAACTCATTAAAACGCCATAAACTGGGTTCATCGGGTCACCTGGTTAAATACCTTGAACTTAAAATTTGCGATGAGAATGGCAATGAACTACCAGTAGGGGAAAAAGGCGAAATTGTTGTCAAGGGCGAGAACGTAATGGTGGGTTACTGGAAGAACGAGAAGGCAACCGCCGAAACGGTGCGCGATGGATGGCTTTACACTGGCGATATGGGATACATGGACAAGGATGGCTTCCTTTACGTTTTAGGAAGATTCAAAAGCTTGCTTATTGCCAGCGATGGCGAAAAGTATAGCCCCGAAGGAATTGAAGAGTCGTTGGTTCAGCACTCCAAGTTTATTGATAGCGTTGTGCTTCACAACAACCAAAAGCCTTACACCACAGCCCTAATTGTTCCCTCAAAGGAGGCTTTAAAAAAAGCCATAGTTGCTAAGGGAATCGATCCTGAATCGCACGAGGCAGCCAAGGAGGCCATTACCATTATAAACAACGAGATAGCCCGCTTTAAACCCGGAGGCGAGTTTGGCGATATGTTCCCTGAACGATGGCTACCCACTACCTTTGCCATTCTTGACGAACCCTTTACTGAGCAGAACGGTTTAGTTAATAGCACAATGAAGGTGGTAAGAGGAAAGGTTGAAAAACTTTATGAAAATCGTCTTGAGTTCATGTACACCCCAAGTGGCAAAAATATTGTTAACGATGCAAATATCCAGTCGGTTCAAAACTTACTTAAAAATTAAGAACTATATCATCACAAATTTGTTGTAAGGAGGGCACTTAAATGTCCTCCTTTTTTTTAACTTTACTAAAAGACTTTAACGCATGGAACGATACCTTAAAGCACTTCAAAGGGGAATAATTTACTTTACCCTTTTTATTATCTCGCTGCTACTAATTTTAGCGTTAATTGACGTTTTTATTAAGCTATACGATGGGTTGATAAATAATCCACTTCGAACTTTTATTGAATTGCAGTATCCTCAGCTTATCGATTTATTTTTGGTAATTATTATTGGGGTTGAGCTACTGGAAACCATAAAGGGTTTTCTCAGGGATGAGATACTCCATGTGGAGCTTGTGGTTTTGGTTGCCATAATTGCTATCTCCCGCAAGGTTATAGTATGGGGAATTTCAAAAACCACATCGCAGGAGATGTTTTCCCTGGCTGCCATGCTGGCTGCCCTGGCATTAACCTATTGGGTTATTAAAACTTGCTATAAAAAGAAGTATAACAAGTTAGGGTCAAACCTTCCAAAGGCAAATTCTAGTTGTGGCGATGTTAATGTTTGATAATATTAGGTATAATAAACTTTTTTTAACACATCCAGCGGAGGTTTAAATTACCCTGGGGCTTACCTTAGCATTTCATAGAATTGCGAAAATGAGAAAGGGAGCCTTGGGGATTTTGATGAATTACCTTCATTTCAGGAAGAAATGCTTACCGAAGGGGGGATATGGCATACATTCACCTTTTGTTTTTGATCTGTATACCACTACAATTGAAAACGATAGCAGGGAATCGGTCTTTGAGAGTATTGAAGTGTACCGCAAGGAGCTGTTAGGCTGCGATATTGGAATTATTCGTAAATCGATTGCCGAAAGCCTGAATGGGGGATTTAGAGGGGAACTGGTTAAGCTAAGTAGAATTGCCCGAACTGCTTCAGTACCACCACACCTGGGGAGGTTGCTATACAGGATTGTAAATCGCTTTAAACCCAATGTAATGCTCGAGCTTGGAACATCGGTTGGTATTAGTTCAATGTACATTGCCAAGGCAAACCCACAAGGAGTTCTTTATACCATTGAAGGCGATGAAGCAGTTTTTGGAATTGCCCAAAAACGTTTCGATACCATGAATATTACAAATATTAAACCCATTTGTGGTATATTTGAAACAGAATTGCCAAGTATTGCAAGGGAAGTACCCGGTTTCGATTTTGTTTTTATTGACGGTGACCATAACGGGACTAAACTTTTGCAGTATTTCAACGTCATACTTCCAAAGTTAAATGAAAATTCAGTGGTTGTGGTTGACGATATTCGCTGGAGTAACGATATGGAAGATGCCTGGAGGGAACTCAAGGCCAACAGGCAAGTGTCAGTTTCCTTTGACCTGTTTAGGTGTGGAGTGCTTTTCTTCAGGAAAGGCATAGCCAAACAAAATTTTATGCTTCGATACGGACCATTCTAACAAGTAAAATATAATAACCTAGTATATGAGCGAGCATTACTTAATCAACATTACAAACATTAAAAAGTACTACCAGGTAGGAAGCGTTGTTGTGAAAGCCTTAAAAGGGGTCGACCTAACCATAAAACGAAATGAGTATGTAGCAATTATGGGGCCTTCGGGTTCTGGAAAATCAACCCTGATGAACATTCTGGGTTGCTTGGATACACCAACCGATGGAACCTATATACTAAATGGAACTGATGTAAGCAAGTTGTCCGACGACCGGTTAGCCGAAATCCGTAATAAGGAAATTGGGTTTGTTTTCCAAACCTTCAACCTCTTACCCCGTTACACTGCACTCGATAATGTAATGCTACCGCTAATTTATGCCGGAATACCAAAACATGAGCGTATTGAAATGGCAAAGTTAGCCCTTAAGAATGTTGGGCTTGACGACCGAATGGAACATAAACCAAACGAGCTCTCTGGCGGTCAGCGTCAGCGCGTTGCCGTGGCACGAGCCCTGGTAAATAGCCCTTCTATCATTCTTGCCGATGAGCCTACTGGTAACCTCGACTCAAAAACGTCTATCGATATTATGAACCTTTTCGAGGATATCTATGAGCAAGGCAATACCATAATTGTTGTTACTCACGAGGAGGATATTGCCCGCCATGCCCGGAGAATTGTTAGGCTCCGCGATGGTCATATTGAGTCTGATGAACCAAATCCAAACCCCATTCTCAGACAAAAAGTTGTAATTACTGAACAATAAATATTGGTTTGCGTTGATTTAAATATTTCTTGTTTAAACAAGGTAGATAAACTATATTGCAACGCAACAATTATT
>Ga0208461_1001997_pt1 | contig 17350 bp, 15 predicted proteins | sample AD_JPNTR4_MetaG_FD_184448 | JGI IMG/M metagenome (GOLD analysis project Ga0208461, IMG submission 184448) | Active sludge microbial communities of municipal wastewater-treating anaerobic digesters from Japan - AD_JPNTR4_MetaG (SPAdes) (version 2) | ecosystem: Engineered > Bioreactor > Anaerobic... | reverse complement strand
GCGAATGGAACACCCTTATAGAAACCAGTACCAACAGCCACATGCAGGCCGGAAATAAGGCTCCAAACCTTAATCTCGCATCCATCCCCCTCTCCGCGGTTGACCCCCAGGAGGGAAGCCGAATCTCAAGCGGTATCGGCGAATTAGACCGGGTCCTTGGCGGCGGCATGATGAAACGGTCCGCCATTCTCGTCGGCGGTGAACCGGGCATCGGGAAATCAACCCTTCTTCTGCAGGCCGCTGCATCAGCAGAAACAAAGGGCAGAATTCTCTACATTTCAGGCGAAGAATCGGCGGGACAAATCCGTATGAGGTCCGACCGGCTCGGCATCAATGGGGACCGGATAGAAGTATACTGTTCAGGACTGCTCCAGGACATTGAACGAATCCTGGAAGCGGTAAAACCCATCATTGTTATCGTGGACTCGGTACAGACCCTCTATGCGCCTGATATCGGCATGGTCCCAGGAACCATCAACCAGATGAAATACTGCTCCTATGAACTCATCCATTGGGTAAAAGAGCATGATGGGGTTCTCTTTCTCGTGGCCCATGTCACCAAGGATGGGCAAATTTCTGGCCCTAAAACGCTGGAACACATGGTAGACACGGTCCTGTACTTTGAACAAAACGAAGGGGATACCCGATTTTTACGGTCCAGCAAAAACCGCTTTGGTTCAATAGACGAAATCGGCCTTTTTTCCATGCAGGAACGGGGCCTCATACCGGTAGAGGACCCATCAAGCCTCTTTCTAGTCCGCCGGGAGGGTGAAATTCCCCCCGGTATTGCTACCGCAGCAGTACTCGAAGGAAGCCGAACACTCCTTGTAGAAATCCAAGCCCTGGTCATACCATCCAAGGGAGCCATGAGCCGGGTCTTCTCCGACACTATCGACACCAGCAGGATTTCCCGAATTGCGGCAACCCTGGAAAAGCATACAAAACTCCGCCTTTCCGACCATGATATCTATGTGAATGTGGCTGGAGGAATCCGCATTACCGAGGTAGGTTTGGACTTAGCCCTCGCGGGGGCGCTGTATTCAGCCCGGACAGGGCTCCCCTTACCTGCCAAGACTTTTTTCGCAGGGGAACTGTCCCTCGCCGGAGAAGTGCGGCCCATCCGCCGTTTAGCTTCCAGAATAAAGGCCGGAAGAGCCCTGTCCTTTACCCGATTCATCGGACCATCCCAGGAACAGCGCCCCCGCCTGGATGAATTGGGCAAGGCAGAACAGGAGATTTACACCCGGGTTGCAGATATTAAAGCTGCTATTCAACAGATGGTAGAGGGTTAAAGCAGAAATATCACCTGCATTACAACTTTTCAGGAATTAAAAAAAGAGCTTGACGTCTATAAAAAGATAGGCTAGTGTTTTAACTGTAATAGGGAATCTTTTTGAAAATAGTACGAATGTGCACGTCCTTTACCGGACTGCGGGATTACAAGAATGTTTGTCACCTGTTTCAATTACCCCTTCTGTGTTGCACTGTGCTGTTAATTCCCGAATATACTTTTGTATCCTCGTCCCTTTCGTAGAGAGGGCTGGAGAGGTCCATGGTAATCATGGAGCCGTATAACAGCGCACCCGGACGCATTTCCGGGAGAAGGAATTTTCTCGATGGCCAAGAAACTTTACGTCGGCAATCTCTCGTACAACACTTCCGAAGACAGCCTCCGCAATCTGTTCTCCAATTTTGGAAGCGTTGCCTCTGCAAAGATCATTTTTGATCGTGAAACAGGTAACTCCAAGGGCTTCGGCTTTGTCGAAATGAGCACAGACGAAGAAGCAAGTGCTGCTATTGCAGGAACCAACGGTCGTGAGTTCGAGGGGCGACAGCTCCGCGTAAACGAAGCAATGGACAAACCCCGCCGCGAACGGGATAACGGTGGATATAACCGCTGGTAATTACTGGTAATTAATAATACCAAGAAAAACAAAAGGGGACTATCTTTTGGATAGTCCCCTTTTTTATGTGCACTGCTGGGTGCACAAAAAAAGCCGGTCTAAAACCGGCTTGTCGGTGTCCTGCCCAGTTGCCTGCTCTATTATTGGCAGGATCAGGGATGGACGTCACGCATATCAGCGTTCCATTTAGTCGTCAGTAAGATATCCGCAGATACTTACACGGCACATATTTGAAAAAGCTGTCTCTGCTCGACCGGAAGATACTACCAAGCATCTTCCGGTCATATCCTTTTAGGCGGAGTTTCCATACAGGGCCCTCCCACACCTTTGTGGCGGACAAGCCACAGAATAAGACATCTGTATCTGCCATTCAGCAGCACAGAGCCAATCTCTGAGCTGGTTATTACATACCAGCTGATTTAAATTTACTACAATTTTTTTAAAATGCAAGAGGTTTTATTAATTTTTTTATGCCCTGAGGTTTTTGCCAAAACCTTACCCCTTAATCCAGATAACCACGGGATACCAGTTCAGACATCAATGTAGTGAGCGTATCTATATGAACATCTTCTGCCACGCTGCTGAGAGTCTCCCGAATCTCTTCAAAGTCATCTGCTGAAAGATTCATGGTAGTATCATCAAACTCATTTACAATAAATGCAGCAATAAAACCGAGACGTACATAATCTGGAACGGACCCCTTTGTATAATTATCTTTCCAGTACTTAAATAACTCCTCAGCCCCCTGAAGCCCAAGTACAGGCGTTACCAGGTTAGAAAAAGCCACAAATAGGCGGTCTGTTTCGAGACCTTCTTCCAGAACTTTCTTATTCTGAAACCGTTTGTTCAATTCGGATAAAAAATGTTCAACAGGTCGCATTGCATTACTATACAACAAATAGCAAAGTTTGCATATGGATGTAAGTAGTCCTTGACTTTTACGTGATTGGGCTCTAAACTTATAGCCATGAACCTCAAGAGCGTACTTAGCCGTGACACAGTTTGTCTCCATCTTAAGGGGACCACAAAAGAAGAAATTATCAACGAACTCCTGGATGTTCTGGTCCAGAGCGGAAAAATAAAGGACAGAGAAGCCGCCTTAGCAGCAGTCATGGATCGGGAACGAAAAATGTCCACCGGTATGAAACATGGAATTGCCATTCCCCACGCGAAGTCTCCCACTGTTCATGAACTGGTAGCCTGTATCGGCATTTCCGATAATCCGGTAGATTTTGATTCTTTAGATCATGAACCCTGTCGTATTTTTATTATGACCCTCTCACCAATTGATAAAACCGGTCCTCATCTTCAATTTCTGGCTGAGGTCAGCCTCCTGTTTAAGAGTTCAGAGAAACGGGCAGAAATTTTGGCTGCAAAAACCCCAGAAGAGGTACTGCGCGTTTTAATAGAATAGTCACATATTTAATATTAGAAGCTTTTCAAAACTCAGTACCTTATTATTTTAAAGCCCTTATAGACCTTTGAAAGGTTTATAAGGGCTCGTTTTTATTTGTTCTATCAAAATACCCTATATTTATAAATCCTTGAACCTCTTTCAAAAGTCTGCCTCTTTTGAAAGAGGCTCTTGCAGTATTTTTGCAATTTAAAAACAAATATTTATTTGATAAAGAATAGCAAAAATACTGCATGTACATCTAGGGTAGCTTTTTCAAAACTCCCCGAGTTTTGAAAAAGCCTCTCCTCATTTAATTTGTTTTAAGGCATCTTGAGCAAGGGTCTTAACATAGTTTGTCCAGTCTTGGTATTCAACCGCCTGCAGAGCCGGTCGTGCTACAGATTTACCGGTAGCACCCAATGCGGGTATAACGGCCCGCACCAGCTGTTCATCTTCCTGGGTAATATTGTTAGCCTTTCGTTTTGCATTCAGCGCCAGAAGAAAATTTGACAGCAGCCGGGCTGCATCATCGGTCCCGATAGCAGAAAGGGCTGCCACTGCATTTAATTTTTCTTCCGTATCAATCCCCTCTTTGTATGAACGCTCCAGAAGAGGTAACACAGTTGTATCTTCGGTTTTGTAGCGACGAATCATATCAATCGCTAATTTCCTGCTATTTCCCAATTGAACCCGCTGTTTTACATCCATGGTAGAAGCTCTCCACCCCTCTGCAAGTGCAATAACCGCAACCCGGGCTTTCGCATCGGCGGGAGCCTTGGAGGCTTCCATTCTCTGCAGAGCCAGGAACTTGATATCATAGGTATATGCACTCGACCTTATCAGACTGGTAAGCGGAACTTCCGGATTATCCATAATGTACGGTAAAGACCGTTCAGCCTGTTCACGGATCCGCTTGTTATACCAGCCTGTTGCGGCAAAAAATACTGGCAGATAGCCGGAGGGTTGTTGATATTTCTCCAGGGCTAAAATTGCTCCATAAGCAATCTTCTCCCCCGCCTCTGGGTCTGTAGCGGGCTTAAGATTTAAATCATAAAGGAGTTTTTCAATAAGCTCCGCATAGTCAACGTTTCTCAGTTTCCCCATGGCAATCAGGGCGTCAGCCTTAACAAGGGGGTTCGAAAAGTTTTCCACAACCCGCCAGAGATCCCCCGCAGCAGCTGTATATTTGGAGTTCCCCAGAAGTTGAGCCAAAAGCCTGGCGGACTGATCCGCCGCATCCCGTTCGGCGGTAGTCTTTAATGAGGGAAATTCCTGTAAAAGCTGAGAAAGGGCCTGGGCATACAGCCGGCCTGCACCATCAATATTTTGATCCGAAAGGCTTTTTAATACAGCCAATCGCTCTTGCGGACTGGTAGCCTGTTCATAAAGAAAGGTGTATACGTCCATCGCTTCGGAAGCAAAGGCTCCAAAGGCAGATAAACCTATCAGTAAAAGTGAAAAAAATCGTTTCATCCTGTCCTTCATCCTTACTATTCAACTATTCTGGTTTCTTTCCGAATAGCATATTCATATTCTATGGTCTGTTTGGATTTTCCCTGAAGATCTTCGATAGTTTTTCGCTTTATTTCTTTGTTTGGACCATATTCATAGGAAGTTCGCTGTAACACCTGACCGCCAGCACTGGTCCGTTCTTCTTTTAGGAGAAGCCCCTGCTCCCAATAATAAACCTCCTTCCGGAGCAAGGATCCAAGCCCATTATAAAAACTCACTACAGCCAGATTACCCTCAGCGTCATACTCATAGACACTGGATCCATTTTTCTTACCTGTTGCATCAAACAGCTCGGCACTTTGCACCTTGCTATTCTTATAGGTATACCTGGTTTCAGCAACTTTGGAGTTATTAGCATCCTTTACAATCCAGGCCACCTTATTATTTTGTGCATCGTATACATATTCATAGCCTGAAATCTGCTTTCCATTTCCATCAAACACATTTTCCATGCTTAAGAGCCCTGCAGGTGTGTAGGCATAGGAACGGCGAGCGCTTACCTTATCTTCCCTATCTTTAATAGTTTTTCCTATTAAACGACCATTCTCGTACGTAAACTCTGTTGTTTCAAGAACAGCCCCACTCGCGGTGTACCTTGTTTGATTTTGCAGAAACATCAAAGAACTGTCCCAAACAGAAAGGGAATATTCATCTACCGTACCATCAGCAAATTTAACTACCGATTTTGTTTCTACAGGGACTTGCACCTCTATTGTTTTTTTGGACGCCTTCTCTATAACAGCGACCGTTTCAGTCTTGGGTTTCTCCTGCACTGGGACAGTTGCATCCTTTGTTACCACCTGATTACTGGCACAGGAAAGAATGAGCAGGCTCAGGCCTGCAAGAGTAATTCTATATTTCATGGAAAATTCCTCCTCATTTACGGCTATAATATGATAAATTATAGGGGCTTTTTCAAGCGTTAATCAGAGGAGTAATAAGAATGTTTATTAAAGAGAATAGAATTATTGATGAACAGGGACGGGTGCTCTTCCTTCGGGGATGTAATGTGGCTGGAAGCTCAAAGGTTCCCTTTACGCCTCATGGGGAAACCTGGCGCAAGGATTCATTACAAAATCCAGAATCGGTATCCTTTGTGGGCCGTCCCTTTCCGTTAGATACCGCCGATGAGCATCTGGACCAGCTTGCATCCTGGGGTTTTAACCTTATCCGTTTCGTGATTACCTGGGAAGCCATTGAACATGCAGGGCCAGGGATCTATGACGAAGCATACCTCGCATATGTTAGAAAAATACTAAAAAAATGCGAAGACCGCGGAATCTGGGTATACATGGACCCCCATCAGGATGTCTGGAGCCGCTGGACCGGAGGTGACGGGGCTCCCGCCTGGACCCTGGAAAAAATTGGCATAGGGCTCGATCGGATTTATAAAACCGGCGCAGCCCTGACACACCAGGAAATGGGGGACCCGCTCCCTAAAATGATGTGGCCCACCAATTATAACCGTTATGCCGCGGCTACCATGTTTACCCTGTTTTTTGCAGGGAACGCCTTTGCCCCAGCCTGTACCATCGATGGACAGAGCGCCCAGGATTGGCTTCAGGAGCGTTATATTGCCGCCTTCAGACATTGTTACCGCAGACTGAAGGATTGCAAGGCAATTATTGGCTGGGGTGCCATGAATGAGCCCCATCAGGGTTTTATTGGATACAGGGACCTCTCGGGGCTGGAAAACAATTCCATCGCATTAGGGCCAATCCCCTCAGCATTTCAGGCAATGGCAGCAGCTTCCGGTTATTCCGTAGAGATACCTGTCTATAAAACAGGTATTTTTGGGACCCGTATCACGGGAATGCATACTCTTAACAACGAAGGGCTATCTCTATTCCAGGAGGGCTTTACCTGTCCATGGAAAACAGCTGGAGTCTGGAGCGATGAAAGGGGAGCACCGGTTCTTCTAAAAAAGGATTATTTTTCTTCCTATCAGGGACGCAAGGTAAACTTTACCGAAGATTTCTTAAAACCCTTTATAAAGAAATTCCAGGAACGAATGCGGGAAGTTAACCCCGAAGCCTTTGTTTTTATCGAAGGAATCCCCAATGGGGACCACCCAGCCTGGCACAAAGAAGATGGCCCAGGGGCTATTCATGCGTTTCATTGGTATGATGGGGCAACGCTCTTCTCAAAGACCTTTAATCCATATTTGTCCGTGAGGGCGGATAACCGAAAAATCGTAATTGGCAAAAAGGCAGTACTGAAAAGCTTTATCGACCAGCTTTCAGATGATATGGAGTGGGCAAAGGAACATATGAATAATGCCCCCTGTTTACTTGGAGAATTTGGCCTCCCCTTTGATTTATTTAATAAACGGGCCTACAAAACAGGGAACTACACCCGGCACATTCAAGCCCTGGATATGTACTATACCGCCATTGAACGGCTCTTTTTACATGCCACTATCTGGAATTACACCCCAGATAATACCCATGCGAGGGGTGATGGGTGGAATGATGAGGACCTTTCTATTCTCGGTGAGGAAAAACCACGGGCAATGCAGGGCTGGATGAGACCCTTCCCACGGGCTACCGCAGGTATTCCAGAACTCTTTTCCTGGGATTATCGGCGAAAATCATGTGTATTCGTATATACCAGCAGCTCTCATGAAGCCGGCTCCACAGAGCTTTTTATTAATGAGTTTCATGTGGGACCGAACCCGAACATTGAGATAACCGTGAAGCCCCTGGAGAGCCAGGGGAGCGAAGTACACTCTGGCAATGACACACTTCAGTATGGATGGGATCGGGCCAAGGGTATTTTCTACCTGGTAAACCCGGAAAAACCGAGCCGGATCATGCTGCGCATTCAGGGCTGACGGAAGGCGTTAAGCAGGGGGAAACGCACCGAAGCGATCCGGGAATCCTGATTTTTTTGTCCCGCAGGCTTTACTACACCCTCTGCAATGACCCAGCGGCTTGCCAGTTCTTGCTGAAAGAGCTGTTCAATCCCGGTCTGAAAAGTCTGAATACGGGAGATATAATCCAGGGTGGACTTGGGCGTGCTGTCGGAGCGAACCCTGGTTGTTCCCGCATTATACATAGCAAGCCCGGCAACCTCTGAACCAGCCAGATCCATGCACCATCGTAGATGGGCAATACCATACCGTGCATTCAAATCGGGGTTATAAAAATCTTCGTCCTTCAGGCTGGGAAAAGATTTAGAATTAAGCTGAAAGAGGCCCCGATCAACACTGGCCTTATTTTTATTAACCGCCCGAGGGTTATAGCGGCTTTCTTCCCAGGCTAGAGCAAATACCAGGCTTGGCTCAAGCTCAAATTCATCGGCATATTTTAAAATTACCTCTGCAATCTGCCGGGAATGGGTAATAGCCTCAAAAAAGGAAATCACCGATTCCTTGGAAGCCGGGTCTCGATATAAGGTTAACATGATGTCTATTTTGTTTTGATTTGCTTTTAAAATAGCATCCCGATATTCTTTAGGATGCATGGCTACCCATTCTGTTTTATCTTCGACCGAACTAAACAATAAAGCGCCAGATGACTTAAACCAGTAAACCGAGACTCCGACCCCAAGCACTACAACAATAAAGACAGTGGAAATGAGATGTATCTTTCTTCGTAACATTCCTACAAAAATACTCCATTTGGGATACCTACGATATACTACCGTTTGATGTAAAAGCTTGAAGTAGGCTGCATTTTATTGATATTTCGTTATTATGACAAGAACCCTGCGGGCCAGCACCCGCAGGGCTATGCTCAAAGCGAGGCTTATTGTATTACTTTTTTATAGCACGGACACGGATAATCCCATCAACCTTTCTGATTCGGTCCAGGATATCCTCGGAGATTTCCTGTTCCGTATCAATAATATTATAGGCATATTTATCCTTATGATGGTTGATAAGATCGGTTATATTGATGTTTGCCCCAGCCAGGATACTGGTAATCTGACCGACCATGTTGGGCACATTCCTGTTGGAGACAAGAAGCCGATAAGGCGATCGCTGCTCGAGCCGGCAATGGGGAAAATTGACCGAATTTTTAATATTTCCTGATTCCAGGTAATCCATCAGCTGCTGAACTGCCATAACTGCACAGTTATCTTCCGCTTCAGGGGTAGAGGCTCCCAGATGGGGGATACAGATCACCTTTTCATTCGATAACAACTCCGCATTGGGGAAGTCGGTGACATAACAGGATAACCTGCTTTCAGTCAGGGCCTTTAACACATCAGCCTCATGTACTAATCCACCCCGGGCCAGATTGATGATCCGGGCTCCCTTTTTCATGATTTTTATACGCTCTGCATTAATGAGCCCCTTTGTATCCTCGGTCAGTGGAACATGGATCGTGATATAGTCTGCCTGTCTTAAAAGACTTTCCAGGGTATCGGCTTTTTGAACTGCCCGGGAAAGGCTCCATGCTGCATCCACTGAAATATAGGGATCATACCCAATGACATGCATACCGAGGGCCGTAGCATCGTTTGCAACCATGACCCCTATCGCACCAAGACCTATAACTCCCAGGGTCTTACCCTTTAATTCAGGGCCTTCGAACTGGGATTTGCCCTTTTCTACCAGTTCAGGAACCTCATCCTTTTTATCAATAAGTGTTTTAGCCCAGGTAATACCATCAACAATTTTACGAGAAGAAAGCAGCAAGGCAGCAATCGCCAGTTCCTTAACCGCATTCGCATTTCCCCCGGGGGTATTAAACACCACAATACCCCGTTCACTGCATAATTCAATCGGAATATTGTTTACCCCTGCCCCAGCCCGGGCGATGGCCTTAACGGTCTCCGGAATTTCCACCTGGTGCAGGTCTGCGCTGCGGACCAGGATGGCATCGGGATTCGGGAGGTCAGAAGCTACCTCATAACGGTCCCGGGGAAAGAGATCCAAACCAATAGGCGAAATTTTATTAGCGGTCCGAATTCTAAACATCTATCAGCTCCTGTGGGCAGCTTCAAACTGCTTCATAAAATCTATGAGGGCCAAAACACCCTCTTTGGGCATTGCATTGTAGATACTTGCCCGCATACCGCCAACCAGACGGTGTCCTGCCAGGTTTACAAGCCCCGCAGCGGCCGCTTCTTTCACAAATTGAGCTTCCAGATCCGCATCTCCAATCACAAAGGGAATGTTCATGAGGCTCCGGTCTTCTGGACGAATAGGTGAACGGAACAGCTTAGATTGATCAAGATAATCATATAAAAGTTTGGCCTTTTCCCGATTGCGGCGTTCAATTTCTGCCAATCCCCCCTGCTCTTTCATCCAGTCTAAAACAAGACCGATGATATAAATTCCGTAACAGGGCGGAGTGTTGTACATGGAGCCTTCTTTTGCATGGATTTCATAACGGAGCATGGTAGGAATCCAATCGGGGACTTTTTTTATAAGATCCTCGCGAATAATTACCACCGTTACCCCCGCAGGACCCAAATTTTTCTGGGCCCCCGCATAGAGTAGGGCAAATTTCGACACATCCAGCGGCTCAGATAAGATAGAACTGGAAATATCCGCCACGAGGGGAACCGAACCCGTATCAGGAATGGTATTCCATTTCGTACCTACTATGGTGTTATTCCAGGTGATATGATAATAGACATCATCCGGGTCTGGAGCAGGTGCAGCGGGGATATAGGAATAGGCCTTATCTTTTGAGCTGGCCGCTACCCGAACCTCTGCATACTTAGAAGCCTCTTCTGCAGCCTTGGTAGCCCATACACCGGTGTCCACATAGGTTACCTTCTGTTTTTTGCCATCCTCACGAACCGCCAAATTGAGGGGTATCATGGAAAATTGCAATGAAGCACCGCCCTGAAGAAACAGGACCTTGTAATTTGCAGGGATTCCCATCAATTCACGGAGCATGGCCTCCGCATGGTCAATGATCGGTTTAAAATCCTTGGACCGATGACTCATCTCCATCACCGATTGACCTGTTCCGTTGGCATTAGTCATCTCTGCCGCTGCCCGTTCCAACACTGCCAGGGGCAGCATGGAAGGACCTGCCGAAAAGTTGTACAGCCGCTTGTTCATAGTAACCTCCTCGTTATGAACACTGTATGGTAGCGCTGATCGCCCGTAATTCATCAACCACATTCACATTTCGCACAAGAACACCCTCCGGGACCTGCAGTACCACCGGTGCAAAATTGATGATCCCCTTAATGCCCGCTGCAACCAGCCGTTCCGCAGTTTTTTGAGCCTCCTCCGGAGGAACACAAAGCAGAGCCAGAGCAATCTGAAACCGGGAGATGACCTCCCCCATCTTATAGGCAGGATAGAGCGGAACCGGTGAATGCAGAATCTCTATCCGGTTCACACTGGAATCGAAACCCGCCACCAGTTCGTATCCTTCATCACTAAAAATTGGATAATTTAGATAGGCCGACCCAAGTCGCCCAAGACCAACCACACAGAACCGTTGTGGTTTATCAAGGCCAAGGGTGGATTTAATCGCCTGGACAAGTTTTTGCCGATCATACCCCGCAGGACTGGCAAAGGAACCTTCTATATATGAGATATCCTTTCGGATTGTATTGCTGGACCATCCTGTTCGACCTTCGATTTCTCCAGATGTTATAAATTGAACATCCAAATGGTCTAATAAACGCGCTAAGGTCAGTAATCGTTCCACGCTGGGTTCTGGTATAGGTTTCAAAAGCAACCCCTCTGTTATTTTTTTCACATTCACTATAACATCGCCCAATTCATCTGTCAACATGTTGCAAGCCCATCCCATTTGGATTATGATACAGCCATGCCAGCAAAACGGTTCACGGTTCTGGATCTTATCGATATCGATTTAAAGGAGCACAACTCCCTCAATCTCCGTTGTATCGGCGGAAGAAAGGGTTTGAACCGTCAAATCGCCGTACCGGATATCAATAGACCTGGCCTGGCACTTTCAGGGTTTTACGATTCCTTTGCCTATGAACGGATCCAGATCTTCGGCCGCGGCGAGGTAGCCTATCTACGCAAACTGGCAGACGAGGGCAAAACAGATACCATTCTTCAGATGTTCAGCTATGCCATTCCTTGCTGCATTTTTACTTATAATCAGACCCCTGACCGGAATTTTTTTGAAATTGCAGAGGCTGCCCAATGCCCGATCCTGCAGACCGATCTTTCATCCACCGAATTCTCATCCCGGCTTTTACGAATCTTAAGCAATATCTTTGCACCACAAAAGAGCGTCCATGGGGTTCTGGTAGAGGTATTTGGACTTGGAATTCTGATTTTAGGCGATTCAGGGGTCGGTAAAAGTGAAGCAGCCCTGGAACTCATCGAACGGGGCCACCGGCTCGTAGCAGATGACGTGGTAGAAATTCGGTGTATGAACGGGAACATCCTCATGGGATCCGGGGCTAACAAGATAATCGGACACCACATGGAAATACGGGGATTGGGGATCATCAATATTACCCATCTCTTTGGGGTCGGGGCAATCCGGGATAAGAAACAAATTCAGCTCGTAGTTGTACTGGAAGAATGGAACTCTGATAAAATGTATGACCGGCTTGGAACCCAGGAACAAACCATGGAAATTCTTGGGGTCCAGGTCCCGAAACTGGAAATTCCCGTTAAACCTGGCCGAAATATCCCTATTATTATTGAGACCGCCGCTATGAATGAACGGCTCAAAAAAATGGGCTATTATTCAGCCAAGGAATTTAACCAGAACATTCTTAAATGGATAGAAAGCGATTCTGCCCGTTCTGTTTATTTTGGGCAGGAAGATTTTATTTAGACAAAGGATTTTTCTATGGTAGAACAGATGGTCACTATCAAAAATCGCGCTGGTATTCATGCCCGTCCTGCAGCGTTACTTGTACAGACTGCCAGTAAATTTAAATCAAAAATCTATATAGAAAAGGACAGTGACCGTATTAATGGAAAATCTATCATGGGAATTATCACCCTGGGTGCGGGGTATGATACCAATCTTAAATTAATTGCCGACGGAGAGGATGAACAGGAGGCAATCCAGGCTCTGATTCATCTCTTTGATTCTAAGTTTGAAGAAGATTAAGCCCCTTGGCCCGCTTTGATGCACAACAGCGAAGCACAACCTTAACCATACCAGCCCTCATTTTTATCTATGCTATTATAGGCGTTCTAGTCCTCGTTTTTTCATCGAACCTGTTTACCCAGTATATAAACAGGCAGAATTTTTCTGTTTCTCTTTATATTTTTATCTTTGCCCTCATTTCCCTGGTCCTTGGTCTCTTTCTCGCGGTAGCCCTCTACAGACTGATACGGGACATGATTCAAAAAAAGAGCGGAAGCCGGCTCAAGTTTAAGTTTTTTTCATATTTTCTTATTTTAACATTATTTATTTCTATTCCAACAGTTATTATACATATCAGATTGATTTCCAATCTGCTTTTTACCTGGAAACAGGCTAAAAGTGAAGCCATTACTGAAGATGCCCACTGGTTCGCCCTGGATGCCTATCGATACCGGCTTACCTTGCTGCAGCGGCTTGCCGAATCGGACCAGCTGCGACTCGCTCTTGCACAAGGCCAGAAACTTTCCGAATATGACCCCGCCTTGCTGGCTATTCAAGAATTTGCCCGTGAGCCAAATGGGCAATACAGCAAACGAAGTTCTGTAGGCGATACCAACTTTTTTTTACCCCAGCTTCCGGCCACCGAAAAGGGTTTTGTAACCAGGAATGAATCCAGGGACCGGGACTGCATCCGTTATATAGCTCCACAACAAAATGGCAGCCTCATACTGATAACCTTCAGTCTTGGGCCAGGGTTTGATGAAAAACTGGCCAGAATCGAGGCTGGACAAACCATCATTAAAACCCTTTCTACACTGGAGTCTCAGATAGTCCCCCTTCTTGGGGGATTCTATTTGGTGTTTTACCTGCCCATTCTGCTCATGGTGGTTATTATAGCCATATCACTCAGTGAAAGTTTAAGCCAGCCCATCAGCAACCTGGTACAGGCGACCCGCAAAGTTGCGGAGGGTGATCTTTCTATCCGTGTGATCAGCACCACAAAGGACGATCTGGGCGCTCTTATCGATTCTTTTAACACCATGGTAAGAAATCTGGAAAGAGCCCAATCGCGGGCACTGCAGACCGAAAAAGAAAACATTTGGAAAGATATGTCCCAGCGTCTAGCCCATGAAATTAAGAATCCCTTAACTCCCATCAAACTTTCAGCCGAACGGGTACTAAGACGGTGGAAAACCGAACCGGAACGGCTCGGAGATATACTGGAAAGCTCCATGATGGCAATTATTCAGGAAACCGACGGGCTTACCAACCTGCTCACCGAATTTCGAACCTTTTCCCGGCTTCCGTCTCCGGTCATGGAACGGACTGCCCTGCAGCCCCTGGTCGAAGAAGCAATAGCCCTGTACCGCAATTCCTATCCAGAGGTTCAATTTATTACCGATGCGGTCCAGCATGATATGTATCTACGGGTAGATCGACGGCATATCAATCAGGTACTCAGCAATTTAATCGTTAATAGCATCGATGCGATGCATGGCCGCGGCCTTTTAGAAATAAGAACCGATCTTGTCAAAAAGCAGGATTGCCGCTATTGTAGAATAAGTATTAGGGATACCGGATGCGGCATTCCAGCAGAAAATCGACCGCTAATTTTCACACCCTACTTTACAACCAAAGCAGCCGGTACAGGATTGGGTCTATCAATTGTGGAACGGATCGTTCTTGACCACAGTGGAGCCATCTGGTTCGATTCTGCTGTAGGTGTGGGTACCACCTTTTATATTGATCTACCGGTCGATGAGGGCATACAGGGGTAATGAATACCATTTTAGTAATTGATGATGAATCAGGTATACGCACCGCCCTCTCTTCTATCTTAATGGATGAGGGGTACCAGGTAGAGACCGCAGAGGATGCGCTGGTTGGACTTTCGCTTTTGGAGCAGCGCTCTTTTGAAGTAATCTTCCTCGATGTACTCCTGCCACGGATGGGCGGACTTGAAGCTCTTGAAAAAATACGGACCGGATGGCCGGGGATTGAGGTCGTCATGATTTCAGGCCATGCTAATGTGGACATGGCAGTCAGGGCCGTAAAGCTCGGAGCCTTTGATTTTCTGGAAAAACCTCTTTCGCTGGATAAGGTCCTGACGGTTACAAAAAATGCCCTTACCATCCAGAAACTGAGACATGAGAATATCAGCCTTAAAAAGGCAAAAAAACTACCCTTTGATGAAATTATTGGTCACAGTCCGGGGATACAGGCGGTAAAGGACCGGATTGAGCAGGCAGCCCAGTCTGATGCCCGGGTGCTGATAAGCGGGGAAAACGGAACAGGAAAGGAGCTCGTTGTCAGGGCAATCCACTATACCTCCAACCGGGCAGATAAACCCCTTGTGGAGGTTAATTGTGCCGCCATTCCCGATACACTCATAGAAAGCGAACTATTCGGTCATGAAAAGGGCGCCTTTACCGATGCGGTCTCGAGCCGCAGGGGCCGTTTTGAAATGGCAAACGGCGGGACCCTCTTTCTTGATGAGATTGGTGACATGACCCTTACAGCCCAGGCCAAGGTCCTGCGGGCTATTCAGGAACAAAAAATTGAGCGTCTCGGGAGTGAACAGACCCTCACAGTCGATGTCCGGATAATTGCTGCTACAAACAAGGATCTCGAGGCCGAATGCCGTGCAGGCCGCTTCCGGGAAGATCTTTTTTTCCGTCTTAATGTCATTCCGATTCACATTCCCCCCCTCCGGGAACGGACTGAGGATATTCCTGAATTATTAAACTATTTTCTGAAAAGTTTTGGATCTGGGGATATTAAAATATCCCCCAGCGCAATGGATTATATTCAACGGTACTCCTGGCCTGGCAATGTTCGGGAGCTAAAGAACTTTGCCGAACGGCTTTCCATTCTCTGCGAAACCGATCGGATTGAACAGGATGTGGTAGAAAATATTTTAGGGATGGTATCGAACACCTCCTCCGGGAAAATTCCTTTAAAATCTGAAGCAATAAAAGGCGGAAATAAGTTCGGGCTTCCCGAAGATATCCTTGCGTTGGATTACAATGAGGCAAAAGATCTGTTCGAAAAACGATATTTAGAGTACAAACTTTCTGAAAACGGGTATATTATATCCCGTACAGCAGAACTAATTGGTATGTATCCCAGTAATCTCCATGCGAAGATTAAGAAGCATGGTATAAGGATGGAACGATGAAAGAGCTCACGGAACGGCAACGGGAAGTGTTGTCCTTCATCAGTGCGTTTACAAAATCTCACACCTACCCGCCCACAATCCGCGAAATTGCGGATCATTTTTCTATTTCGGTTAAGGGTGCCTATGACCATCTTAATGCCCTTAAAAAAAAGGGGTACCTGAAGCTTGAGGACAAGCGATCCAGGACAATTGAGGTAGTTCATAATGAATCCGAGCTGGAAGATACAAAACAGCTTTTAGAAATCCCTATTTTGGGCACCGTAGCAGCTGGTAAACCTATCCTGGCGGAAGAAAATTGGGAGGGGACCATTGCATTACCTCCGGCCATGATAAAAAAACAGGGAGAATATTTTGCATTACACATCCGGGGCGACTCCATGATCGAAGCTGGTATCATGGATGGGGATATAGCGGTCATCGAAAAACGTGAAACCGCCCATAATGGCGATATTGTTGTCGCAGTAGTCGATGATGCGGTCACGCTGAAACGTTTCTTTAAAGAAAGCAACCGGATCAGACTGCAGCCAGAAAATTCAGCCTATTCACCCATCTATTGTCAGGATGTTCGTCTTCTGGGTAAGCTTTCATGCATCATCCGCTCATATAACTAGGATACACCATGGCAAAAGGACTTTGTTATCTCTTTACTGGCCCTGAAATTGGGGAACGGCAGGATGCTATACAGAGAATTCGGCAGGAACTTACCAAGAAATATGGAGCCAGCCCAGAAGAACAATCCTTTTATGCCTCAGAAACAGCGGTTTCAGACATCGTTTCAGTCTTACGGAACGGCTCCCTCTTCTCAGATGTCCGTCTCATCCTGGTTAAAAATGCTGAATCGATTAAAAAAAAGGAAGATGTGGAACTTCTGGGAGCTTATATAGCCCAGCCGCAGGAAGACACCACCCTGATACTTATTTCCGATGAGATTGGGATTGATAAAAAGCTGGAAGCTGCAATACCCAAGGAACAGAAAAAAATCTTTTGGGAACTCTTTGAAAACCGAAAAACAGAATGGGTCACCGCCTTTTTTAAGCGGGCAGGCTTTCGTATAGAACCAGATGCGGTGGAGACTATTTTAGAACTGGTAGAAAATAATACGGAAGCCCTCAGACAAGAATGCAGCCGACTTACCCTCTTTCTGAATAAAGAGGTGCCCATAAGCGCTGAAATTGTTGAGCAGTACCTGGCCCATACTAGGCAGGAGTCCGCCTTTACCCTCTTTACTCAAATTGCTCTGGGAGACCGTGAAAAGGGCCTGGAAATACTCCATACACTCCTTGATGCAAAGGAAAGTCCCCAGGCAATCATTGCTGGTCTTACCTGGTCATTCCGAAAATTGTCGGACTATCTGGAACTG
>Ga0208461_1001979_pt1 | contig 17451 bp, 22 predicted proteins | sample AD_JPNTR4_MetaG_FD_184448 | JGI IMG/M metagenome (GOLD analysis project Ga0208461, IMG submission 184448) | Active sludge microbial communities of municipal wastewater-treating anaerobic digesters from Japan - AD_JPNTR4_MetaG (SPAdes) (version 2) | ecosystem: Engineered > Bioreactor > Anaerobic... | reverse complement strand
ATGCGAAAAAGTTGGTCTCCGAATCAATTTTATCGATTAATGCTATATTACCTAATGAGAAGGCTGTGTTTTTTTGCATGAAATTATATAAACACTACCTTCTCATCCTTCTTCTGGCGAAGTCAGGCTGATACTCTCAGCATCACCTTCTTTTTTCTTAAGGAGAATTTATAAACCTTTCCGTTCTTTTTCCGCAGATAAGAAGGATATGAGCGGAATTTGGGAAATATCGTATCGATGACCGTGAAATGTGACTGAATAGCTCTTGGAAAGAATTGGAGAAAGAAAAAGAACCGGGAGGGATCTCCCGGTGTTCACCTTGGCGAAATTCCGCTTATGCGAACTTCGAGCTCCAGCCCATGCTTTTTGCGAAGGTCGAGATGTCACCAGAGAATGACGTGGCGTCCTTGAAGGTCATGGTCATCATGAGGTCCTGTGCGGACTCCTCACCAACGTCACGGCCGCCCTCTCTCACGCTGCCCTGGATGAAGGCTGAGACCGATCCCTTGGACGGGATATCGGCGGCGTAGGAACCGACACCGACATTGTTGTAGATCTGGATGCCCGGGTCAGCGGACTTCATGACGAAGCGCTCGCCCATCTGGGTGTTCAGGTTGGCGACCTTGAGGTTCATGCTGCTGCCGGTCTCGACAATGTTGCAGAAGGTGGGTGCTTCCCTATCGGCTCCGAACGGACAGAGCATCTGCTCTCCGATAGTTCCGTAATCCTCACCAACACCATCGAGCATCATGTAATCGGTGGTGATGATCGAGGATGCGTCAATGCCGAGGTAGGTGATCTGCTTGACGGCCTGGACGTTGTACTGGCCGGTGAGCTTGTTCGAGGTGCTCACATCGAGGTCCTTGTCATAGGAGAGGTACCCATACTCTGAGTTCTGGGTATCTTCAGTATATACGGTCTGGTAGAGAACACCATTACCGAGTGGCGGGATGGTTGCTAAGTTCTCATCACCTTTCATAATAGACATCTGGACACTGGATGCAGCGTTGAAGTTCCCGACCCCAATGACGGTAGTGGACGTCGAGAGTCCCTGAACTTCTCTGACCTGCGGGATCCCTGGTTCTGCCATCGCCATGCCGACCACGAGAAGGGCCAGGGCGATGACCAATAATCCGAGTTTTTTCATATGTATTCTCCAACATGCATGCTGATACTCTCAGCACCATTAGATAACGTGCAGGACTATGTTTTTAAAAAATAATGATCACAGCGGTTCATTTATCGAACCCTGCAGGAAATCCTATAACCGCGAGGTTAAATTCAATCCATCGGGGCGGCCTGGACAAACACGATTTTTGAATATATCCTGGCCCCAGCCATTCAATGTACATCTGAAAGCAGGACTTCCAGCCGGCAACCAGGACAAGAAAGGTAACGTAGTTTCCTACCGAATAGGGGGTGAAAGCACACAGTACATTCTCCCTGCACGGTCTTCCAGGAAAAAATATCGAGAACACTCCTGGAAGATTGATTATTATCCAGTGCAGGAAAAAAAAAAAGGTGAAAACCAGGAAAACTGGGTTTCCCCGTTTTCATCCGGCTCCTTCAGGGACCGAAGCCAGACTGGTAGTGCATCTTCTTGTCGAAGGTGAATATCTCCCCGATAAGTTCCGTGCGATCCTCAAACGAGGATTCTTCTCCGAGGTTGTCCGGGGCTCCATTCATCCCCTCTTTGATCGTCCCCCTGATGAAGGCCGCGACCGTCCCTTTCGAAGGGACTCCTGGTGTATACTCTGTCACAAGGATGTGGTAATTCGTCTCAACCGGGGTGTCGGCGCTCTTAGTTATGAACCGGTTATTCGCTGTAGTGGCAACATTGGCGACACTCAAGGTGAATGTACTGCCCGTCTCTACCATATTGCAGAATGCCCCAATGGAGCCACCAGTGCCGAACGGACAGAGCATCCGGTTTGCGGCATTCTGTGAAGTACCTGCGCCGCTTGTCATCAGGTATTCTGACGAATAGATCGAACCGGCATCGATGCCAAGGTACGTTATCTGCCTGGTAGATTCGATGTTATATTGCCCGTTCAGTCTCTCTGCCGTGTTGACCTCAAAGCTCTTGTCATAGGAAATATACCCGTTACCGGCGCTATGGGTGTCTTCGGTATAGACACTCTGATACACGACGGATGAAGCTCCAAGGGGGGGCATGTCGCTCAAGGACGTTCCTGAAGAACTGCTGATGACGACCTCGCTCTTCTGGTCAAAGTTTCCTACTCCAATCACTGTTGTCTGGATGGAGAGCCCTTGCACTTCTCTGACCTGGCAGATCCCTGGGTCTGCCAGTGCAAATCCGCACAGAAAGATACAAATTCCAAGAAAAACGGTTATTGGTTTTTTCATGCATCCTCCATTAGTTACTGCTGATATACTCACACAGCATCCATAAACAGCTGGGGAAAATTGAATTAAATCCTTTCCTGTTTTATTTGCATATCCTTCTCCATGAAACAAACCGTCTAAAGGAGATAAAGAGAAATTCTCTCCAATCACGAACCGCTCAGAACAGAATTATAGCTCATGGACTTTGAAAACGAGATAATATCCCCGCTCATCGAATGGGAGTTATAAAATTCCAGGGTCATGACGAGTCCCGATGATTTCTCAACATTGTTGTCCATCCCTTCCAATGCAATCTGTTTTCCGTTAGGGTAACTGGAGTAAATCTGAGGTTGTAAACCATAACTGGCAGTCGCATTGCTCCCCTCCATGATTGTGCCTTTTATGAACGCAGATACCGAACCCTTCGAGGGAACTGCGTAGCTATAGGAACTTACCTGCACATTGTTGTGGATCTCGATTCCACCTTTGGAACCCCCAATGATAAAGCGATTACCAAGCTCTGTCGTCATGGATGCTATCTTGAGATTCGTGGTGCTGGACGTTTCAACTTTGTTAAAGAACGGAGGAGCGATGGTTTCACCCGAAAATTGGAATGCAGCAACTTCTGCAACCGACAGTATCGCGAGACATACAAGGCATACTGCGAGAATGACTGTTTTCGTAGCCATGGTCAAAACGCTCTTTTCGATACACCGGTTGATGCGATCCTTCATTAATCTATTGGACAGGAAATTGGATTGGTATCACCTTGAGTTAGAAAACAAAGGGACTCTGACCGGATTTCTCACTGTCCGACAATGGAAAAAAAACACAATCCCGATGCTCGTTAATCTCAGTCAGGGACGGTATGCCCATCACTTCCTCGCGATGGTAAGGTATCCCGAATGTCCAACCCGCGTCGATGGCCGCGTCCCCCGCTTCGAGCGGGTCATCTCCCGCTCGATGCATTCTACCGCTCTCACCGATGAAAAGAGCCCTTCTGCCGTTTCCAGCACGATACAGAGATGCTCGATGAACGGGGTATAGCAGGCAAGGTAGCCTCCGGGGCGAAGCAGGGAATGGGCATGGCGGACATGCTCCGGACCGATGGTCATGTCGTAATGGACGATATCAAAGAGATCTTCTGCAGCAAGGACATCACCCGGGATGACCTCGACATTGGCAAGACCGGCCTCCCTGATATTCTCGGCAGCAACCCGGGCGAAGTCCTCCCGCGTCTCGTAGGTCACCACCTTTTTTGCAACTCCTCCGAAAAAGATCGCGGAAATACCGCTGCCCGTTCCGGCATCGAGCACCACATCGTTCCGGTTCATCCCGGTCAGGGCGATCACCAGCCCGATGTCCCTGGGAAGCATGGGTGCCCCGGTCCGTTTTGCATGCTCAAAATAGTCCGGGGCCCGGGGGATGAGCACCCGGAACAAATGACCGGTATGCGATTCGATCGTATCCCCGGCCGATGCCATCCCAACCGCATCGAGATCGATGACTCCCCGGTCCGTGGAGAACATCCCGGTCCCGCTCCGGACAAAGAAGGTCCTGCCCTCGCCTACCAGCAGGACCCGCTTTCCCGGCCCGATCATTTCGAGACCTTCAGGATCGCCTCGGCGATATCTCCCCGGCAGACGATGAGCGCCTCGCGGGCTGCATCGGGGGAAACCCCTGCCTGTTCGGCTACAAGCAGGACATCGTCCTCGGGTATTGCGGGTGCATGTTCTTCGAACCGGGGATGACCCGCAATCTGGTAGGTGGTGACCCCCTGCATGGTCATGGCGGTCACTTCGGCAGTATCGAAGATATAATTCCCTCTCGGGGTTTCGATCACGATACGGCTGACATCGTTGATCGGCTCCACCTGCATCCCTAACTGTTTCATCATCTGCTTCATTTTCCTGGGATTTATGTTTCCGGGCATCATGTCGCTCACCTTCCCTGCCGTACTTTTACCGCTACACCGTAATTAAAGCAAAGCATCTCCCTGCCAGAGAGAACCGCCGATCCGGTCGCAAGGAGCTCATCGTTGCCCGTCACCACCATCACTTCGTCGCCGGATCGGATACCGGCATCTGCAGCGACAACGTGTTTTGCAAACGCGTTCTTCCCCTCCCTGATGAACTCGGCAACCTCGTCGAGCACCACTACCCGGTAAGCGGGCGGAGGGAGAGCGGCAAGGAGCCTCAGGGCTCCGTCTATCCCGAGCGTGAACTTCCCATCCATAGCCCTGACCGTTACCAGCCGTTTTCCTCCGAGGCTGACCTGTCGGACCCTCCCGGTCCGGGAGAGGATGAAGTTGCAACCGTCAGGGAAAAGCGCTCTTCCAGCCCCCCGTCCGAACTGGAAATCAGCGATGACCTGCACCTGCGCCTGCATACTGTCCGGCGAGCACTTCGTTGACACGTATCACAAACTCCTGTTCTGATTCCCGTGGGATGAAGGCCCCTGCGGCGATCCGGTGCCCACCCCCTGCACCCCCCAGCGCGGCCGAAGCGTCAACGATGGCCTGCTGGAGGTCGATTCCCCGTTCAACGACCCGTTCCGTAGTCCGCATGGAGACCTTGGTCAGGTTCGGGTCATCGGGCTGCTCCACCATGATCAGGATGGGCTTGTCCATGTTCAGTTTCGAGAGCGCCATCCCGGCACCGATGCCCACGATGGTATCCGGATACCGGTCGCCGACATGGATGAACTGGAGGTGGGAGAGCTCGGTCACCCCCGCCTCAAGGATGTACTGGAGGAGATCACGTATAGCGGCGCGATGGTTGGTTAGCATGTGTTCGGCCTGCCGGTAGGCGACACCACGGTCGCCGCGACAGATGGAGCCTCCCACGCTGGGTCGTGACCACCGCCCGCAGGAGTTCAAAAGAGTCGCGAACTCCTGGGCGTTCCGGAGCGGGGTGCGTTCCGGCTCACCGGGGAAGATGTACGATTCGGCAAAGAGGCGGGAGATACCTTCTCCGTGAGCAAGAAGCTGCTGGGCAAGCGCGCTGGTGACCCGTCTCCGGTGCTCATCGGGCACCTCCTCCCATACCAGCATGCCCTTAACCGGGTCACGGAGCGGGATGCCAAGCCGCTGGAGGAACTTCATAGCCCCGGGGGCATTATTGCTGATGCCCGGGATGAAGGGATCGTCGTTGTACGAGAGACAAACATGGAGTGGGCGGGTTGAAATGCCGTAGCAGTTGAGATCGCGCTCCCGGATCTCGATCAGGCCCTGGGATGCCCCTTCCCTCGCGATCTCGCGGGCCAGGCCCACCAGGCCACAGTCCTCACGTGCCATCATGTCACCGATGTTCCCGATCACCGCGAGGGGGGCCAGGTCTGCATTGGAGGCATCCAGTTCCTTTGCCACCAGGTAGGCAACCCCGGCAGCAGCAAGCTTGGTGTGGCCGTAGGGCAGGCAGTTGACCTGCTGGTAGGCGGTCCCGCAGTCCTGGCTCACGTGGTGGTCGATGATCAGCACTTCTTCGTTCGAGAGCCCGTACCCCTCGAGCAGGTTCTGCTGACCGGCACCGAGGTCGCAGAAGATCTTGAACGAGTCGTCCATGGGCACCTGCCGCATGGTCAGCGGCTCAAGCTGGCGGACAAAGACCGAGGTCGTCCGTATACCTTCCCTGGCGAGGGCCTGCGCGAGAATCGCCTCGCCGGATATCCCGTCCGCATCGATGTGGGATATGATGGTTGCTTCGGGATGCGAGGAGATCTCCTGCACCGCTGCCCGAACGTCCTCAGAAAGTCCCATCATTCTAGTAATTTGCGGATCCGGTCAAAAATGTTGGCGTTCGGCTGTTTCATCGCCACGGGAACACTTCCCGGGTTTGTGAACCCCGGTGCTGCCTCATAATTCATAAGCACTGCCGCCAGATGCTCTTGCACACCAGGGAGTTTCATGAGGCACCTGAACCAGGGGCTGGACCCTCTTCCGCATGGGATGGAGGAATTTGCCGAAACCGGGCTGATCAGCAACGAGCGGATGCGGGTGGTGGATGCAAACGCCCGGGCACTGGGACTCACCGCGCTGCAGCTGATGGAGGGAGCCGGCCGGGCCCTCGCTGAATCGGTCAGGGCTACCGGCGGGAACCAGGTTCTGATCCTCTGCGGCAGGGGAAACAACGGTGGCGATGGCATGGTTGCTGCACGCTACCTGCAGGATCTCGGACCGCATGTGGTGGTCGTTTCCGGAGCAGGGATGACTGCCGAGACGGCAAGCCAGCTCGGGGTTCTCTCCCACTGCCGGGTCTCAATATATCCGGTCACCTGCAGGGAAGATGTCATGGAGCTCCGCGCCCTGTTCTCGCAGGCAGAGGTCATTGTTGATGCGCTGCTCGGCACCGGGCTGTCAGGTGCGTTGAGAGAACCGGTCCGGACCTGCGTGGATCTGACGGCCGGCTCCCCGGCAACGGTCATCAGCGCCGATATCCCCACCCCAGGAATCCGGACCGATGTGATCCTCGCCTTCCACAGGCCAAAGGTGGAAGGTTCACGGGTCGCGGGGATCGGCATTCCTCTCGAAGCCGAGGTCTTCACCGGGCCCGGCGACCTCCTGGTATTGAAGAAGAGGCGGCCTGATGCCCACAAAGGAAACGGCGGGGAAGTGCTGGTGGTGGGGGGAGGGCCATACCAGGGAGCCCCGTATCTCTGCGGGCTCGGGGCGCTCCGGGCCGGGGCAGACCTCGTCCGGATCGCATCGCCTGTCTTCGAACCTGTGCCTGACCTCATCTATGAACCGCTTGAAGGCACCATAATCGAGGCCGAGCACATCGGGCAGATCCTCAGGCTCATCGACCGTGCCGACGTGGTGGTGATGGGACCGGGGCTTGGCGACCAGAGCCACCACGTGATCCGGGCCCTTGCTCCACATTGCGACAAGGCAGTCTTCGATGCAGATGCCCTCCGCACCCCGCTACCCCGGGCCGGGGAGGCGATATACACACCGCATGCAGGCGAGTTTGAGCGGATGACCGGGAACCGCGTCGGGGGCGACCTCATCGGGCGTGCACGTATGGTCAGGGGGTCGGGAATCCCCGGAACAACGCTGCTCAAAGGCCCGGTCGATATCATCAGCGATGGAGCCCGGGTCAGGTTCAACCGTACCGGGACCCCCCTGATGACCGTAGGGGGGACCGGGGATGTCCTTGCAGGGGTTTCCGCAGCCCTCTTCGTCCAGCTGCCGGCTTTCGATGCCGCCTGCATTGCTGCCTACGTGAACGGCAGGGCAGGCATGGCGATCGAACGGGAATGTGCCGGGGGGATGCTGGCAAGCGACCTGCCGGCACAAATCGCGCTCGAGCTCTTCGGGAAAGGAGACAGGTAATGGTCGAGTTTACACATATCAGGGATGAAAAGGTCCACATGGTGGATGTCGGCGCAAAAGCTGATGTTCGAAGGGGAGCAACCGCTGCAGGCAGGATCATACTCCGGAAGGAGACCCTCGAGGCCATCCGGTCCGGGACGGCGCTCAAAGGTAACGTGCTTGCGACTGCGCAGGTTGCCGCAACGCTCGCGGTGAAGGATACATTCCGCTTGATACCTATGTGCCATACCATTCCCGTGACCGCGGTGGAGGTCTCTTTCGACCAGCAGGAGGAGGCGATCGAAGTGACCGTCACGGTGCGTTCGGTCGGAAAGACCGGGGTGGAAATGGAGGCGCTCACCGGTGTATCAGTTGCACTCCTGACCATCTGGGACATGGTGAAGTCGGCTGAAAAAGACGGGCAGGGCCAGTATCCGGTAACGAGGATCGAGGCGATCCGGGTGCTCGAGAAGCGCAAAGGGTAAGCGAGAAGCAGGTCCTGGGGATGGCTTTATGAAGCCCCCTGCCGATATATACAGGTCTTACGGGATCCGTCCCGTGAAGGAATGTGGCGCATCTGGCGCTGAACCTGATGGTGATCTGACATGGCAAGATCGATGTATGCCTACGTACGTGAGGCATGGAAGAAGCCCGGTGACTCGGAGGTAAAAGCCCTCCAGTGGCACCGGATGCAGGTATGGCGGCGGGAGGGCAGCGTGGTCAGGGTCGAGCACCCGACCCGGATCGACCGGGCCCGGAACCTTGGCTACAAGGCGAAACAGGGGGTTGCCGTGGTGCGGGTAAAAGTGCGCCGCGGAGGGCGCCGGAGATCGCGATACGTCCGTGGTCGCCGGTCCATACGGATGGGGAAGAACCGCATCACCCCGGCCAAGAGCCTGCAGCGCATGGCTGAAGAGCGGGCCTCCGTGCGGTACCCGAACATGGAAGTCCTCAACTCCTACTGGGTAGGGCAGGACGGAAAGCAGAAGTGGTTCGAGGTTATCCTGGTCGATACCCATCACCCCGCCGTCCTTGCCGACAAGCAGCTCGCCTGGATCGGGAAGGGAACGAGCCGTGGCCGTGCCGAGCGCGGGAAGACCAGCTCCGGGAGGAAGGGACGCGGCATGATGACCCGCGGCAGGGGAACCGAAAAGACCCGCCCGAGCATCAGGTCACATGGAAACCTGGGCAAATAAGATATCCCTTATTTTTCCAATCCTCTCACTGATGACTGTTGCAGACGCCTGTGTCCACCCCTATCCAGATGGCAACTCTTCGCTCCGGCGGATGGCGGTTGAGGCACGGGAGCTTGGTTTCGATACTCTCGTTGTCCCAGGTGCCGCCCCGCTCACCGTTGCGGGAGTCAGGATCATCCCTGCGGTTATCATCAGCGGGGAGAGTGTGCGGACGGTATCAGGCCGGCTGAGTAAGTGTGGTGATGGCCAGTCTCTGGTCATGGTGGAAGCAGGAGAGAAAGGGTTCAACCGTGCCGTGCTGAACCTCAGAGGAGTGCACGTGCTGCGGGGGCTCCACCGGACCAGGAAGCAGTCCTTTGATCACGTCTGTGCCCGGTCTGCTGCAGAACGGAGTATAGCGGTGGATATCGATATCTCTCCCCTCATCCATATCACGGGAACCCCCCGCCAGCGTGCCCTGGGGAGGTTCGCGGAGCTGATGCGTCTCCACAACCGCTACCGGTTTCTCCTCACCGTATCAAGCAATGCCCGATCGGTTCTCCATCTCCGGTCAGTTGATGACATCGTGCTCCTCTGCAGCCTCTTTGGGATGGAAGAGGGTGATGCCTGGGAAGCTCTTGCCACAGCCGGGCATCTTATTGCCCCTGCCGGTCCGGTCAGGGTGGTGTCATGAAACCGCTTCCCCCCACGCTCAGAACGAAGAAACGGTACATCCTTGCCACCATCGAACCGATGGGAATTGGTGCCGACCAGAAGGAACTCTACCAGGCTGTCTCCTGCGCTCTCACCAGTCTCTTTGGGGACGTGCGTGCTGCGATGATCAGCCCTGCGGTCATCGATTCGGGCCCGGGCCATCTCATTCTCCGGTGCACCCGGGGAGGAGAGCGCGATCTGCGGATCGCCCTTTCTACAGTCACCGTCGCAGGAAACGATGCCCTCGTGCTCCGCCCGAAAGCGACGTCCGGCACGCTCCATGCGCTCCGGAGGAGAATTCCACGGGTTGCTCCCCCTGAACCAGGGGGTCCGGAAGAGGTCAGTTTCGGGGGAAAAGTGTATTGTGCACGGCGATACCAGGGTCAAAAGGTTGATTTGATGGAAAAAGGAATTAAAAGTCAGGAGCTCTTGTTTCTCACAAAGGATGATCTGGAGGAATAATAATGCAGCCACAGGCATACCAGATGGGATATGACCGGGCCATCACGGTATTCAGTCCGGACGGCCGCCTTTATCAGGTCGAGTACGCACGCGAAGCGGTGAAGCGGGGCACGACCGCGGTTGGAATGAAGTGCAGGGACGGTATCGTGCTTATCGTTGACAAGCGGGTGAGTTCCCGCCTGCTCGAGCCGTCATCGATCGAGAAGATCTTTGTCATCGATGAACACATCGGGGTTGCATCCTCGGGGCTTGTCGGTGATGCCCGCGCCCTGGTGGACCGGGCCCGGATCGAGTGCCAGATCAACCGCGTTACCTACGATGAAAGAATCGATGTGGAAGCCCTGGCAAAGAAGCTGTGCGACCACATGCAGACCTACACGCAGTTCGGCGGAGCCCGTCCGTACGGGACTGCGCTGCTCATTGCCGGGATCAGCGACGGCGAATTCCGTCTCTTCGAGACCGACCCGAGCGGGACCCTCCTTGAGTACAAGGCGACCGGGATCGGGATAGGAAGGAATGCCGTCATGAAGGTCTTCGAGGAAGAGTACGATTATGACGCTCCCCTGAAAGATACCATACTCCTCGGCCTCAAAGCCCTCCACGATGCCACCGAAGGGAAGTTCGACGTCAATACAGTGGAGATCGGCGTTATTGAGGCGAAGAGGCCGGGGTTCCGGAAGATGAGCAAGGAAGAGGTCGCATCGTTCGTGGAAAAATTCGAGAAGTAGGACCGATCGCATGATACCTCTCGAGAGAGCGGTAGTAGCACGGCTGGAAAGCCATGGAGAGAAGTTTGAACTGCTGGTCGATCCTGACCTGGCAGTCAGGTACCGCCAGGGAGAGGCGATCGCTATCGAGGACATGGTGGCCGCGCTTTCCGTGTTCGAGAACTCCTCGCGTGGCACCCGGGCATCCGATGAGGCACTCACCAGGGTGTTTTCCACCACCGATTTTCCCGCTGTCGCTGATAAGATCATCAGGAAAGGGGAGATCCACCTCACGGCCGAGCAGCGCCGGCACATAATCGCCGAGAAGAAGAAAAAGGTCATCACCTTCATCGCCCGCAACGCGATCAACCCCCAGACCAACCTCCCCCATCCTCCGCAGCGGATCGAGATGGCGATGGACGAAGCCCGGGTCAATATCGACCTCTACAAGAATACCGAAGAGCTCGTCAAGGAGACGGTGAAAGCGCTCCGCCCGATCCTCCCGATCAAGTTCGAAGAAGTCCGCATTGCGGTAAAGATCCCGCCCGATTTCGCTTCAAAGGCCTACGGGGAGATCCAGGCTGCTGCCCAGATGGAGAAGGAGGAGTGGCAGAGGGACGGGTCCTGGATCTGCGTTGTCCGCATCCCGGCCGGGATCCAGGGAGAGTTCTACGACCTGATCAACCGCGTCACCAGGGGCCAGGGCGAGGTACGTATCCTCAATCAAGTATATTAACCGAGAAGACATAGTTCATAAGACAGATATCCGGAGCAGGTTCAATGGCACGGAAAACGCAGAAGGCAAAGGGAAGAGTCACCGGAAGCGCCGGGCGTTTTGGCCCGAGGTACGGCAGGTTCATCCGCAAACGCGTGAAGGAGACTGAGAAGGTCTCCCGTGCAGTGCACCGCTGCCCGAAGTGTGACACCGTTGCGGTACGGAGGGAGGGAACCGGTATCTGGGGCTGCAGGAAGTGCGGGTTCCGGTTCGCCGGCGGTGCGTACCAGCCCCAGACACCACAGCTTCGCATCGCGCTGCGCACTATCGACCGCGCTCTGGGCAAGGAGGTCTGAACGGGCATGGCAGGGTCCTACAAGTGTGCCAGGTGCAAGTCCAGAGTCGAGATTGATGTCAATGTCCGGTGTCCGTACTGCGGGCACCGGATCCTTTTCAAGGAACGGGGTGCTGCGATCAAAGAACTCCGCGCCCGATGATCGTCACCACGTCACGAAAACCCGTTCCCGAACTCCGGTCGCTTGCCAGGGACTTTGCCGTTGCAGCAGGATGCCCGTACGTCCTGCGGGGGAGGATGGGGCTCCCTGACCTGGATACCATCGATCCCGTCTCTTTTGTATTCTCCGGACAGGGAAAGGAATTCTCGCTCCGGGTTTCGGATCATGGCACGATCGTTACAGAAATCAGGATTCCTTCCTGGAGCGTTAAAGAGCGATCCGGTGAACGCCTGCCGGGAATCCAGGTCAATGACCCATCTCTTTATGAGCGGCTGGCACCATATGTACCGGTGAAATTGTCGGAATCGGGCAGAGGAGGATGCCTCTTTGACGGCACCCGGAAACGCCGTTACCTGCTCCGGCTGATGGTCCATGAGGTATGAAGCGGTCTTCCGGTTCAGGTCGGATCAGGCCGAAGCGATCTTTCGGGCGGTCAGCCCCGAGATGGAGGCCGAAGTCAACCCCCGTTCCCGGGCTTCATGCCTGCTGAACGGGTCGGACACCCTGGTCCTGAAAGTCCATGCGGGGGATGTTGCGGCGCTCCGGGCCTCGCTCAACATGTGGCTCCGGCTGATTTCCGTGGCCGAGGAGATGCAGGATCTTGCCCTCAACGAGGAGATAAATCCATGAGCAGTGCACTGTCACCCAAAGTCCAGAACCAGATTGCCATGCTGCAGCAGATGCAGCAGCAGATGCAGACTATCGCTGCCCAGAAGGCACAGTATGAAATGGCCGTCCGCGAGGCGAAGCGGGCGACCGAGGAGCTGAACGATGTACCGGACGACGCCCCGGTCTTCATGAGCGTTGGCACGGTCATGATGGAGAAGAAAAAAGAGTACGTGCTTGCGAACCTGACCGAGAAGATCGAAACCCTCGAGCTCCGGATCAGGTCCCTGGAAAAACAGGAAGGACTGCTCTCCGGTAAATTCGAGCAGCTCCAGTTACAAATCAAGCAGGCACTTGAAGGGAAAGCCCAGAGCGCCTCCTGAAAAAAAAATTATTCTTTTCTTGCGTCCGGGCGGATCCGCTGCAGGAGGTTTATGGCATTGATCATTGCCTCGGTTGATGCGAGCACGATATCATCCCCCGACCCGCTGGCCGAGAAGATGTTGCCCTGTTCGTCTTCGACCGAGATGTTCACATGGCCGATGGCATCTGAGCCTCCGGAGATGGCCTCGATGTTGAACTCCCTGAGCTGTACCCGTGCCGGGACGATGCCCAGGATTGCGCGGAGCGCCGCATCGACGGGACCGTTCCCAGTGCTACTCGAGACCAGTTCTTTTCCATAGTAGAGGGCTTTCACGCTTGCCGTGGGGATCACGTGGTTCCCGGTCATGACGGCGATATCCTGGATCTCGATAGCCCGGGACCCATTGCCGACACCCATGATGCTTTCGGCGATTTCATACAGGTCGGCGTCGGTCACCTTCTTGCCCCTCGTTGATATGAACTTGACTTTCTCGACAATCCGATCGAGCTGGGCATCGCTTGGGTTGAGGTGGACATCAGCCAGCATCTGGCGGACAGCGTGTCTCCCGACATGCTTGCCAAGTGCAAGCTTTCTCCGGTGACCAACCATCTCCGGGGTCATGATGCCGGGCTCGAACGTGGCAGCGCAGGCGATAACGCCGTGGGAGTGGATACCGCTCTCATGGGAAAAGGCGTTGTCACCGATAACCGGCTGGGTGATGGGGATGGGGACACCCGAGTACCGTGAAATCAGCCGGGATGTCTCGAAGAGGTGCCCGGTTTTGATGCCGGTTTTCACTCCATATATGGATTCGAGGATCATGACTGTCTGGGAAATATCGGCATTGCCTGCCCGCTCACCGAGCCCGTTCACCGTGACCTGGACCTGCGATGCGCCGGCCTCCACTGCCGTGGTGGTATTGGCCACGGCAAGTCCGAAGTCATTGTGACAGTGCACATCCACGGGACAGTCCACTTCGGACACGATCCGGGAGATGAGTCCCTTCATTGCCGTCGGGGTGAAGACACCCACGGTATCAGGAACATTGATGATGGTAGCTCCTGCATCTGCCGCCGCACGGAATACTTCGATCAGGTATTCCGTCCCGGTCCGGGTTGCATCCATGGCAGAGAACATGCAGAGGTCGAAGTGATCCCGGACATAGGAGACAATTTCTCCGGTGATGGCAAGGACTTCCTCCGGTGTCTTCCTGATGGTGTGGATTCGCTGGACCTCCGATGTCGGGATGAAGACATGGACCATGTCCACCCCGCAGTCAAGGCAAGCGTCCACATCCTCGTTCCTCGAGCGGGCCAGGCCGCAGATCACCGAATCAAGGTCGAGTCTCGCGATGGCCTTCACAGTTTCCCGTTCACCCTGCGAAGAGGCGGGGAAACCTGCTTCAATGGCATGGACCCCCAGCAGTGAGAGCTGGCGGGCGATTTCGAGTTTCTGTTCAAAGGTGAATGATACACCGGGTGTCTGCTCACCGTCTCTCAGGGTGGTGTCAAAAACAGTTACGGATGACTTTGCCTGGCTATCGGTGAAGAAAACAATCCCCCGCATCTGGTGTGCGAGTCATACACCTATGATTCGTGTTCATATTATAAAATGGTGACCGATGAGCTCGCATTCCGGCGTTTCGTACCGATACGTTTAATAGCAGTATTATCCCTATATTATGAGCGCAAATCCCGCCTTAACTCAGCTTGGTAGAGTGCGCGGCTGTAGTATGATTTGCCGTATCCAGGCAATTGCGCAGCTACCGCGATGTCCCCGGTTCGAATCCGGGAGGCGGGACCATCTGCAGCAGTGCCCAGGTAGTGTAGTGGCCTATCATGTCGGCCTGTCACGCCGACGACTCGGATTCAAATTCCGACCTGGGCGTACATTTATTCGATGAATAATCACCAGTCTTCTGAATGTTCGTGAAAACCCTAACTTCGCCGCTTTTTTCGTTGTTCCATCAAATTTAGACGACTTAACCCAATTCGCCAGAAACAATCTCCCGGCAATTTGGCGCCTCCATGTTACCATAGCCCTGATAAAGCCTCCAGGAATTGGGCATATCCTGGCAGGATACACAGAAGAGGGATATATGATCGTAAGTGCCAGGTTCGTGGAGATAATTTTTGAGGACTTTCGGATTTTTCACGACGGAATCTTCACAGAAAAGTTATGTCAAACTGACCAGGACTTTCGTGGGGAAAACGATCAGCACGTACCCGATCACCGCGTGTCTGGACCGGTGCCGGATCGGTCGGAGCCCGGCTCTTCTTTGAGGCGAAGTTCCGGGGTGAGAGCCCGGTGGAAGGTTTTAAGGTCCCGGATTTACTTCTCTGCACGGGAACGATTCTTGCAGGCATTCAGGATGTTTTCGGATAGTCCTCGACCTGTCGCTCCAACTCCGGGTCTTACAGGCTGTACAGCCTGGAATTCACTGCTTATGGTACCGAAATTGAGTGTCTCGATCGAATCTGCCGAATGATTCGGACGCATGGCGTTCAACCGGGTTGGGTGAAGCCCCATGATCGAATGAAAAATAACCCTTTTTTATGAGGATCCTTGAAAATAACATATTCGCCGTTTGTTGTCGGTAATATCGAAAGATGGTTTCTCCGGATGATTTCTGGCCGGGACTCGAGCGTGTCCTGCTTTGCCATGAGTCCCGGTTCTCGGGCCCCGCTTCCTTGAGGGTTACTGCAGACACAATTGCATACCCTTCTGCATTGATCCGATCGAGGAAGGACAAATTCGGCAAAGACCTTATTCCATGGTATTATCGTTCTTCGAGGGCATGCATCCTCAATAATTCGTGACGATAATCTCCTGTATCTCTCCTCGTTTTGTCCCGTCGCAATTGATTACCCGTCTGGCCGGGACCCGGTCGATATGGTAGTCGCTATAGAGAATGTCGAAAAAGTCGTCATTCGGATCGATGTTCTTCGGATCAGAATTACTCAGGAGCAGTTTCGCGCCATTCTTATCGCATTTCACAAAAAACTCGGCAAGTCTTTTCTGTTCGGAATCATCAAAGCCCCCTTTCGCGTACTGGGTAAAGGACGATGTCTCATTCAACGGCCGGTAAGGAGGGTCGAAATAGACAAAGGTTTTTTTCGAGATTTTCGAATAGGAATCTGTGAAATCTCCCAGGTGTATTTTTGTATTTTGCAAAATTTGAGAATCAACTCTTAACAGGTCCGCGTTAAGGATTTTGGGGTTTTTATAGCGGCCGAACGGGACATTGAACTCCCCATGGAAATTCACCCTGAACAGACCGTTGAAGCAGGTTTTGTTGAGGAAAATGAGCTGTGACGCCCTTTCAACCCATTTCTCCTCATATTTATGGAAGTTGATAGACGGTTTGGCACGGTTGAATTCATCACGGATGTAATAGAAATATTCCCTCTTCCCGGTTTCATCCTTTGATAAATATTCCTTCGAGATGCAGTCGGTGAGATCGATCAGATCCTCTACTTTGTTCTTTACCACGGTATAGGCAAGGATCAATTCTTCGTTAATATCGTAGATATGGCATTCCTTGAAATTGAACATACTATTGAAGTAAAAGAAAACGGCCCCACCGCCGACGAATGGCTCGACAAAAACCGGCAATTTCCCTTCTTTGAGCTCAAGCGGGATCCGTTTCGTGAACTCTTCAAGTAACTGAGTTTTACCTCCTGCCCATTTCAAAAAAGGTTTTGCAGACGATTCAACCATGTGATGGTTCCCTGGTTCTTTCTTATTATTCCAGAGATATTGATTCCAGCGTTTTTAGTTGTACCGATGGGGAGTGAAAGTATACCACGGGCCACTTACCCGCACACTTCCTTCACTTTTTCCGGATCGTACCGCAACGCTATCTCCCTTTTTCTTCGTCTCTGGTTCAGATGGGAGAGTTACACCAGCCGCATTTGATCGAACTTCCGGAGATTTTCATAAGGATCCTGTATAGCTCATCTTCATCCTCGCTGTTGCCGATTCGTAAGACTGTTCCGGATGTCATGTTACGAGTCTGTATCACCGGCCATGATATTGCAGTGACTTCTCGTCTGTGAGCTGGAACTCGAAGTTCGCATGAGCGAAATTTTGCCAAGGCGAACGCCTGGGGATCCCTCCCGGCTCTTTTTCTTTCTCCTATTTTTCCAGAGTGATCCAGTCACATTTCACTGTCATCGATACGATATTTCCCCAAATTCCGCTCATATCCTTCTTATCTGAGGAAAACGAACGGAAAGGTTTATAGATTTCCTTAGGAACAAAGAAGGTGATGCTGATAGTATCAGCATGAAATGTAGGAGGATATTTATGACCTGACCTCCCGAGTTTTAGGCACATGATTCCATCAAATATCGGTCCAATTCTATAATGCGACCCTCAACCGCAAGATCTAAATAATATAATGTGCTTATATTATAAGCATATGAAACCCATTCGCCGAATCAAGAAGATCAATGGGATAGAATACTGGTATGAGGATGTTCCCTACTACGATCCGGTGAAGAAACAAACCCGCCACACCTCACATTATTTAGGGAA
>Ga0208461_1001972_pt1 | contig 17467 bp, 11 predicted proteins | sample AD_JPNTR4_MetaG_FD_184448 | JGI IMG/M metagenome (GOLD analysis project Ga0208461, IMG submission 184448) | Active sludge microbial communities of municipal wastewater-treating anaerobic digesters from Japan - AD_JPNTR4_MetaG (SPAdes) (version 2) | ecosystem: Engineered > Bioreactor > Anaerobic... | reverse complement strand
TCATGGCATACGAAGAATATCCTATCATAATTACTGCCATAATTGTTACTATAGTATTGAGTACTGTAGGGTTTTGTTTAGTGATATAGTTTAATAACCATATAATACCAGCTATAAGCAACAACCAAATAAGTATACTGTCGGACATAAAAGGCATTCCTATTAATATAGCACAAAGAGTTACTATACCTACTTTAATTTTATTTGCAACATCACGTTTTGTAAGTATAATACCGGCAATAAGAGCAGCAGCAAGTACAAATAGATAAATTATTAATCCGGAATCGAAAGGTAATCCTAATACATTTACAAAAAATAATTCAAATTGAGACGCTACTTCCATAGAACCTGTAATAATACCCCACATCATAAAGGCTATAATAAGTAACGATAATGCTCCTGCAAGTATAATTCCTTTGGTGGTTGGTGTAAATTTTTTGAAATAATATACGTACACAATAGCTGTAATGGTAAGTAAGTTAAGTAAGTGAACACCTATAGATAATCCCATAATATATGCTATAAGTATCAACCATTTGTCACTACGGGGGGTATCTGCAACATTTTCCCATTTCAAAATTGCCCAAAATACTACCGCAGTAAAGAGTGACGATAATGCATAAACTTCGCCTTCAACTGCCGAAAACCAAAATGTGTCGGTAAAAGTATATGCTCCGGCACCTATAAGACCGGCTGCCAATACAACATATATTTGAGATGCAGTTAATGATTGTTTGTTATAGAATTTAAGAGCCAAATGAGTAATTGTCCAAAACAAAAACATAATAGTTGCCGCACTTGCTAATGCAGATAATGAATTAATACACATTGCAATAGTAGATGGATCACTTGCAAACAACGCAAAGAAACGGCCCAACATTAAAAATAATGGTGCACCGGGAGGGTGACCTACTTCTAGTTTTGCAGCTGTTGCTATAAATTCACCACAGTCCCATAAACTTACTGTAGGTTCCATAGTTAACAAGTAAACTATTGCAGCTCCTGCAAATGCTACCCATCCGAAAATTGCATTGAGTAATGAATATTTTTTTTCCATATTGTAATTTTTTATATTCAAATGTTGAACGGCGAAATTACCGTTTTTTTTTGAATTTTTATTGTTAATACGTATTAAAATGCCGTCGAATAAACAGTAAAATTAAATAATTATTGTGTAAACGAAGTCCAACCTTGAGCTTTAAGTGCAACTTTATCTCCGGCTTTCGAAATTAAATATAAACCTTTATCAGCTTCGGTTATGTTTCCAATTACAGTAACTCCTTGAATAGTAGAAATAGAATCAAAACATGTAATAGGTATTGTAAAGAGTAATTCATAGTCGTCTCCACCATGTAATGCAGGGATAAGAGGTTCTATAGAGAATTCTTTACAAACATCTGCAGTATTTTCATGAATTGGAATTTTTTCTTCATAAATATTGCATCCTACATGAGATTGTTTGCATATATGAAATAATTCTGATGAAAGTCCGTCAGATATGTCAATCATAGCTGTAGGAATAATACCGTTTTTTTTGAGTTGTTCAATAATATGTTTTGGTGATTCCGGTTTTAATTGTCGTTGTAATACATATTCGTATCCTTCAAGTTTTGGTTGAGCTCCAACTTCTTTGAATATTGATTTTTCACGCTGAAGTATTTGTAGCCCCATATATGCTGCACCTAAATTACCGGTTACACAAATTAAGTCATTTACGCGTGCTGTTTTTCTATAGCTTATATCAGACTCTGCAACTATTCCTATAGCAGTAATAGAAATTGTTAATCCGGTAATAGAAGATGTTGTGTCGCCACCTATTAAATCTATATTATATGCTTTACAAGCAGTATGAATTCCTTCATATAATTGTTCTATTGCTTCTACGCTAAACTTTGCAGATACAGCAATGCTTACCGTAATTTGTTGGGGGGTTCCGTTCATTGCATAAATGTCTGAAATATTGCATATTACTGCTTTGTATCCTAAATGTTTTATAGGAGTATACACTAAATCAAAATGAATACCTTCTACCAATAAATCTGTTGAAATAAGAGTATATAGTGTGTCGGTATATTTTAGAACAGCACAATCGTCGCCTATTCCATATCCTGTTGTTTTATGTATTTTGGTACTTTGTTTTGTAATTCGTTCTATTAACCCAAATTCTCCTATTTCGGCAAGAGTTGTTTGTTTTGTCATTTTGTAATTTTTTGTCAAAAATACAAAATTGTTTGCAATAAGAGATACATTAAAGATATAAAGCAGGAAAATAATGGTTAGAATTGTTTTGTATTTTTTGAAATGAAATGCGAATGATTTTTATGTAATGTTGAAATAATAATTTAGCAAATATGTTGTTGAGTTAAAATTACATAATATTATAGGTGTTTATGAGTAATGTTTTTTAGAGAGTCTGGTTATGTTTATTTTATATTTATTGAAAAAAACAAAAAAACGTTATATAAATTATATTTGAAATCTTTTTTGTAAAAGTTTACAATAAAAAAAATGTATTTTTGGCAAAAAAGAAACTACACATATGCTTGTATCAATTTTTGATATATCACTACCTCTCAATAATCCTGTATTACAGTTCTCTATTATACTTTTTATAATATTATTTGCCCCCATAATACTTAATAAGTTTAAAATTCCTCATTTAATAGGTCTCATTATAGCCGGAGCACTTATAGGGCCTTTTGGATTTAATTTAATGTTACGTGACAGTAGCATTATTTTATATGGCACAGTAGGATTATTATATATAATGTTTTTAGCCGGATTAGAAGTTGATTTTACCGATTTTAAACGAAATAGTGGAAAAAGTTTGGTGTTTGGAATTTTTACATTTGTTATTCCTATGACATTGGGGTATTTGGCCGGTGTATATATATTACATTTTGGAACACTTACTTCTATATTGCTTGCTAGTATGTTTGCATCTCATACGCTTATAGCATATCCTATTATTAGTAGATTTGGTATTTCGCAAAACAAAGCTGTAAGTATAGCTATAGGAGGTACTGTAATTACCGATACGCTTGCACTCTTAGTATTAGCCGTAATTGTTGGTATGACTAAAGGTCAAATAAATCAGGAATTTTGGGTGCGATTAACAGTTTCTATTATATTGTTTGCTTCAGTGATTTTGTTTATATTTCCTATTATTGGTCGGTGGTTTTTTAACGATTTTCTGATAAAATATCTCAATATATTTTTGTTTTGGCTATGGTGTTTTTAGGCGCCTTTCTTGCTCAGGTTGCCGGAATTGAAGCTATAATTGGTGCTTTTTTAACAGGGTTATCGTTAAATAGACTTATTCCTCGCACATCGGCACTTATGAATAGAATAGAATTTGTAGGAAATGCTTTGTTTATTCCAATTTTTCTTATTGGTGTAGGAATGCTAATTAATTATAAGGCATTTTTGCAAGATTTTGAAACAATAAAAGTAGGAATTGTAATGACGCTAACAGCCACATTAGCAAAATTTTTAGCAGCATTGGTTACCCAAAAAACATTTAGACTTAATGCAGATCAACGAAGAATTATTTTTGGGTTGAGTAATGCTCAAGCTGCTGCTACACTTGCTGCTATACTTGTGGGATATAATATTATTCTTAATCAAGATCAAATAGATGCTGCTTTAGCAATAGGGCAGGTAGTAGAGCCTATTCGATTATTAAATGACAGTGTGTTGAACGGAACCATTCTTATGATTTTAATTACATGCACACATGCATCATTTGCAGCACAAAAAGGAGCCCGTAATATTGCACTTTCCGAAGCAGGTTCAACAGATGTTGAAAATACAAAAAACGATGAAAGAATTCTTATTCCAATATCAGATAAATCAAATATACAAGAATTAATTAATGTAAGTGTGAGCATGAAATCTAAAGCTAATAAATCAGGGTTGTATGCTCTTACTATTGTTAACACCGAAAAATCTGCCGGAGCCGAGAAAAAAGCTCATGCACTTCTTGATACGGCAGCTATTTATGCATCGGCTACCGATTGTCAGATTCAAAAGTTATTACGGTATGATTTAACTGTATCAAATGGAATTGCAAATATTGTAAAAGAACAAACAATTACCGATGTGGTGCTTAATGTGTCATATAACAATGAGCACGTTCATTTAGGCTCTACAATAGATAATTTGCTTACAAAATGTCAAGCTAATATAATAATTTATAATGCTTTACAGCCGCTTAATACTATTAAAAGAAATTTTATTATAATACCTCAAAATGCCGAAAAAGAAGTTGGATTTCCCTATTGGATTATTAAATTATGGAATTTAGCAAAAAGTACAGGTGTTAAAAATTTGTTTTATGGAACTAAAGATACATTACAATATATTCAAGAAATTTATAAAAAACATCATATAGATGCAGAATTTTTTGAATTTGACACATTTAGTGATTTTTTAGTTTTAGCCCGTGAAATTAAAATTGATGACACTATTGTATTTATCTTAAGTAGAAAAGATCATCCGTCATATATACAAGACATGGCAAAAGTGCCAATTTCATTACGACAATATTTTCCACAAAATAATTATCTATTATTTTTTCCCCTTCAATCGGGTGTAAGTGATAGTACATCACCTGATTATAAAAATCCTTCTATATTGGAACCTCTTGAACGTTTAGATGATTTAGGAAAAACAATTGCTAATTTATTTAAAATTAACCGATAATTTATCGGTTAAATTCAAGAGCCATAGCTTGAAGAGTATCGCTTACACAGCCGTTTTCATAAACGATTGAGCCATTTATTATTGTTTTTTCAATTTTACTTGAAAATGTATAATTGGTAAATGGTGACCAATTACATGCATACAATAATGATTGCGGTGTTACTTTTGTTTGAGCAGAAAGATTAAGTATTACTAAATCTGCAAAAAATCCTTTTTCAATATAACCTCGTTTTTTTATTTGGAATAAATCTGCCGGAGCATGACACATTTTATGAATTATACGAGGTAAAGAAATAATTCCTTGTTTATAAAATTCGAGCATAGCAAGAAGAGAATGCTGTACCAAAGGACCACCTGAAGCAGCTTTTGTATAAACACCTGTTTTTTCTTCTATAGTATGTGGAGCATGATCGGTAGCAACCACATCTATTCGGTCGTCAAGCAAAGCTTCAAACAGAGCTATTCTATCTGCCTCATCTTTTATAGCAGGATTCCATTTAATAAATGCTCCTTTTGTTTCATAATCGTGTGCATTAAACCATAAATGATGTACACAAACTTCTGCTGTTATTTGCTTGTTTGTAACAAGTCCTGATTCTAACAGCAACATTTCATCGGCAGTTGATAGATGTAAAATATGCAATCGTGTATTATATTTTTTTGCTAAATCGTATGCTAATTTAGAAGACGCAAAACATGCTTCGCGACTACGAATTGTAGGGTGAAAAGCTATTGGAATATCATCACCGTATTTTTGTTTATAGAATGCTAAATTTGTTTGAATTATTTGTTCATCTTCACAGTGTGTTGCTACCGGAATTCGAACATCAGAAAATATTTGTTTTAAAGCTTCAGGATTATCAACCAACATGTTGCCGGTACTTGAACCCATAAAAACTTTTACTCCGCAAGTTAAAGTTGGATCAAGAGCTCGTAGTTGGTCTATGTTGGTATTGGTTGCACCTAAATAAAAACTATAGTTAGCATATGATGAGTGTGAAGCTATATCAAATTTTTGTTCCAGTAATTCAATAGTAGTTGTTTGTGGATTAACATTGGGCATTTCCATATACGAAGTTATTCCACCGGCAATAGCTGCTTTAGATTCACTTGCAATAGAACCTTTGTGTGTTAATCCGGGTTCTCTAAAATGTACTTGATCATCAATTACTCCCGGTATAACATATTTGCCGCTACAATCAATAATTCGAGTATTTTTTTGCAAAAATGTTTCGGGTACTTCATCACGAAATACATCTACAATAGTTTGCTTATGAATGAGGATACTTCCGGTAAATTCTTCTCCTCGATTTACTATAGTAGCGTTATGTAATAAAGTATATATCATGTTATTATTCAGTATACTTGGTGTATTTTGTAAACCAACTTTGAATTCGTAATTGTAAAACACCAAAAATTGCTTCTTTTATTATTGCTTTACTCATCTTTGATGTTCCTTCTTTACGATCTGTAAAAATTATAGGTATTTCAGTTATAGTAAAACCATGTTTCCATGCTTTAAATTTCATTTCAATTTGAAATGCATATCCTTTAAATTTAATTGTATTAAGATTAATGGTTTTTAAAACAGCACTTTTGTAACATACAAATCCTGCAGTTGAGTCGCGAATTACCATACATGTAACCCAACGAACATACATAGAAGCAAAATATGATAGTAAAATTCTGTTCATTGGCCAATTTACAACATTTACACCTTGAATATATCTGCTTCCAACAGCTACATGAGCTCCTTTATTACAAGCATCATACAAGCGAATCAAATCATCAGGATTATGTGAAAAATCGGCATCCATTTCAAATATATATTCATATCCTTTGCTAAGAGCCCAATTAAAACCGGCAATGTATGCCGTTCCTAATCCATTTTTTTCTTGTCTTTCAATTATATGTATTTGCAAAGGAAATTCTTGTTGCAATTTTTTTACAATACGAGCTGTTCCGTCAGGAGAATTGTCGTCAACTACCAAAACATGAAATCCTTTGGGGTATGAAACAACCTTTCGAAGAATATTTTCAATATTTTCTTTTTCGTTATACGTTGGTATTATTACAATGCTATCAGACACGTAAAGTAGTATTATGTATATACAAAAAACCCTATCAAATTATGTCTGATAGGGTTTGATATTTTTTATTAACGAGCTAATTTAAACTGTACAGGCAAATTATACCAAACCAATACTTTTTCTCCAGCTTGTTCACCTGGTGTAAATAGTGGTAATTTATTAATAACATTCATTGCAGCTTTGTCAAGAATAGGTGCTACAGATTTAACAACTTCTGGATTTTTTGCTTTACCGTCTTTACCAACAACGAATTTTATAACCACAGTTCCTTCTAATCCCATATCAACAGCTTCTTGAGGATATTCTAAATTTTCTGCTAAAAATTTAAGTAATGCAGCGTTACCTCCGGGGAATACAGGCATTTTTTCAACTCGTACATGTATAGTTTCTTTTTCTTCTTGAGCAGGTCCAAAGTCAAAATCGTTTTTAACTATTTTAGAATTAACATCGTCTTCGTTGCTTTTAAATTTATCTGAATCATCTTTACTTTTATCATCAGTTTCTTCAATTTGTTCAGGTTGAGGTGGTTCCGGCATAGGTGGTTTTTCTAATTCAGGTTTAGGTTGCTCAGGTTCTCGAGTAACTTCTACCATTTCAATATCTTCTTTTTGTCCTCCGGCATTTCCCAAATCTCCCATTTCTGCTTGTGATGCAGTATATTCAAACGCGCCGAAAATAATTAATAAAGAAAGAGCTAAACCAATTTCAGTGAATATTAGTTTTTTCTTTTCTAAGTCTGCTTTTTCTGACTTTTTTAATTCCATTGTGTAAAGTTTTATCTAAACTAAAATTTTCTGCTAAAATAATAAATATGATTTATATAAAACACATATTCATTTTAATTTTTTGTGATTGATTTATTTTTTATTTTAATGTATTACGGATAGAAACATTTTTAAAGTATATTCAATATAAACTTTTTTTTAATTTTAATATAATAAATCACAATAAAAAACCCTAACTCTTTGATAGTTAGGGTTTTATTGTTCTTGAAAGTTGTCCCGTAAGGATTCGAACCTTAAACGAATGGACCAAAACCATTTGTGTTACCATTACACCACGGGACAGTGAATTCGGGTGCAAAGATACATATTTTCATTATTTCACAAATTTTTTTTGATTTTTTTTTCATTTCTTTCTTTTTAAATCTATTTTGTTACTTATAGTAAACTCATTACATTTGTATAATAATAGTACTTTTTAATGAAATGTATAGATAAATCAAAATCGTATATACCTTGGTTTATTTGGGGAATAGTTTTTTTTGTATATACTTTTACTGCACAAAAAACTGTTGGTTTTTGGGATAGTGGGCAATTGCTTGCCTCTGCGCAGTTGCTTCAGGTAAGTGAAGCTCCCGGATATCCATTATATATTCTTATTGCTCGTATTTTTTCACTTTTTTCATCCGGTAATATTCAGTATATACCTTTTTGTATTTCCTTGGTTTCGGTATGCGCAGCATCGTTTACAGTTTTTTTTGTGTATAAAACAACTGAAATTGTAGCTCGTATTCTAATAAGTCGAATTACAGATATTTCATATAATGTTTCTTTACTATTAATCATTGCTTCTGCCGGTATCGCTTCGCTATCATTAGCATTTTCTGATTCATTTTGGTCAATAGCTACACAACCTGGGGTATATCCACTTTCGGTATTTGTAATTATACTTTTAGTATGGTGCATGTTACAATGGCAAATAAAAGGAACAATAAATTATATTGCATGTATTGTTTTTATGCTTGGGTTATCTATGGGGGTCAATAATATTGTTTGGTTTGCTGTTCCCGGATTAGTTGTAATGTATTATTTTAAACAAAATTCTGATTATTCAGTATTTAAAATGATTGGAATAATTGCAGGTAGTATATGTGCAACTGCATTGTTCATATATCTTGTAGTTCATGGAATTCCTTCTATTGCATTTGCATGTGATTTAGTTTGTGTAAATATGTTGAATTTGCCCGTAAATTCCGGGTTTGTTGTTTTGTTTATACTAAGTATATCACTGGGGGTATTAGGCATATATTATTCGTATATATATAACAAAAAAATACTACAAAGTGTAAGTTTAGCAAGTGTACTATTTATTATTGCATATTCAATAAATGCTATAATAATTATACGCTCGGCAGCACATGTGCCAATTAATCAAAATTGTCCTGACAATGCCTATAGTAGTAAAGAGTATTTTTCTCGTTACTTATTTTCTGATAAACCATTAATGTACGGAAATTCATATTGTGCAATTCCGGATAGTGTAACATCGGGAGAAAAAGTTTATATATATGAAAATAATTCATATACACATATATATACTGAACCAAAACCGTTGTATTATTCACAGTTTATGCAGTTTTTTCCACGTATGTGGAGCAACATTCCCTTTCATATAGAGGAGTATAAACGTTGGGCAAATATTGAAGAAGGAATAAATACAAAACCCTTGTATGTTAACGGAAAATCGTATAACAGTCCAACATTGAAACAACACTGTGTTTTTTTTCTGAAGTATCAGTTACAGCATATGTATATTCGTTATTTTTTGTGGAATTTTGTGGGAAGACAAAATGATATACAAGGAAACGGTGAACCTCATAAAGGTAATTGGATTTCAGGCATATCTTTTATAGATTCAATGAGGCTTGGCGATCAGGATGTATTAAATGATTCTTTACATTCAGACTCTTCTCGTAATACATATTTTTTTATTCCTTTATTGCTCGGTTTTGCAGGAATTATAGGATTATGGTTATGGAACAAAAAATATGCATTGGTGTTTACTTTATTGTTCATTTCTACCGGAATAGGGGTTGTGTTATATCTCAATCAAACACCGTTGCAAGTTCGTGAACGCGATTATATATACGTTGGTTCGTATTTGTTTTATGCAATATGTATAGGTTTAGGTGTTATTTCTTTATTTGTTTGGTTACGGCAATATTTCGTAAAACATGCATTATATATTAGTATAGCAATAGCAGTTGTTTGTCCAAGTTTGTTATTTGCCTATAATTATAATGATCATAATAGGCGAAATGTAGATATAGCTTATCAGTATTCAAAGAATGTACTTGCAACGTGTAAACCAAATGCAATATTGTTTGCCACTTCCGATAATGATATATATCCTTTATGGTATTTACAAATGGTAGAACAAAAACGAACAGATGTGCGTGTTGTAAATATTCACCAATTATCAAAAGAATGGTATATTCAGGAATTGCAAAACGCATTATTTACATCGTCTCCAATTTCATTTGGGTTACCAATACAAAAATATAGAATTGGAACAAATGAATCTTTGTTTGTTTTAGTACATTCTCCGTTAGCTCATATCTATTATCCTATTAAGGATATTATTCAATTTATTGCATCTGACAATTCTAAATATAAAGCACAATTGCAACATGGAGAATTAGTTGATTATATTCCGGTACCAAACCTTGTATTGCCTGTAAATAAGTTGAATGCTTTACAAGCCGGTATTATTTGTAACGAAGATACGAGCAGAGTAATGCTAGGTATTCCCTTTACGCCTTTGCAGTTACATAGTGATGGAACTATGCAAGATTCTATTATTTCAAAATCTACATTGGCTATGCTCGATATTATAGCTCACTTTGAATGGAAACGACCATTGTATTGTATGTCAAATATAGACTTATCAACCATTCTTAATCTTCAAAATTATATGTATTCACATGGTTTAGCATCGTTGTTTACCCCAATTGAATCATTACCATCGGTAGAGTCCGAAAATCAAATACATATAGAAGAAATGTATAATAATTTAATGAAAACGTATAGTTGGGGTAATGCTTCGGCAAACCAAGGAAGTGTTAATGAATATGAACGATTAATAATACAACAATATAGAAGTTTATTTGCTATAGCAGCACAATCGTGTATGCAAACTAAGCAATTTGAAAAAGCACGTAATTTGGTTGATGCTTGTATGCAACTATTTCCTCAAAATGTATATAATTATGATATTTTTATGATTGCAATAGCTTCTATATATTATGAATTAGGTAAAGTTGATATGTATGAATCTATTGTAAATGCCTTATATTCAAATATAGATAATATGTTGTTATACTATAGAACAGTACCCAAAAAATTTGAAAAAGTATTGTTACATGATGTAGTACAAGATGTTGGATTTGCAATAGAAATGTATCAACAGGCATTACAAATAGGTGATAATAAGTTTTCAACAAAAATTGCTCATATGTGTACATTGTTTATTGAAGATTATTTTTCATTTACTCGACAAATTTCGGTATGTTTGCCTCAAGAATTTCAAGTAAATAATATGTGGATAATGCAACTGCAAAGTAATTTGGCATACGTAGCGTATTGGTATAATTATATGAAATACAATGTAGTACAAGAGCAAAAACAACAATTGTAATAATTTAGATGAAGCAACCATTGTTACATATTAATAAACCGCAACCACCGCTTATTATAGAAAAGTTATATTCTCGCGTGTTTTGGCGTATTCCTCAAGAGCAAAAAACGGTATATCTTACCTTTGACGATGGTCCGGTTCCTATTTATACTCCTTGGGTACTTGATTTATTAGATACATATAAAGTACCTGCTACTTTCTTTTGTGTTGGAGAAAATGCACAAACGTATCCTGATATTTTTAGTGAAATTCAGAAACGCGGTCATGCAATAGGCTCTCATACATATAACCATTTAAATGGTTGGAAAACAGCGAATGCATTATATTTTGAAAATGTATGCAAAGCAGCACAAGTTGTAGAATCAAAATTGTTTAGACCACCGTATGGAAAAATAACTCTTAAACAAGCTCGTGTTCTATCAGAAAAACTTACCATAATAATGTGGGATGTTTTATCGAAAGACTATGATCAAACCATTGATGGAGAAACTTGTTTTGACAATATAAAAAATTATGTAAGCAATGGTTCAATTATAGTTTTTCATGACTCACCTAAGGCTTTTAAAAATCTTGAATATGCATTGCCTAAAACTATTGAATGGCTGCAGAATGAAGGATATAAATGTGCTAAATTACATGTGGATTAATTATGAAACTGTCTATTGTAATAGTAAATTATAATGTAAAATATATACTCGAACAATGCTTACATTCGGTATTTGCTGCAATTCAAAATATTGAAGCTGAAGTGTTTGTGGTTGACAACAATTCTGTTGACGGTTCGTGTACAATGATTACAGAAAAATTCCCATGGGTGCATTTAATTGAAAATAAAGAAAATGTTGGATTTTCAAAAGCAAATAATCAAGCTATTCGTATTTCAAAAGGAGAATATATTCTTTTACTTAATCCCGATACTGTTGTAGAAGAAGATACGTTTACCAAAACAATTGCATTTATGGATGAACATCCGCAGGGTGGAGGGTTAGGTGTTGCAATGATTGATGGTAAAGGAAAATTTTTACCTGAATCTAAACGTGGGTTACCTACTTTGTCAGTTTCTTTTTATAAAATGTTTGGATTCCATAAAGTATTTCCTCACTCTAAACGGTTCAATTATTATTATTTAGGGCATTTATCAAACAATGAAGTGCATGAAATTGAAATACTTTCAGGAGCGTTTATGTTAATGCGAAAATCTGTACTTGACAAGGTTGGATTGCTTGATGAAGAATATTTTATGTATGGAGAAGATATTGATTTGTCATATAGAATAATAAAAGCAGGATATAAGAATTATTATTATCCGCACACCACTATAATTCATTACAAAGGAGAAAGTACAAAAAAGGCAAGTTTTAAATATGTAATGGTTTTTTACAAAGCAATGGAGATTTTTGCTCGTAAGCAATTACATATGAAAAAATATAGCTTATATTCATTATTTATTCATATAGCTATATGGGCACGAGCTCTTATTGCTCTTGTTTCACGAATTATTAAAAAAGTGCTGTTCCCAACTATAGATACATTTGTAATATATGCCGGATTTTTTACTACAGCACATTTGTGGGCATCGCATCATTTTGGTCCCAACGCTATGTATCCTATTCAATTTTTTACAATTATAGCACCATTATTTACATTGCTTTGGGTTATTGCAATCTACTTTTCATCAGGTTATGAACGTCCCGTAAAAATTGCTAATATTTTTAAAGGAATATGTGCAGGCTTTATTGCTATACTTATAGTATATGCATTATTCCCTGAGTCTTTACGGTATTCACGAGCACTTATTTTCTTTACTTGTATTTGGGGAATATTATTATTGCCTATCATACGTGTTATTTTTCATGTTCTTAAAATTAGTAATTTTAGAATTTTAATTCAAAAGAATAAACAAATAGTTTTGGTAGGTGATGAGCAAGAAAATACTCGAGTTTATAATTTTTTGAAACAAACAAATATACAAGTTCAAATAGTAGGATTTGTAAGTATTGAAAATAAAGTGCATGATACACAATATTTAGGTACGCTAAATCAGTTACAAGAAATTGTAAATATATATGGAATAAACGAAATTATATTTTGTATGCGCGATGTAGGTGCAAGTAATATAATTAAGCATATGTTAGAATTTTCTGATTTACAGGTTGATTTTAAAATAGCTCCCCCGGAATCATTTTCTGTTATTGGCAGTAATTCATCAAATTCAACCGGTGAATTATATACTATAGAACTTAATTCTGTTGCAAAGGGATTAAATAAAAAGAAAAAACGAATGTTTGATATTGTAACATCTCTGATGTTAATACTAGGAAGTATATTTCTTTGTTGGTTTGTAAAACATAAACAGAAGTTTATAAAACATTGTTTTGAAGTATTATTAGGTTCAAAAACGTGGGTGGGGTATGCACCTCAATTACAAGAATTACAAAAAAGTTTACCAAAATTAAAGCCTGGAATTGTATACCCGGGAATGCAATTACATACAAATAATATTCAAATTTTAGAACAAGCTCATATTGTATATGTTAAAGATTATAAAATGAGAAATGATGCTTTAATTGTAATAGCTTGTTTTAATCAGTTAGGTAACTAAAAAAATATGAAAAAAAGAATAGCTTTCATAGTAGGATGTATTGTAATGACATCATTTGCGTTTTCGCAACAAAAAATGTATTATAAATCTACATTTTCAGGTAATGTTGGGTTAAGTTTTGTTGGATTAGGGGTCAATCTTATTTCAAAACAAACTATTAATACTATTGGCTCTGTTGAATTGAGTGCAAGGCCAATGTGGCAAGGTTCATATCATTATTTTTTTAAAAAATGGTTTTCTTTGGGTATAGCATATTCTTCGCAACAAATAATTGGTACTGTATATGATTATGAATATTATAATAATAACGTATTAGAATATATTGATTTTAATGTTGTAGTAAAGCGTTCTAAAATTGGTGTATGCCCCATGTTTCATTATGGTAAATCGGCTCATAAAGATATGTATTCCGGATTTAACATAGGAGTATTACATAATAAAGCAACTTTGAATACTGAATTTGCAGGAGTAATTACAAAAGATTTGTTCAGTTTTAATATGGGGGCACGTCCTTCAATGCAACTATTGTTGTATGGTATACGTTACTACATCAATAAAAATGTAGGGTTTAATTTTGAAGTAGGTTTAGGAGCTCCTTTTTTTTGTAATACCGGCTTACAGATTCGATTATAGAATTAGTACATGCTCTAATTAATCATTTCGCTCCCTTGTTACTTAAGTATACTTAACTTTTTTAATAATCGAAGTACACATGTAACTGAGGAATCTTTTAATGCATTAATACAAGTTTTACAATTCCTTTTCGAGGAGTAGAGATATTAATTTCTTCCTTTTTAGATTAGCTAAAATTTATGCTTAAAATATCAAATCCACAAATTTTCAACTTGATTCCAAAATACATAATAGTAATTAAAAAAGTGTTGCAAAAAAAAAGGAGCCTCTTCGACTCCTTTGCTCCTCAAACTGGACTTGAACCAGTGACCCTCCCGATTTACAATCGGGATGCTCTAACTAATTGAACGTATAAGCTCTTCGATATACGTTTTACTCTTCTTGCCTTTTATATACATTTCTCTATTATATGCACTTTTTCTATCTTGAAATTCTTCGGTATATACTACTATCCAAGGTATGCCACTCTTAGTAAAATTTGAATGCCCACGGTTATGACGGTCCAGTCGCTGTTGGACATTATAACTGCTTCCTATATAATATTTGTCTAACGTTGCACTATATAAAATATATACAAAATACATAATAGTAATTAAAAAAGTGTTGCAAAAAAAAAAGGAGCCTCTTCGACTCCTTTGCTCCTCAAACTGGACTTGAACCAGTGACCCTCTGATTAACAGTCAGATGCTCTAACCAACTGAGCTATTGAGGAATATAAATTGTAAAGCCAACTATTAGTTGGCTTTGTGGGCGAAGAGGGATTCGAACCCCCGACCCTCTGGGTGTAAACCAGATGCTCTGAACCAGCTGAGCTATTCGCCCGTGCGTTTTTAAAATGCGATGCAAAGATACTTGTTTTTTAATTTCGTGCAAATTTTTTTAATTTTTTTTTCTTTCTTTTTTTGAAAGATACAAAATAAAATCGGCAACCACAAATGTACTGCCACCTATATATAAAACACTTTTTTTTGTAATACGCTGAACAGCTGTTTGATATGCTTTTTTTACAGAATGGTATGTGGTATATGACAAAGAGTTATTTTTAAAAAAATCAGCTAATTTTTGTACATCCATCCCTCGTTCTATAGATGGTTTTGTAATATAATAATGAGCGTTGTGAGGCAATAGATTCATAATAGATTCTACATCTTTATCATTTACCATTCCCCATATTATATGAATATCGGAATAATTTAGTGAGAGTAATTGTTTCATTGTTTCTGCAATACCAGCATAATTATGAGCCGTATCGCAAACAATTAATGGTTTTGATTGGATAATTTGCCATCTGCCTTGTAAGTTGGTGTTTTGTATAGTGTTGGCAATGCCTTTGACAATGTGTTTTTTATGAATTTTTGAAAAGGAATTTCTGAGATTATGAATAGCAGCACATACTGTTTGTATGTTTTTTTTTTGATATGAAGCAGTCAATGGTGATTGTAAATTTTTGTATAGTATTGTATCTTCTATAGAAATTGAAAAATGTGAATACCATGTTGACTCATTTTTTGAATGTAGTGTACATATTTTTTCAGCGTAGAGTAAAGTTGAATTATTTTGTTGAGCTTTTTTTATAAATACATGTTCAATATCTTTTTGATATTCTCCAATTATAATAGGTATGTTTGGTTTTATGATACCTGCTTTTTCAATGGCAATTTTCTCTAATGTATTTCCTAATAACTGAGTATGATCAAAACTTATATTGGTAATAATTGAAAGAACAGGAACAATAATGTTTGTTGAATCAAGTCTTCCACCTAATCCTGTTTCAATAATTGCAATATCTACATTATGCGAGGCAAAATAATCAAAGCACAGAGCTACAGTAATTTCAAAAAATGAAGGCTGTATATTCTCAATAAAATTTTTGTATTTCTCTATAAAAGAACTTACTGCACGTTTAGAAATAGGAATACCATTTATTTGAATTCGTTCTCTAAAGTCTATAAGATGAGGTGATGTATATAGGCCTGTTTTGTAACCCGCTTCTTGAAATATTGATGCACACATGTGCGAAACAGAACCTTTGCCATTAGTACCGGCAATATGAACACAACGTACATTTTTATGAGGATTTCCAATATAATTGAGTAAAGCGATTATATTATCAAGATTTTCTTTATAAGCAGCTTGTCCTATTCTTTGATAACAAGGTAATTTATTATATATATAATCTAAAGTTGCTGAAAAGTTCATTTTTTTTATTTCAAATGTAGGGAAATTGCATGTATTATTGTCAAAGAATAAAAACATAATATGGAATTTTTATCAAACATATTACTGCTATTTCAAGAATTTTCAATCTTGTTTTGGTTTTTTACTTTGTATATCGTATTAATTTCCTTTTTTTTGTATGGTATTATTTCAAAAAAAAGTTAATTGTTTATAAAATAATACAAGTAAAATGTCATGCATCTTTTGATAATTTTATTTTTTCATTTTATTGTATAAAATAATACAAAATATTACAATTCCAATATTTCCATATATATAATATTCTTGTAACATCAAGGTGAAAAGTAAAATAGTGCTTGCAATCAGAATAACTCCAATTTTTATATACGTAGGAATAAAATATTGTTTTTCTAAAGGGAATTGTATTTCATGAATTTTTTTATGATGCATGTCAATTAACAAATATCCATCATATTTTGTGGCTATTGCGTATTCTAGTATTTGTCTGCGTGTTTGGGCATAATACACTGTAGCTGTTTGTTCTCCTGATTTTACTTCTGCAACATATGTTTTACCATTTTTTGAAATAATATAATCTAGTTCTAAACCAATAGTAATAGGTTTATTATCTAAATTGAGTGTATATGAAATAGGTAAGTGATAAGCTTGAATAGAATATCCTTGTTGTATAAGAAATGTTTGAGCATCATGTTCGAGTTTAATACCATGTTTTATTTTTTTTTTAATTTTTAATCTATTTAAAAATTGAATAAGAAAAAAAGTTGTTATCCCTCCAATTATTGTAAATAGTACAATAAGCAGTAAAATACCTTTTGAAATT
>Ga0208461_1001967_pt1 | contig 17493 bp, 13 predicted proteins | sample AD_JPNTR4_MetaG_FD_184448 | JGI IMG/M metagenome (GOLD analysis project Ga0208461, IMG submission 184448) | Active sludge microbial communities of municipal wastewater-treating anaerobic digesters from Japan - AD_JPNTR4_MetaG (SPAdes) (version 2) | ecosystem: Engineered > Bioreactor > Anaerobic... | reverse complement strand
CGAGCGAAGCGAGGTTACTCTTGAAGGAAGAGGCAATCAGCAATCGGCAACCGGCAACCTTCCCCGAGCGTCGGGGGGCGAGCGTCGAGTGTCCAAGAACTTTCACAAAATCAGGCGGCCATACGGCCGCCGCAACAGGAGGAGAGCGAAATGAGAGGCATAACGAAAACAGCGGCGGCCGTGGCGGCCGCCGTGACGATGGGCGCGGGCGCGGCGTATGCCGTGCCGCAGGTGTCGAACGTGCAGATGGCGCAGCGCGCGAACTCGCGCGTCGTGGACATCACCTACGACCTCGCGGGCGAGGCGGCGATCGTCACGCTGGGGATCGAGACCAACGGGGTCGCGATTCCGGACTCGGCGGTGACGCGCCTCTCCGGCGACGTGTCGGTCGTGATCCAGCCCGGCACGGGCCGGCACATCGTGTGGAACGCGGGCGCGGACTGGCCGGAGAACGTGACCGAGACCGCCAAGGCGCGGGTGACCGCGTGGTCCGTGGACGCCCCGCCGCAGGTCATGGTGATCGACCTCAGCGGCGGCACGGCCGCGACAACCTATCCGGTCTTCTACTACCCCAGCATGGATGCGCTGCCTTACGGCGGGGTGACGAACAGCCTCTACAAGGCCGACTATCTGGTCATGCGGAAAATCCCCTCCGGCGGGTTCAACATGGGCGAGTACCCCGCAACAACGGCGGTGACGCTGTCGAAGGACTTCTACGCCGGGGTGTTCGAGGTGACGCAGGAGCAGTGGTACAACGTGATGGGCGGCGCGCGGGCGGCGAACTTCACCGACGCGGCGAGCCGGGCGTTCAGGCCGATGGAGATGGTCTCGTACGAGGACATCCGCGGCACGGCCGCGCAGGGCGGGGGGGGCTGGCCGACGAACGACAGCGTATACGAAGCGTCGTTCGTCGGGCTGTTGCGGACGAAAGCGGGGCTTTCGGGCTTCGACCTGCCGACCGAGGCGCAGTGGGAGTACGCGTGCCGCGCGGGGACAACGACGGCTTTCAACGACGGCGACGCGGCCGCGAACGTGAGCGGCGCGAACGCGAACACCAACGCGTGGCTGGACGCGCTGGGCCGGTACAAGTTCGACGGCGGTTATATCGACGGCGTGACCGCGCCCGCGGCGGGGTGCGGGCCTGCGAACGGCACGGCCATCGTCGGCTCGTACGCTCCCAACGCGTGGGGCCTGTACGACACGCACGGCAACGTATGGGAGTGGTGTCTCGACTGGTACCAGGCCGCTTTGGAGGGCGGCGCGGATCCCGACGGGCCGGATTCGGGTTCGGGCCGCGTGAGACGGGGCGGGAGCTGGCTCAACGCCGCGTCGCTCTGCCGTTCGGCGTATCGCTACTTCAACGACCCGTCGACCCGGAACGACTACTTCGGCTTCCGCCTTGTGAGGACCCTGCCATAGCCGGGTACGGCTCCCCTCACCCCCTGCCTGCGGCAGGCAGGCGGCCCTCTCCCAGAGGGAGAGGGAGACCGGGAGTGTGCGGACCGGGCGCGAGGGCGGCAGCCCGCGCCCGGCCGTCACACGGACGGTTCTTGCGGGGGTCGCGCAGGGGGCGGCCGCCCCCTGCGGATGGCGGGGGGCGCGCATTTCCGGCGCGCTAAACGCGCGGCGGAAAAGCCGCGCTTGACTGAGGCGGGCGGGCGGGCTTAGTATCCCGGCAGTGTGGCGAGTTTGCCGCCGACTGCGGAGGAAATGAGTATGGACGTGCGGGTGATCACGCTGAGATACCAGGAAGGGCTTCAGGGCTTTCCGGAGGAGGCGCTGCGCAAGGCGATCTCCGGACGGGAGGTGCTGGAGGCGCGCGAGCATTTCTTCACGCACGGCAACGTGCCGCACCTGTCTCTGACGCTGCTGCTGGGGGACGCCCCGGCGGGCGGAGACGGGTTCCGCCGCCGCGCGGGGCCTGACCCGGAGGAGGGGCTGGAGGAGGCGCGGCGTCCGCTGTACCGCGATCTGAAGCGCTGGCGCAACGACCGGGCGCGGGCGGACGGGAAGCCGGCGTACGCGGTCGCGCGGAACGCGCAGCTTGCGGAGATCGCGCGGCTGGTGCCGCGCTCGCTGGCGGGGCTCAAGGAGATCGAGGGCATCGGCGAGGCATTCTGCCGGGACTACGGGGCGGAGGTGTTGGGGCTGATGCCGGACGTGACCGCGCCCGCGCCGGAGAAGGCAGGGCCTGACGGCGGCGGGGCGGGTGATGAAAGCTCAACGCTCAACGCTGATGTTGAAGCCGGGGAGGCGGGGTCGTTGTGAGATCGTACGGACAGCTTTGGGAGCGGGTCACGTCGCCGGAGAATCTGGCGGCGGCGCTGGGGCGCGTGATGAAGGGGCGGGGCGGCAACCGGAATGTGATGGCGTTCGCGGCGCGAAGGGAAGAGGAGTTGGCGGCATTGCGGGCGGAGCTGCTGTCGGGCGCGTGGCGTCCGGGGCCGTACGGGCAGTTCCGGGTGACGGACCCGAAGCCGCGCACGATCAGTTGCGCGCCGGTGCGGGACCGGGTGGTGCACCACGCGCTGTGCGGCGTGATCGCGCCCCTGCTGGAGAGTGGGTTCACAGAGGATTGCTATGCGTGCCGCGTCGGGAAGGGCACTCACCGGGCGGCGGCGCGGGCGCGGGATCTGGTGCGGCGGCACGGCTGGACGTGCAAGCTGGACATCCGGCGGTATTTCGACAGCGTTCCGCACGACCGGCTATTGGAGCTGCTCCTGCCCATGTTCCGCGAGAAAGAAATCCGCCGGGTGATCGAGATGATCGTGCGGCATCCGGTGCCGGGGCTGCCGGACGGGCGCGGGCTGCCCATCGGGAATCTGACGAGCCAGTGGTTCGCCAACTTCTACCTGTCGGGGCTGGACCATTACGCCAAGGAGGGGTTGGGGGCTCCGGGCTATGTCCGTTACATGGACGACATCGTCCTTTTCGCGGACGGAAAGGCCGAAATATGGCGGCTGCACGACGGCGTGTGCGAATGGGTCGAGAGGGAGCGCGGGCTGGAGATCAAGGGCGAGCGGACGGTGACCGCGCCGGTGTCCGAGGGCCTGGCGTTTTTGGGGCTCAGGATTTTTCCCGGCGGATGGCGCTTCCAAAGATCGCGTCTGCAGCGGACGAGGCGGAAGTTCAGGCTGCGGGAACGCCAGTGGCAGTCGGGCGAGATAGACAGCGAACAATTGGCGATGTGCGCGGCGGCAGCCGAAGGCGGGGTGCGCTGGTACGGGTTCAGGGGAATCCTTCGGTCAACCCTGACTGTCGGGAAAAATCTTAGGGCGGGCGGAGAAGGGGCGGATTCGGGTTCGAACCGCGTGAAACGGGGCGGAAGCTGGAACAACACCGCGTCGAACTGCCGTTCGGCGTATCGCAACAACAACGACCCGTCAAACCGGAACAACAACATCGGCTTCCGCCTTGTGAGCACCATGCGGCCAAAAGGACAGGCAGGGTCCCATCCGCCGTCGCCCGCGCCCCGCTCAGGCGGGGACGAACAGGCCCGGCTCCGGGCGGCCGGTAGCCCCGCCGTTTGAGGTGGGGCAAAAGCCGTGCCGGAACCTTTTCAACCGGGTAAAAACAGAGAAACGAAAGGAACCAAACGATGAAAACGGTAAACGGAATGATGGCCGCGCTGGCGGCGGGGGCGCTGTTGGCGGGGCTGGCGGGCGCGGAGGTGAGCGCGGTGTCGTCGGAAGCGCTGCTGGACACGCGCTCGATCAGCGCCGTGGCGGATGCGGAGAAGCGGGATCTGGACACGCGCAGCTTCACGACCGACTGGTCGGCGGCGCAGCGGCTCAACACCAAGAAGATTGTGGGAACGACGATCGTGGTCCGCTGAATCGCGATCGGCGGCCCCTGCACGAGCTACGAGCTGGTTGCGCACGACCAGACGGAAGTCGCGTTCTGCGGCAAGGACCTATTGTGGGCATCCTGCTCGGACGCGGTCTGGATATCGACCAGGCGAAGGCAGATCTCCAAGGCGTCACGTTCGAAAAGACTTAAGGTTTGATTGGCGCCAGGCCTTGGGCGTGAAGCCGGTTTCACGGCGAAAGGTATTCGTGAGATAGGCGGAATTGCAGAAACCACAGGCGTGTGCGATGAGATAGATCGGGACGGAGGGGTCTTTAAGCAGGCGTTTCGCTCGAATAAGACGCTGGCGGCGAATCTCGTCGCCGACCGAGCGGTGCGTTTCCGCCGCGAAAAGATGGTCGAGCTTTGAACGGTCGATGCCGATGCCCTCCGCCACCTCCCGTGAGCCGAAGGATTTCGCGAGGTTCGCGTGAATGAAGACGAGCGCGTGGCGGATGACGGGATTCGCGTGGGCAAGGGTGTCAGAGGATTCCCGGGCCATCACGTCCCCTGGCGGCGTGAGGAGCGGCTTGCGCAGGGCCGCGAGCCTGCGCTTCGAGGGCGTCAGCGACATCAGCCTTTCAAGCAGCGCCGCGCCTTCGTAGGCGCTACGGGCAAGATCCTGTTCCACGCTCGAGAGCGGTGTCGCCTGGTTCTCGCAGAGGAAGGGGTCGTTGCCGATGCCGAGTACGGCGACATCCTGCGGCACGGCGAAGCCCGCCCCCCGGCAGGCGGTCACGAGACGGGCGGCGTCCACGTCGTTATAAGTGAGCACGGCGATCGGCTTAGGCGCTGCGGCGACAGTCTCGGCGAGACTGGGAGATCTCCATTTGAGGAATTTCGCCCCTGCCGGACATCCGTCCGCGAATCCTTTCATGCGTAGCGCGTGGACGTTGGACCAGCCGGACGAGAACCAGGCGAAATTCGAGAATCCAAACACCAGCAAACACCAGGGGTCGTATTTAAATATATAACATATCGCATATATCAGCTCTCCTCAAGTATATTGAGTAGTTTCTCATAGTTCTGTTTCAGCTCTTGATCCTGCTTAAGTCGTTTTCTTATTCTCATATTGCTCTGAGCAACCGACTGATTCCTGCAGTTCACAAATTCGCCAAGTTCCGTCAGTGACAACCCGCATCTCTCCCGTCCTGCATACAGAGCCAGATCCCGCGCCCAGTCACCATGCCGGTCAACAAAATCATCCCAGGCTTCTCCCTTCAGTTTCTCCACTGCGGATATAACATCAGTAAAAGGAAGCAGTCTTTTCCACTCCCGTTCATTGGTATCAACCCCTTTGAGTTTAAGCACTTCTTTACGTACCTTTGACACAAAAGCCGCACTTCCTATGACAACAGCAGAGGACAGACTCGAGAGCTTCGGTTCTTCAATACCCTGCCGGAGATACCCCTCAATCCAATCGCGGTATTCTTTTCGGGGATCGATCCCCTCCTCATTTCCCCTCCACCACAGCTCTTCACAATACAGCCATGCCGGTTTTTCCACATATCCCCCATAAGCTGGATAGGAGCTCCACCGGTGCGTCCGCAGACATTCAAGACGCTTTAGAACCAATTCCGCGTCCGGATCCTCAGGCAGCATTCCGGACTTCTCACGGGATCGCTCCAACTTACCAAGTCCCAACCCCTTTATTCTCACAGGATTAAGATGAATATACATAGAACAGTAGAATGCCCACGATCCCTCATTATCAACAGGAATGCTTTTAAACCTGTTCTGGAAAACAGGTCCGCTGCGGTTACGGCTGACATTGAACCAGGTCCCGTAGCTTGTATTCAGCCACTGCATCGCCCTGCTGACATTTCCTTCCGGCGACTCTACAAGAAGATGATAATGGTTGTCCATAAGAACATACGCATGCAGTATAATCCTGTATCTTTCAACCATCCCGGCAAGTGGTTATCGGGGTCGTAGTTTGACATGAGACATTTCATTTTTCCAGCACCCTCGATACGTGGTTATCGGGGTCGTAGTTTGACATGAGACATTTCATTTTTCCAGCACCCTCGATACGTGCGCAACCGACCGATACAAGACCCGTTGGTTTTCAGCCGAGCCGCTATCATTTCACCGTTCCTTGTCTTCGCCTTTCTGCTGTTTGTCTAATGTCAAACTACGACCCCGTTTCTCAGAGCGTCATGCCCGGCCGCGCCGGGCGGTGGGATGGTTCGCTGACAAGACGTCCCGCCCGCAGGCCGTCAGGCGTTGCGGTGTGGGGGTTTTGCAAGAGCCTCAGGTGACATAAGCGACGAGCTTTCAGACGAACAAATTCGAAGAAAAATACGTGATGAATATCTTCGGGATTCAACGGTGACGATTTTGCTTGTCGGAACAGAAACTAAAAATCGAAAACATATTGACTGGGAACTTTACTCCAGCATGATTGACGGAGTCGTCAACAAGAAATCGGGGATTTTAGTCATCCAACTACCGTCTACTAATCCCCGTCATCTCTACGTAACGCATGGCGATCTGGAAAAAGCGATATACCCCAATACAACATGGCAAACTATTGCAACAAGGGCTGAGTTTGAACAACGCCATCCCTTTTTGCCAGAGCGAATTATCGACAACCTGCTCAAGCCAGAAGCAAAGATTTCTGTAACAAGTTGGGGGGGCTTGGACGCCGAAAAGATACGACTACTTATCGATTTAACTTTCAACGACAAGGGGAAGTGTGAATACGATCTAAGTCGTCCAATGCGGCGTTATAATTCTTAGGAGGAAACAATGAACATGAGCATTATTAAAAGAAAGGTTTTCATTTCCCACTACAAAGGGGATCGTGATGAGGTCGATGGTTTCATCGAAGACTTTTCAGATGTTTTCATTCCAAAGGCATTGGGTGCCAATGACAATGATGACTTCATCGACAGCGCAAACACCGACTACGTCATGCAACGCATAAGGGAGAAATATCTGGGTGACAGCACCGTGACGATTGTGTTGATAGGAAGTTGCACACATAGTCGGCGATACGTTGATTGGGAGATCAAGAGTTCTCTGCGTCGTGGGCAATATACCCCCAATGGCTTGCTTGGAATTCTTTTGCCAAGCCAAGGAAAATCAGCACACCTGCCCCCACGCTTTAAAGAAAACTGGGAAAAGGGAGAAATCAATTGTTATGCGCGATACAGAGCTTACCCCTCGTTCGCGCAACAATTGGCAGACTGGATCGAAGATGCATATCAAGCTCGGACTTCCCGAACGCATTTGATCCAGAACTCTCAGGATATGATGAAATACAACAGTAAGTGTAAAGTTTGCGGAGAGACGCACTAATGAAAGCAAAGTACAAACCACCTCTGGCCATACACTTCATCTGGAATCCAGCGGATGAAGAACCCGTAAAAGCAATACTGGATGCCGTCAGATCCTGTTTTGCGCGTGATGTGGAACGACCATTTTCCCGTGGTTTAAACATACCGTTGTTTTTCTACAATTCCGTCAACTCAAAACAAGCACCATCAAATCTGCCGAAACAGCAGGCTACAAAAGATATTGTATTCATCTTTACAAGCCAAAGTACACTAGGCAATGAACAATGGCGCTCATACATTGATCAACTGCAATTCTCAGAATCGTTCCGAGTCGTTCCAATCGCCCTCAATCAATCAGGATTAGGTCATGGTTACGAAGGGAGCTTGAAAAAGCTTAATTTTCTAAGGCTGTACGATTGGGAAGGAGCTTTAAAAGGACAGAACGCCTTGCTAGCTATGGCTCATGAAATATACAGGCACGGTTTTGTTGAAATAGATGAAGAAGCCCCCGGTAAGTGTTCATCAATAAAGATTTTTTTGAGTCATGCAAAAGCTGGGGACACCGGTCGCCTTCACGCTGAGTCGATCAAAAAATTCATCGACAACACTAATATGTCGCGATTTTTCGATGCGACTGAAATTTCGCCTGGATTCAAGTTTGACGAAGAAATTATTAAGCATATAAAAGAATCCACCTTGGTAGCGATAGGTAGTGACACATACTCCGCAAGATATTGGTGCCAGCGAGAAGTTCTTACTGAAATTTCGCCTGGATTCAAGTTTGACGAAGAAATTATTAAGCATATAAAAGAATCCACCTTGGTAGCGATAGGTAGTGACACATACTCCGCAAGATATTGGTGCCAGCGAGAAGTTCTTTGTGCAAAAGAACATCAGCGCCCCATCATTGTTGTCGACTGCCTTCAAGAATTTGAAGATAGGGTATTCCCTGCAAGTTCCAACGTGCCCTGCGTTCGTGTACCAGCAGAGCATCCGCTTAATGAGTCGGATATACTGCGCATCTTAATCGCTACAATTCTTGAAACGATACGCCATTTGCACACAAAAAAATCACTCGAATATTACCGAGGTCAGAATTGGATTGATGGCGACTGTACTATTATTTCTAGACCACCCGAAGTCATTCATCCCATGATTCTGAAAGAAAATGGTGAGCAGAAAATATGCTACCCTGAACCTCCGCTCTATTCGGAGGAACTCGACTGGCTTACTAAATTCAGAATAGATGCTTTTACCCCATTGTGGAACAAAGCAGAAGATCGGTGTTTGAATGGTTTAAAAATAGGCGTTTCCATCTCGGACAATCCCTCTAACGACTATTCAAGCCATCACCTGCACGCTGATCATCTGAAGAGGCTCTCTCAGGATCTGGCTCGTCATCTCCTTGCGAGGGCAGGAACAATTATTTACGGAGGAGATCTTCGCAAAGATGGGTTTACACAATTTATACTCGACGAGGCGATGGTATTAAAGAATCGTCTTCAAACAGGCGATGCCTATGTTGAGAACCACCTTGCTTGGCCTATTTACTTGGCAGATGCTGAACTTGCAGCATGGAGAGCCAAATATGAACAGGTCATCAAAACTATAGAACACGAAATCCCAGATGACATAAAAAAAGACGTTGATGAAAGTGTTTTTATAAAGCCCGAAGGTGTCGAAAACAGATACCTGTGGTCTCGCTGCCTTACTTTGATGCGAGAACAATCTATCGAACAATCTTGCGTACGCATATGTGCGGGAGGAAGGCTGGCTGGCTATCAAGGGAAGATGCCAGGGGTTCTTGAAGAAATAGTGATTGCACTAGAAAAAAAGAAACCTATCTTTTTACTTGGCGCTTTCGGTGGGGTGGTCGGTGAGGTTTGCAAAACAACCACAAGCGGGGATGTTTCTGAACCGCTAACGGAATGCTGGCAGATTAAACACAACGCCGGTTACAATGATCTTCAGAAAAAAGCTAAACAAGAGAGGAAAAATGCTGATTACGAGGAAATAAAGAAAACTCTAACAAACATATCGATTACAACCTTGGCGTCTTCTTCCGGGTTAAGTTCCAAAGAATATCAGCGATTAATGGAATCTCCTTTTGTTGATGAGTGTGTACACCTAATTTTGAAGGGGTTAAGGAAAATAGCTTCTACGGGCAACTGAATGTCAGTGAGAGACTTATGATGACCAGCCTTTACACTACCGAAAGGCACCCCTCTCAAACTCCGGCACTCCCCTTTCCGTGTATTCCGTGTATTCCGTGGTTCCAAACAAGACCACAGAACACACAGACCACACAGAAAGCTCCCGCCGCCGCGCTTCTCCCTTTCCGTGTATTCCGTGTATTCCGTGGTTCCAACAAAAACCACAGACCACACGGACCACACAGAAAACATCCGCCGCCGCGCCCTCCTTTTCCGTGTATTCAGTGTGTTCCGTGGTTCAAAATGGTAAGTAGAAGGAAGCGTTATGTGTGACTTTGCGACCAACGAAAAACACCTCTCTCAAATCCCGGCGTTGCAGCTTCTGATCAATCTGGGCTTTGAGTTTTTGACTCCCGCCAAGGCACTCAGCGAGCGGCAGGGGCGCTACTCCAACGTCCTGCTGGAGAACATCCTGCGCAAGCAGCTCAAAGAAATCAACCGCATCCACTACAAAGGCGGCGAGTATCTCTTCAGCGAGGAGAATGTGCAGTCCGCCATCCAGAAACTGAAGAACATCAAGTACGATGGGCTCTTGAAGACCAACGAGGCTATCTACGACCTGATCACATTGGGAACGGCCTTGGAACAGACCATCGAAGGCGACTCGAAAAGCTTCACCATGAACTATGTCGACTGGCGCAATCCCGACCGCAATGCGTTTCATGTCGCGGTGGAGTACGGCGTCGAACGTTCTCGGTCAACGGAAACCGCCAGGCCGGACATCGTTCTCTTTGTCAACGGCATTCCGTTCTGCGTGATTGAGTGCAAGGCACCGCAGATTGAGATAGAGCAAGCTGTTTCACAGTCGATCAGAAATCAGAGCGACGACTACATTCCGAAACTTTTCATCTACAGCCAGATGGTCTTGGCGCTGAACAAAAACAGCGCGATGTACGCCACGACGGGCAGCGCCGCAAAATTCTGGAGCGTCTGGAAAGAACCCCAGATGAAGTGCGGCGAGTGCGAATATGAAAAACTCGCGGCTCGCGTCAATCAGCCCTTGAGCGAAGAAACTATCGCCAATATCGCAACGACCTTTGGCGTCAGGCCGGAGCGTTTCACCGGCAACAGGCTGGTGACCGAACAGGACAAGGCGCTCTTCTCGCTCTGCCGTCCGGATCGGCTTCTGGAACTGGCGTGGAAGTTCACGGTGTTCGACGGCGGTCTCAAAAAGATTGCCCGTTATCAGCAGTATTTTGTCGTCAAGTCCATATTGAGCCGGGTCAAGCAGTTCGATGACAACGGCGTGCGCAAGGGCGGCGTGATCTGGCACACGCAGGGCTCAGGCAAATCCCTGACCATGGTGATGCTGGTCCGCAATCTGGTCTTGGACTCGGAAATTCCGGCACCGCGAATTATTCTGGTGACCGACCGTGACGATCTCGACAAGCAACTGGGGAACACTTTTGCCGCTTGCGGTTTTGCGGCAAACCGCGCTACGTCGGGGCGGAACCTGCTGGATCTGATCGAAAGAAAAGAAACGGGGATTATCACAACCCTCGTGCATAAGTTCGACAAAGCCCACGCGGCCAAAAAATATCAGGATGACTCGTCTGACATTTTCATGCTGGTGGATGAGAGCCACCGCACCCAATTCGATATTTTCGCCGGCCGCATGAGACAGATGTTACCCCGCGCCTGTTATTTGGGCTTTACCGGTACGCCGTTGCTCAAAAAGGACAAAAACAGCTTCGCCAAGTTCGGCAAATTGGTGGAACCTCACTACTCCATCAAGCAGGCCGTTGAAGACGGCGCGGTGGTTCCGCTTCTGTACGAGGGGCGGCATGTGGAGATGACGCAAAACAAAGAGACTGTCGACCTGTGGTTCGAACGGCACACGCAGGGGCTGACCGCAGAGCAGCAGGCGGATCTGAAACGAAAATATGCGCGGGCGGAGATGCTGAACAAGGCCGATCAAGTCGTCTACATGCGAGCTTTTGATATCAGCGAGCATTTCCGTGCAAACTGGCAGGGCACCGGCTTCAAAGCGCAACTGGTGGCGCCGGATAAGGTCACCGCACTCAAGTACAACGCATATCTGGATGAGATCGGTATGGTCAGCTCCGAGGTGGTTATCTCAGCGCCGGACACGCGCGAAGGCCACGAGGAGACCGATGACGCGCCCTCGGATGACGTGGTCAGGTTTTGGGAAAAAATGATGAAGCGCTATGGTAACGAAGATGAGTATACCAAGCAGATCATCAACCAGTTTAAACACGGCGATGAGCCTGAAATCCTGATTGTCGTCGACAAGCTACTCACAGGTTTTGACGCGCCGCGCAATACGGTTCTCTATTTATGCCGGATGCTCCGAGAACACACATTGCTCCAGGCCATTGCGCGGGTCAATCGGTTGCACGAGGGCAAAGAGTTCGGCTTTATTATCGATTACGTGAGCGTTCTCGGCGAGCTGGACAAAGCGCTGACCCTGTACAACGCATTTGAAGGCTTCGACGAGTCTGATCTGGTCGGCATTCTGACATCCATCCATAGAGAAATCGAAAAACTGCCGGGACGTTATTCCGATCTTTGGGATCTCTTCAAAACGGTGAAGCACTCTTACGACGAAGAGGCCTATGAAGTGCTGCTGGCTGACGACGAACTCCGTGAAGAGTTTTACAGCCGCCTTTTGGAGTTTGGAAAAACTTTGGGCATCGCGCTCTCCTCCGAGAAATTCCTGACCGAAACCGATGAAAACGCCCTGTCCAGATACAAGGCCGACCTCCGAAAGTTCCAGTCACTCAAGGCATCCGTCAGGCTCCGGTATGCAGAGGCCGTCGATTACCGGGATTATGAACCCAAGATCAAAAAGCTGTTGGACACGCATATTCAGGCCAACGAAGTTTTGCGGCTCAATGAGCCGGTCAATATCTTTGACGACGACGCCTTTATGACGGTCAAGGAGGAGCAGGGCGTTTACCAGACCGGAAAAACAACGGCTTCAAAGGCTGACGCGATTGCTTACGCCACGAAAAAGGTCATCACCGAAAAGATGGGCGAAGACCCTGCGTTTTACGAGAAGTTTTCAAAACTGATCCAGCAGGCGATTGAAGATTTCAGGGCCAAACGACTATCCGACATGGACTACTTGAAAAAGGTCGTTGAAATCCGCAACAAGGTCGTCGACAAAGTCCACGATGATGTACCGGACATCCTTTCCGGCAATGAAGATGCCATGGCGTATTTTGGCGTGGTCAAACCGTTCCTTACCGCCCATGGGTTGACCGAAGAAGATGTTGAAGCGGTTGCGGCTGACACGGCCATCGCTCTTCATGGCATCTTGGAAAAACACCGGAAGGTTCACTTCTGGGATGACGAAGACGCGCAGAAACAGGTGATCAACGACATTGACGATTATCTCTACGATGAACTCGGGGCAGGGAGAGGCATCGAATTATCGCTTGAGCAGATGGATGACATCATCAAGAAAGTATTGCAGGTGGCCAAGCACAGGGATTACAAGTAATGGGCGTGTCAATCCCTAGTAGCCAGCACTCGGTTGTTTACGGACGGAAGACCATCGATTTCAGTTTGCTGTACTGTGACCGAAAGACGATGGAAATTGCGGTTTGTCCTGATGCTTCGGTTGTGGTCAAAGTGCCTTTGCGCACCGATATTGCGGTGGTAGAAAAGAAAATCATCAAGCGAGCACGCTGGGTTTTCAGGCAACTGAAATATTTCAAGCAGTTTGACCCCAGGACGCCAAAGCGTTGTTATGTGAATGGCGAGACCCACCTGTATCTTGGGAAGCAATACCGCTTGAGGCTGGAAAAAGGCGGAGAAAACGCTGTTAAATTATCTCGCGGATTTTTCCACATCACCTGCCGAGACGCGCCGACTCCCACCGTTGCCAAGAAACTGCTGAGCGACTGGTATTCAAAAAAGGCGCAGGTTCAATTTGCCGAAAGCATGGAACGCTGTTGGCAGAAACTGAATGGTCTCGATGTCTGTCGCCCCAAGCTTGCCATCAGGCGAATGCGAAAAAGGTGGGGAAGCCTTTCAGAGAAGGGCACATTAGCCCTCAATGTGGATCTGATCAGGGCGTCTAAAGAGTGCATTGACTATGTTGTGACCCATGAGTTGTGTCATCTGAAACATCGCGATCACAGTCCAGAGTTTTACAAGCTCCTCGAATCGCTCGTTCCGGGCTGGGAAAGGATGAAGCAGAAACTCGAACTCAGCATGGTTTAGGACGCGGGGGAAAAACTTGGTTTTGCAGGCTTGGCTTTCTTTCCTTGCCCGCCGTTGGTGTTTGGGTTACGCTGGGGAACAGTGGACTTGGTGGACGTAGTGGACAGAGTAGACGTAGAGGGTGCTTTATGGCTGGGCAGGAGCCTTTGATTCCTAAGCATGGCGGCTACCGCAAGCTGAAAAGTTTTCAGGTCGCGCAACTGGTCTATGATGTGACGGTGCGTTTTTGCGACCGTTACATAGACCGGCGCAGCCGCACCCACGACCAGATGGTGCAGGCGGCCCGTTCCGGCGTGCAGAATATCGCCGAGGGTTCCCAGGCATCGGCCACTTCGAAGAAGACGGAACTCAAGCTGACCCAGGTGGCTCGTGCTAGCTTGGAAGAACTGAAGCTTGACTACGAGGATTTTTTGCGTCAGCGGAATGCAGCGCAGTGGCAGCGGGAGCATCCACTGCGGCAGGAACTGATTGATCGGCGGTGCCGAACCGCCGATGAGGTGGCAGCGTGGGTGGTACAGGCCGCGAAGAGAAGCGTGGAGCGCGGACAAGCTTCTGAAATGTCCACCAAGTCCACTCTGTCCTCCGTGTCCACAGACCCCGCCGACCTTTACTCCGCGCTCTCCGCCAATGCCGCACTCGCCTTGCTGGCCGTGGCCTGCACACTGCTCGACCGTCAGGTGGCGCGGCTGGCTGCAGATTTCGAAAACGAAGGCGGCTTTACCGAGCGCCTCTATCGGGTGCGAACCGCCAAACGGAGAACCCAACCATGAAACCAACTTCTGAAGCCGTCTCACCGCGCGTCCGCCTGCCGGCTGAATGGGAGCCGCAGGATGGCGTGATGCTCACGTGGCCGCACGCGGGCACGGACTGGGCGCCGATGCTTGATACGGCGGTTGCCTGCTTTGCCGCGATTGTGCGCGAAATCGTTAAGCGCGAACGCTGTTTGATCGTCTGTCGCGATGCGGCGGAGGTGCGCCGCGCACTGCCTGACCTCTATGCCGAACTCTTGATTTGCGAGCTGGAAACGGATGATACGTGGGCGCGCGACCACGGCCCCATCAGTGTGTTCGAGGACGGGTGTCCCTGTCTGCTTGACTTCACCTTCAATGGCTGGGGCATGAAGTTCGCCGCCGCCCGCGACAATCTCATCACGCGCGAGTTGTACCGTCGCGGTTTCTTCCAACCGCAAGTCGCCTACCGCAACCAGTTGCATCGCGTGCTCGAGGGCGGCGCCATCGAGTCGGATGGACAAGGCACGCTGCTCACTACTGAGACCTGTCTGCTGTCGGCCAACCGCAACGACCACTATTCAAAGGCGGAGCTTGAGGCGTTCTTCAAGGAGGCGTTCGGTCTCGACCGCATCCTCTGGTTGCGTCACGGCTATCTGGCCGGCGACGATACCGACAGCCATATCGACACGCTGGCGCGCCTCTGCGACGTCCGTACGATCACCTACGTGCAGAGCGACGATCCGACGGACGAACATGACGATGCGTTGCGGCGCATGGAGGAGGAACTGCGCGCCTTCCGCACCGCCGACGGCTCCCCCTACACGCTGATCCCGTTGCCCATGGCCGATCCCGTCCACGATCCCGAGGACGGACATCGCCTGCCGGCGACCTACGCCAACTTTCTGATCCTCAATGGCACCGTTCTCGTGCCGATATATGCGTCGCCGAAAGACGCGCTGGCGCTTGAACGTCTGGCCGGAGCATTCCCCGGACGTGAGGTCATCGGCATCGACTGCCGCCCGCTCATCCGCCAGCACGGCTCGCTTCATTGCGTGACGATGCACATCCCCGTTGGTTTTTTATAAGTCGGGGCTTGCATTTTCAACCGACGCGAAGCATGATGTGGCATGGTTTGCGAGTGGGTTGTGGCGGGGTGCTGCTTCCTCGGGCGCAAGATAGAGGAGGAGAATATCATGAACAAAAATAACGTTTTTACTTGTCTCTTCACCGTAATCGCGGCGATGTTCCTTGCATCGTGCGACACGTCCTGCTCCCCTCGATGGCATGCCACCGATGCGCCGACAGGATACGACGGACACAAAGTCCGTGTCAGAGAGGCATCCGTCCCTTACGAGCACATGGAAATAGAAGGTGTGCCCTTTAACACGGAGGAGTATAAGAACTACGATGAAAACCGGCTGAAGTTGGTGAAGGATGCGCCGCTCTCCACGTTCGGGGCGGATGTCGATACCGCAGGCTATGCGAACACGCGTCGGATGCTGCGGGATGAAAATCGTCTGCCGCCCAAAGATGCCGTGCGCGTGGAGGAGTTCCTGAACTATTTCGAATACGCTTATCCGCAACCGCCCAAAGACGGGAAGTTCGCCACCACGTTCGAGATGGGCACATGTCCGTGGAATGCGCAGCGCCAACTCCTGCTCGTCGGCATTCAGGCGAAAAGCACGGAACTGGCGAACTTGCCGCCGTCGAGCTTTGTGTTTCTCATCGACAATTCCGGCTCAATGACGGACGCGATGCCGCTGCTGCGTGAGTCGATGACCATGCTCGCCAAACAGTTGCGGCCGCAGGACAATATCGGCATCGTCACCTACGGCGGCGGCGCCAAGGTGTTGATCAAATCGGCCACCGGAGACGATGGCAAGAAGATTCAATCCGCCATTGAGGGACTGACTGCCGGAGGGCACACTCCGGGGGCGGCCGGCATCAAAACGGCCTACGATCTGGCGGCAAAGAACTTCATCAAGGGCGGCAACAACCGTGTCGTGCTTGTGACCGATGGCGACTTCAATGTTGGCGTCAGCAGCGAATCGGAGTTGATCTCGCTGATCGAGAAAAAGCGGGAGACGGGGGTCTATCTCACAGTCATTGGCATGGGCTTTGGCAACTATAAAGACAACAAGATGAAGATGCTGGCCAACAAGGGTAACGGCAACTACATCTACATCGACTCCTTGCGGGAGGCGCGTCATGCGCTGGTCAACGAGATGAGCGGCAGGATGTTCACGCTGGCGCGCGATGTCAAGTTCCAGGTCGAGTTCAACCCGGCCCGTGTCTTTGCTTACCGTCTTGTGGGCTATGAGTTCCGCAAACTGGAAGATCGCGACTTCAACGACGACACGAAGGACTCCGGAGAGGTCGGCGTGGGGCACCAGATCACCGTGCTCTACGAGATGGTGATGGCCGACGCGCCGGAGGCCGTAAAGAAAGAGGCGGTCGGCGACGTGGACGCGCTCAAATACCAGTCTCCCGTTGCGCAGGCGGGTACGGCGCAGTCCAACGACATTCTCACGTTCAAGCTCCGCTATCAGGAGCCGGAGGGCGATGCGGGCAGCAAGCTGCTGGAGTTCGTCCTGCCGGCACAGCCGGAGGCGACGGAGAACTGGGGCTGGGCGTCGGCTGTTGCTGAAGTCGCTCTGCTCCTGCGCGATTCGCCGAACAAGGGCAATGCGGACTACGCCGCTGCCATCAAACGCGCCCAAGCAAATGTGGGCGATGATCCGGATGGCAGACGCGCGGAATTCCTGCACCTCGCTGCGGTTGCGCGTAAGCTCGCCGCTGCAGAAAAAGCAGAGAAATGATGAAAATTGGAGTTGTACAGAGAAGTTGCGGACCGGACAGGGATGCCAACATCGCAGGGCATGCGGAGATGATCCGCGATTGCGCACGGCAGGGCGCGGAGTTGATTGTGTTGCAGGAGTTGCACAACAGCCCCTATTTCTGCCAAACCGAAGATCCCGCGCTCTTCGATCTGGCTGAGCCCATCCCTGGGTCGAGCACGAAGACCTTCGGCACGTTGGCGCGTGAGCTGGGCGTGGTGCTGGTACTCTCGCTCTTTGAGCGCCGTATGGCGGGGCTCTACCACAATACCGCCGTGGTGCTGGAGCGCGATGGCTCGATGGCGGGCAAGTACCGCAAGATGCACATTCCCGACGACCCTGCCTACTACGAGAAGTTCTACTTTGCGCCCGGCGATTTGGGCTTCACGCCGAT
>Ga0208461_1001961_pt1 | contig 17563 bp, 10 predicted proteins | sample AD_JPNTR4_MetaG_FD_184448 | JGI IMG/M metagenome (GOLD analysis project Ga0208461, IMG submission 184448) | Active sludge microbial communities of municipal wastewater-treating anaerobic digesters from Japan - AD_JPNTR4_MetaG (SPAdes) (version 2) | ecosystem: Engineered > Bioreactor > Anaerobic... | reverse complement strand
CAAAAGTCATAGTTCGAGGGAAAAACCGAAAATTTTAACCTAAAACCGCAAAAATCCCGAAATGACAGTTCCTCCCGAAATGACAGTTCCTATCAGTTTACAAATAAGGGGGTACATGCTGAGGTAGAGGAATTTGAAATGAACCAATGCTTGATGCAGACATATTTGTTAATCGGAGATTTGTTGAGAATTTTCGATAAACAATCCGCTATCGGATTGGATTCCCCTGGAGCCTAAGGTCATTTATGAAACTTCAATTTACAAACGGTTACCGTCCTCGTTTTGACCAAATATCACGGATTCTTCAATTTCTCCTCACCCAAGGAGACAAGAAAAAAATATCTCGGCAGGAGATTGTCTCAGCATTAGGCATTCCCGAAAATCAAGTTGAGAACTTGACCAGTATGATGACCGGATTTGGGCTGGTGCGTCCACGAGTAACTACCCTTACTCCTTTTGGTAAAGCCATTACACAATCCGATCCGTATTTCGATAAAATCGAAACCCTTTGGATCATTCACTTCATGGTATCCAGCAATCCTGAATGGGTCGTTTGGTACCGCGTCATTAACACGGTGCTTTCATCCCAGGATCACTATTCGGTCGAGCAAGTTAGTAATCGATACTTCTCAGATCTTGCTATTCATTTTTCTGAGAGGACGGTTTCCGAAAAACTACCTAAAGAGGTTGGGGCGGTCTTTGCTGCTTATTCACGTAGCAAGTTGTCTCATTTGAGAATTCTTGAAGCAGAAGGTACTGGTAATTTTAAAAAAACCAACCCGGTTGAAGTCCCAGACCTGGCATTTCTCTTCTGTTTATTATATTATCGGGATGAGTATTTACCAGGATCTTCAGCTATCAATACAGAAGATGTTTGCCTGGCAGAATACAGTCCGGGTAGAGTACTTAATTTACCCGAATACCAAGTAAGAACCATATTGGGCAATTTACACAATGCGGGATTGGTCCGGTTAGAACAATTAGCTAATCTCGATCAGGTGCGTTTACCTGATTCGTTGACGCAAGAATTTGTATTAGGACGCATTTATGGGGGGAACGATGCCGATAAGTGTATTTGATGCCTTAATCAGTCTTGAACAAGAACGCTACCGAGCCGTTATTTTGCACGCAGTTCCAGAAAAAAGCGCATCTATGTCCCACTTTTGCCAAAAGGTTTGTAAACAAACCAATGGGAAATATTTGGATTTATTGGAATTGTTCATCCAGTCACCAAATCTTAGCGAGCACATAGACAGTTTCAGTCCCGAGAAATTAAGAGGGTTGTTAATTGAACAAAGTAAAGGCCAATCATTCCTTGTGATTGATCGCGTTGACTTTCTGCTGGATACTTGGCGCAAATCAGAGCGACAGGACTTTTTCAGATTCATTAACAATCAATGGGATAGTTATAAAGATGGGATGCAAGCCAAACTCATGGTTGTGCTGCAAACATCGCAGGAAATTGAGTCGTTAAAAATACTTGATTCGCAAGGCCAAAGCCGCATATTCCGGTTGAATGATTTCGACGACATTGGATAAGGGAGTACCTTTGCCATGACAAAAATTCGAGACATCGTCCAAATAAACAGCGGTTATACAAGCTATGTTGACCTATATGAAGAGTACTACGATCTTGCAAAAAATCACGGAAGGATGGAACGATACAAACCCATCGCAGCTCATCGGCAGGCATTTGAAAGAATAGCAAACGCACTCAACCCATTGGACCGCCGGTTCTATTTTCTATCTGGCAGCTATGGAACAGGAAAATCGCATTTATTGTTAATGGTGGCAAATTACTTTGCCAGTCCAAGTGACCTTCCAGAACTTGAAGCGTTTTTCAAGAATTATGAAACAGCCCAGAATGAAGTCCTATTAAAGCCAGGAGAAACGCTCACAGAAAGAAAAGCTGCTTCGCTAAAAAAAGCGCGCGAATCAGGACGCTTTCTGGTTGCCCTTTGCCGCTATAGTCTGAACCTGGACTTTGAGGGTGCAGTATTGAGGGCACTGGAAGAGGCTTTACAGAAGGATGAATCCCATATCCTTTTAGACAGTCACTATCAAGAAGCTTTACGAAGGATCAAAGACTGGGAATCCCGCCGCAACGAGACGCGCTTTTACTCAGATCTTGAATTGGCAATCAGCCGATTATTCCCAGATTGGACTGTCAATGATCTGATCGACGGGCTGGAAAAATATGATAAACAAGCTCTAATAGCATTTAAAAGCTGCTTCCAGTCTGTCACTGATTCAGAGTTTACATATAGGAAAGATAATCTTCGTGATATTATTTCGGATTTTCTAAAAAACCCAGAATTCAAGGAACGTTATAAGGGGATTGTTTTCCTTTATGACGAATTTGGAGCTGCGATTGATGCTAACCTTGTGAATTACACGACCTTACTTGATTTTGCTCAATACTGCGCGAATTCCACCCTTGAAAAAGGTGGGACGGTTATTTTCATTGGAACCGGGCACAAAGCTTTTCGAAATCACGGACAAATCGGAGACCTCAATGCAGAGACTCTAGAAGCTCGCGTTACTGAAATTGGTCTGCAAACCCAAGGGATGGAAGATATTATTGCTGCGATTGTTCAACCCAAGAAAGATTCCCCTGAATGGATGCAGCAAATCCAATCTCAGTCCAGTAAATTCACCTGGTTCTCCAGTGAATGCAATCGGCTGCATTTGTTCAATTGGCTGCCAGCGCCAAAGATCAAGAACAACATCATACAGAACATCTACCCCATGCACCCGTTGGCTACCTTTGCCCTGCTTCGGCTGGCGGGAGAGGCGGGGTCAGATAACCGCTCGGTGTTTAAATTCTTCGCGCCAGAGTTTGACACCGGTGAGGGGGAATGGGTCAACGTTCAACCGTATTCTTACCCATGGTTCATAGAGAATCATGAAGTGATTGAACAAGGAAAACCTACTCTCTACACCGCTGACCTTCTTGTGGATTATTTCAAAGATAGTCTTAAGGCAAGCAACAGCCGTCTGGTTGACCGTGTAAAGAATGCCGTCATCAATTACGATGCGACCCTGCGTGAATTAAATGCATACTTAGCCCGAAAATCGCAACAACAGTTATTTGAAGAAGCGGATGAACTGATGCTCCGCATCCTCAAGGTATTGCTCGTAAACGAGATCGCCAGTACCCAGGATGTCGCCATTGCAAATACTATTCAAAATATTGAGTTCGCTTTGGATTATGTCGCCCCTAATGAAAAGACACAGGTCGAAGATCGCCTGAAGTTATTATGTGAAGCTGGAATCTTATTCAACAACCACGGGGTGTATGAATTAGTGCGTGGCGACCGGAAAGATGTGCAACGGCTTGTGGATCAATTTAAAGCCAATCCAGATAACCGTCCGACTAACCTGCTTCAAAATTTTTTAGAGCTGAGTCCACTCCGAGGAGATGAAGTTTACCTTGAAGCAAAAGATTACAATGCATCATTCAGTGAGGATAAACGGTTAAAAGTTCAATTTGTCACCCCAGCGATGCTCACAGAGAAAAGAAACGTGAACGGTAATCCTGTACCTTTCTTCACTGCTCTGGAGCATGAACGCCTGCAAACAGTCGGGGTGACGAACGGTTATGAAGGGGTCGCTGTCTATGTCTTCTGTGAAAACGAAAACGACATCGACGTTGCGAAAAAAGCTGTTGCTCAGAATAATCAGTCGCGAGTTTGCGTTGCAATACCCCGTAATCCAATTAGCGTTTACGATGCGATTTTTACTATCAAAGCACTTGAAAGCGACTGGTTTAAGAAACAATCTCAGAACTTTAGCCCATATGAAAAAGCGGAGGAGAAGAAGATCCGCGACGAAGCAATGAAGGTTCTGGCCGAAGCAAAAGCAGGCTATTTTTCCAATTCCAAAATGTATTGGTTTGGAATCAATGGTGTGGAAATTCCTGTCCAGGAAGGCAAACGCCATGATGCCGCGAATAGGGTGATCCAGGAGCATTATGGGAGTAAACGCAATACATTTGGCCATAACGAGTTTAATAAGGTGCATATCAATTTATCCGGTCAAGTCCGGGCTATTTTCAAAGAAGCCGGGGATATTCTCTGCGATTTCTCGCAACCCATCCGGGTGAATTGGTCCTGGCCGGATAACCGCGGTGGGACGAAATATCTTCGCAAATGTTTTGTGGATCACCAGGCTCTACGTGTATTAACCGTTGAGGGAGATACCCGCTATTTAGAAGCTGAAAAAGATATTAATAAATTCCGGACTGCTTTACCAGCATACGCCAAACTTCTGGAAGATCTAGCGGCACTTGAAGGAAAAGGACAGGCAAATCTGCTGCAATTCCTCAAGCCGTTCTTTGAGGATTACGGTCAAGGCGAAATTGCAGTTACTTTGTTCCTGTTATTAGCCCGACGGTTTTATGGCGACAGCCTACGATTTAAACGTGAGCCCAACAACCTGACAGATATTCAGTTTGCAAGTACCGACGATATGCTTGCCCTTGTTCAGGGGCAATATCCCTCCACGGTAATCATTTTTGAACCAGTAAGCGCCGAGGATCAGACGTATTTTGCCAAAATTACGCAAATATTCACCAACAAGCCTGCACCAGCGGGTAAGGTTTACACAATTCGTGAAGCCTATCAAGCAGCAGTCAATTGGTGGGATAGCCTACCAATCATTGCCCGGTCCCTCGGTTTTTACTCTGGAGATGAGAAATCCCTGGCTGAGATATTCAGCCAGGCAAAAACAAAAGATCTCTTCCGCTTCATCAAGTATGATTTGATGGAAATGCTCGGTCAAATACCAGGTGAAACCCTAACATCGGAAAAAATCACTCATATCGAGGTTCACCTAAAGGCTTTCAAGGCGACTGCGGAAACCATTCAAGCAAGCGTTGAAGACCAGATATTAGCCCAGGTAGGGGATATCTTTGGAGCGCCTTCTCATCTCGACGTTGATATCCAGGAGGCGTTTAAAAATTGGTACAACGGATTGAGCAGCATCCAAAAAGATCCTTACGGTACGTACCATAACAACGATAGCAAACCTTTGGTGAAATATACAGCGTATGCCAACATCCGCGAGCTGTTGTTTAAGACGTTACCGGAAGCTTATTCGCTGGGAAGTGTGGATACCTGGACGTCTAACTTCGTTTCGACGTTGCTTCGACGCATTCAAAGTGGCAAAAAACATATCGAAACTAACGCGCCACAAATCAGCAAGCTGAAAGTGGATTTCACGAACGCTCTGTCCCAACGCGGCAACCAGGTCACCTATCAAGGTGAACTCGTACTGGACGCCGACACTGAGGACGGCCAGGGAATTATTTATTACACAGAAGATGGTTCCGATCCCACAACCAGCGAGCAGCGGCAAAAATTGACCCCTGGAGACACTTTGACCATTAAGGGCAACCACAGAGTCAAGTTGGTCGCTGTGGATGAAAAAGGGAATTACACCGCGGTAAGAACGGTTGAGGCGATTGACGAGCTGGAGAAACATAAGATCGTTCGGCCAGCGCAGAAAACTGCCTTCGACGAAACGATCACTTTCGTTTTTCCGAAGAACAAAGAAGCAGCCAGAATTACCCTGCTGTCGTTGTTTTCAGAATTGGCAGAATCGGGACTCTATGCTGATAACGAATTGCGCCAGGCTGTTCTTCGAGCTTTAGATGAGATTGAAAAATAAGCGCTATCCCGGTCGAATATCGGTCGATAAGGATGAAACAGCATGCCCATGTATTACCACAACGAAACGCTCTTCTCTGAAATTTACCTCGAAGAAATTACCCGCCAGGCTGAGAATGCAGATGTCTTAGCTTCCTTAAAAGTTTTACGGGAATACCGGGAATATGCCGACACCCACAACCTGCAATCCTGGAAGGATTCCTATATTCATGAGGTGCTGTCAGCATTGGGATTTTTTGCCCAATCGGCCCCCACTCCTTCGTCGGGCGGCGGTTTCGAGCGTGATCACATCACCTATCTGTTTCCAATGGGGAGCAGCGGTACGGAGAAACCCCTTTCGTTGTGCTATGTGGTTTTGCCGGAAGAAAACCTGGATAACACGACCATCGGGCGAAACTGGGCGGAGAAGATTATCCGGGCGCTGCGAGAGAAGAACCTTCAGTGGGGCTTGCTGACCAATGGCAAACAGTGGCGCATTTATCATCAAGAGGAGCCCACGCCGTATGAAACCTACCTGGAAATTGATCTCGAAGCGATCCTGGCGGATAAAGCCAAAGAGGCTTATCAGATCTTCCACAAATTCATGAAGGCAGAGAATTTTGTCGTTCACGAAGATGGCAAGTGCCAGTTTGACCGCTTCAAGAAAGAATCCCAGGACAAGATTGATTATATTGAGAAAGAATTAGCTAACGCCCTCAGGCAACGCGAGGAGGGTGGCAAAGGTGTACTTTCGGACCTGTGTATGGGCTATGTGGAAGAACTACGCCACCAAAACGAGAACAATCTGGATGATGAGATTTTACGAAAGAAGATTTATCACGGGGCTATGCTCTATATGTTCCGGCTGCTCTTCCTGTTTTATGCGGATGCGCGCCGGCTGCTGAGCGACGAAAACCATGAGCTGTTGGCGAAAGTGGAAGTTGAATGCCGCACTCGCCATGATGGGAATGCTTCGAGCGATCTTAATTTCCCTATCTGGGACAGTTTGGAACACATCTTCGTGGATATTGACCAGACCTACAACGGCGGCCTGTTCAGCCCGCAGGAAAGCGAGTTTACCCGCTTTCTATCCGATACTCGGATTGATGATTCTTACCTGGTAAATGTCATTTTCAATCTGACCACATATAAAGAAAAGAACGGCCAGGAAAAACCGATAAGCTACCGTGATATGAGTGTGCGCCACCTGGGGACGCTCTATGAAGGGCTGTTGGAGCATAAGCTGTTCATTGCCAAAGAAGACACGGAGGTTAAGGTCGCCAAAGGAAAAGTCCAGTTTATACCGGCTTCGCAGGGCGGCAAGCTGGTGGTGGGGCATTATATCAAGGCGGGTGAAGTCTATTTCGCCGGTGATCCCAGCGAGCGTAAGTCCACTGGCTCGTATTACACACCGGAATACATCGTGGATTATATCGTGCGCAATACGGTTGGCGAGAAACTTAATAAACTGAAAGATGCTTTCCTGAAGGAACAGCGCGCGAACCTTGAAGCATCCATCAATGCGATCAATGAAGACGAACGCGATGCCTTAATCACACTATTGGAAGAAAATGCCCTTACCTTTGTGCGCGAAAAAGTCCTCGATCTTTCGGTACTCGATCCGGCTATGGGCAGCGGGCATTTTCTGGTCAATGCCGCGAACTTGATTGCCAACTTCATCACGGAAATTCTGAATGAGGTTCATATTCAAGGCAACCTGGAAAGCAGCACAGGGTATTGGCGGCGCTGGGTGGTAGAAAATTGTATTTATGGCGTAGATCTCAATCCTCTCGCTGTGGAGCTTGCCAAACTTTCCATTTGGATCCTCTCTATGGCGAAGGATCAACCCCTTTCTTTTCTGAATCACCATCTGAAATGCGGTAATAGCCTGATAGGGGCAAAACTGGAAGACATTGGGAATTACCCCTTCTCAACTATCAAGAAGGAACTCCATCAGCTTCATCTCTTCGAACGAGACCCAGATTTCAAAGCCGCAGTAGAAGCGGTCATATTAAAAAGCCGCCAGATAGCCGGGAAAGCCTCATCTAGTTTGGATGATGTTCGCGAGAAGAAAGTGTGGTTAGAGGAAATTGATCAGATTCTGGAAGGCTACAAGGCCATTTGTGATGTGCATACAAGTCTTTATTTTGAAAATACAATACAAGAAACGCAATATGACAGGATGGTTCAACAGAAAGATTTCAACCTTGCCAGGTTGATGAAAACGGCCAAACATTATTTCCATTGGGAATTAGAGTTCCCTGATATTTTTTTCCGAACTCAAAACCATACCAAAAAACATAGCCAAAATAATGGCTTTGATATTGTTATTGCTAATCCCCCATATTTAAATTCCAGAGATATGGTTCGGGAATTTGAACATATAAGAGAGGCAATCCAAGCAACATATCTATTCACGAAAGGTAGTTGGGATTTGTACATTGCATTTTATGAGCGAGGTTTATACCTACTTAACAAAACAGGTTTGCTTACATTTATTACACCTGATAAGTGGATTTCTAAACCTTTTGGTGATGAATTAAGAATTCAGACGATTTCTCATATATCACACATAATTAAGATCGGGCGCGACGTTTTTGAGTCTGCGTTGGTAGATGCAATAGTATCGTCTTTTTCGATGGAATACCAACCGACTCTTTGTATTGGTGAATTCATTGATGCAAAAGTGACAATAAAGAAGCAAGTATATAAAAATGAATTGAAATCGCCGTTTATATTTGATTGGTTATTTTCCGAATACAAAGATTTATTAGATAAGATTGAATATCAACCGAAGCGACTTTCAATTTATGGTACATGCGAGAATGCATGCGCTACTGATGACGCATATAAATTACGCAATCTTATTGAAGAATACCAGAACAGCTTCCCAAATGATAAATACCTTAGAATAATCAACACAGGGACAATTGGAAAATATACGTCAAAATGGGGAGAAAAAGATATGGTTTATCTGGGAAGTAAATACCACCGACCCGTTGTCAAACGAGAACAGTTTATTAAGCTGTTCCCAAATTCATATGGGAGAAAATCTATAAAGAAGAAAATTATATTGAAAGGACTAAATTTATTGGATGCGTGTATTGATGCCGAAGGGAATATCATTCCTGGAATACCTACATTAGTGATTGCGTCCGATGATTTTGTAATATTAAAATTACTTCTAGCGATAATTAATAGCAAAATAGCTTTTTTCTATATCAAACAGAAATATCTTGGGTTTAGTTACAATCAAGGAACAACATTTACAAAAGAAATGCTCAATAATTTTCCAATTCCCAAATTGCCATTAGAAGTAGTAGACTCTGTAAACAAAATTGTAGACCAAATTCTTGAAGCTAAACTAACAAGTCATACAACTGACACAACTCAATTGGAAAGCGAGATCGACCAAATATTATATGACCTGTATGGTTTAACTAAAGATGAAATAGATATCATCGAAGGTAAGGGGAATGGAAGATGATTCACATTATTTATGACGCAAAACTCTTATCTTCACATACTGAGGAGCCAAAAATCTCAAAGATCTCTGAATATGTCAATGCGTATTCAAATATTCTTGCCTCTTTTCATAATCATCGAAACATACGATATGTTATTTATATTAAACCAGTTTTTCAATGGTTGAAGAATATGGCTGCTCGATATCCTCAAGGCACCTTCATCTTTGAGACCGTGGATGCCCGAGGTGTGTTAGCCCAGTGTTGGAAGGTAGAGATCCCCGCCAGCGTGACCAATGAGGAGATCATTCAGGCCGGGCTGCTTTCGCTTGACCAGCGTCCCCAGCCAGGCTTTACCTTTGAAGACACCTTGCTTTCTTATTATTACACTCCCATGCTCACTTCGAAGACTTTCCCTTTCACGAAATTACCCTCTTTATTGGAAGCTGTAGATCCGCAGCAATGGAAAGCCCATCTTGGAAATCCTTTACTGGCGCGTACATTCCACTCTCGTTTAGAGGAATGGAAAAGCAAAGCCAGATCCAGCGAACAACGCCAGTTGGTGGAGCTGTTTGCAGCCGACCCATCTGCTTTAAGACTTCAACTCATGCGCTTTCGTGTGCTGCAAAGGTACCCAGAACTAGGCGAAGCATTATTGGGGGATACCTTTGATCTCCTTCGGACGCTCAAACTGCAATTGGAAGATCTGAAAATTGAAGAATCCAAGATTCCAGAGACCATTCTTCAGGTGACCTATTTCCTGAATAATGCGCAGCCTAAGAACGCGGAGGACCTGGCCGCGCTGCTGGATCGGATGAGCGGATTGTTGTCGGTCGAATTTGAAACGATCGAAAAACACTTGCGCGACCATCCCGATTGGATCACGCCGGAGCTGTTGGATCAAATCCAGGGCAAATTCAGCGCTCTGTCTCGCCGGTATGCACAAAGAATAGCCACCTTGCGCGGCTTGATCCGTCCACCCAAGCCTGAAATACCAGATCTTAATTGGGATGTGGACGCCATGCTTTCCTGGGCGACCGAATCCTACCTGCCCTACCAGGCCTGGTGTAACCGTCAAGAACAGTTTGACCCTGACCTGTATGCCATCGGCGACCGTTTTTCGGAGTGGCTGATGCAAAATTGGGATGCCATCCATGCCAATTCCAAACGGATGGTTTTCAACATCCTTCCCAATAAAACGGTGGATTTAAAACGCGCCGGAGTGGTGAATCTGGTTTTGGTGATCGATAACCTGGGTTGGGCTTTCTCGGAAATGCTGCGCGATCTGTTCCAAGACCGCGGCTACTTCCTGGCCGGCGCTGAGCCTTATCTGGCCATGCTCCCCAGTGAAACGGAAATTTCCAAAAAATGCCTGCTGGCTGGCGCGGTGGGGTATCAGGCGATTGACGATAAGACCTATAAGGGTATGATCGAAAAGGGGTGGGTGCCTTATTTTAACGATAACGCCTTTCGCTATATCAGCGATATCGGCAGCTTGAGTGCGATCGAAACCATCGACGCAGCTACTTACGTGGTCAATTACCTGGCGGTGGATAAAGCGCTGCACCAATCTGCGGATGAAATCGGTATGTCTCACCGCGATCATATTCATCACCTGCTGGAAAAGCTGGTTGAGAATTCATTAGCGTTTATTGAGAAACACGGCTTGCAAGAAAGTATTCGTATTCATGTGGTTTCTGATCACGGCTCCACTCGTATTCCCGCCGCCGTGCAGAATGACCTGGATCCAGCTTTCTTCAAAACAAACGGTTTCGAGGCTCGCTCACACCGTTATGTCACCGTAAGCAGTGAACGCTTTACCGGTCTGGCCGATAACTTGAAACTGGATTGCTTTTTCCTGCCTGCCAATGATTTTCTGAATCCAGAGAATGTCCTGTGCGCGAGGCGCGGTAACCGCTTCTTACCTACGGACAAAGATTTTTATGTTCATGGTGGTTTGTTGCCTGAAGAAATTGTTGTTCCCTATATGGTTTTTGAGCCAGCCACCGTTTCAGCGCAAGACCTAACAGTCCTGCTCAAGAAAAGCGAATTCCGTTACCGCATGGAGACAGTTGAATTAGAAATCGGAAACCCGAATGATTCGGCTGTTGAGCAAATTCAGGTTAGCCTATTAAATGGAAATGTGGAAAGCGAACCCGTCCGGGTGGCCTTATTGAATGGTAAGAAGAATATGGTAATCCAGATTAAAGCGCGCTTCAAAGTGACCAATATCCCTGAAGAGCAGAACAACCTGCACATTCGAGTTCGATTCCACGCCCACGGCGAGCAGCACACCTTCGATGTGCTACCAAAGATTAATATGAAAAAGATGGTTGAAGAGAAAAGTACAAGTGTATTTGATGATTGACCTCAAGCCTTTAGCAACAATCGGTGAAGAACTTGTCCCAGGAGTGAAAGATGGAAACATTTGAACAAAAGGCATTAGACGTTTTTAGCGAAATTGTAATCAACAAGTCTTTTGTGTATCAAGCCGGTTTTGGCAGCCGGGCTATCCCCACCTACGTGCGGGAATGGATCATCTCACATTACCTGGACGACGGCACTGAATTAACAGAAGCTGCGCGTCAGAAAATCGCCGGTTTTGTTCAGAAATATGTTCCTGATAAAAGCCAAAAAGAAACAATCAAGAACCAGCTTTTTCAACAAATGGAAGTCCAATTTCTGGACAATTTTTCTGTTTATGTCAACTTGGAAAAAGGCGATCGGTATCTCAACATTCCATTTTTAGATGAAAGTGCTGCGTTTGCAATCCCACAAATCATTCAAGATAATGAAATGCTTTTAAGTAGCGGTCTTTGGGGGGTAGGCAAGCTTTACTACGTTCCAAAAAACGACGATAACCCGCGCGGGCAAATATGGATGCGCGAATTCCGGCCCTTTCAACTGGCAAACATGGATTTGGAGTATTTTCGGGAATGCCGCAAGAGCTTCAGCACACAGGAATGGATTGATTTTCTGATCTCTTCAATGGGTTTTAATTTCAAGCTCTATACCCAAAGGCAAAAGATCCTGTTGATTTGCCGGCTTATTCCAATGGTTGAACCTAGATATAGCCTGGTGGAGCTTGCGCCAAAAGGGACGGGGAAGAGTTTCGTCTTCGAAAATATGTCACGCTATGTAGCCGTTCGCTCGGGTGCAATTTCACCTGCCGTATTATTCTTTAATGATTCGCGAAAAACTCCTGGATTAATCACCCGATATGACAGCGTTGTGATTGACGAAGCTCAAAAAGTTAAAGCAGACACCTCCGGTGAACTTACCGCACTGCTTAAATCTTATCTTGAAGCCGGCCGTTTCGCTCGTGGAAGCGCCAGTCCCATCAATGCCGAAGCCGGCTTGGTGATGCTGGCGAACATTGACCTGGACCAAAATAAACGGCCTTTGAACGAGCAGGTGGGTTTATTCCGTGTCTTCCCGAATTTCCTGCGCGAAACTGCCTTTATTGATAGGTTCTCAGGACTACTGCCTGGATGGGATTTGCCGAGGATCAGCAAGGATACGCCTTCCAAGACGATCGGACTTAAGGGAGACATCTTTGGTGAAATCTTGCATTCTTTGCGTAGCGACATCAGTTATCGTGATTATGTCAAAACAAATATGGAGCTGCAGAACTGTGATGATATGCGCGACAGTAAGGCGGTCGAAGCAGGAGCCACGGGACTGTTGAAAATCCTCTTCCCGGATCAAGACCCGACGGAAGAAGAGTTTTACCTTTATTGCGTTAATCCAGCGCTGGAATTGCGCCAAAGAATTAGAGATGAATTATGTAAACTGGACCGAGAATACGTCTCCGTGACGTTTACCTCGAAAATTCCAGATGATTTTCAACGAGGACACAGGCTTGTTAGTTATTTCGATCCGAGCACGATACCTGTCCCTGCTGTATCTCAGCCTGTGCCAGAGCAGCCTCTTGTTGCTGCGGATGAAGAGGAAGCAGAGGTTCTACGATATTTCGGCGCTACTGAGAAGCCGGCGCCTAGGCCAGAAAACGGGTCAGAATTAACCGCAAAAACCCTTCACATACGGGAGGGTGAGACTGGTTACAGCTACCAGAATTTGTTTGGGCCTTACCTCAGAGGTGCAAAAAAAATCTATGTGACTGATCCCTATGTCCGATTGGAATACCAACTCCGAAATTTTATTGCGTTTGCTGGGATCATCGATACCACTGACGGCCAGGTTGAATTGAAACTCACCACTTCTGCCGAAAATGCCTACCAGGAAAAGATCCAAGAACAGAAGTTTAAAGAGATCGGCGCAAGTTTGGCTCAACATGGGATACTTTTTACCTTTGAATTTGATCCAGTGATCCATGACCGAAGCATACAATTGGATAATGGCTGGTGTATTTATCCGGGGCGTGGTTTAGACATCTTTCAAAAACCCGACTCGAAGTATGAGTTAAGTGAGATCGATCAAACGAAGCGAAAATGTCGGGAGACGGATATTATCTTCCAACAAGCAAAGGGGTGATTGCATGGCAACATGGGTTGAAGATATTGTCAGTGCTATTACGAATCTGGGTGGACAGGCTACCCTTACCCAGATCTACGACGAAGTAAAGCGGCTTCGGCAAGGGACACTGCCGAAAATGTCGCAACATATTATTCAAGACACCATTTGTCAACATTCTTCTGATACTCAAGAATTCCAAGGGGATGACCTTTTTCGAAAAGTAGATAAAGGAGTTTGGGCGCTTCGAAACCATGTCGTATCGTCGCAACCTGTTCTTCACGCTCCAAAACAAAAACCCACTGTTCCTCAAAACTATCTACCCCCTGAGTCATTCGAAGAAATTGCAAATACTCTACGTACGATAAAACAATATAGAGATTACCAACGTCCAGATTCGTCAACCTGGAAAGAATATGTGGATGAGTTTTTCCATATCCTAGGTTTTTCTACGGATGAAAAAAACCAAAGGATCATGACTTTAAATCTCATGGGAGCAAACCACACTCCTAAAGCAATCGTTTGTTACGTAAAGCCAGGTGAAAATTTTAATGAAATTACCCCCGGGTTAGAATGGGAATCCTATTTGTTTTATGCTGCCAAATTCCATCAGGTTGAATGGGGAGTATTAACAGATGGTCTCCAGCTTAAAGTTGTCCATTTCAAAGATCAAGACAATATGCAGCCATCCTATTGGCCGGACCTTGATGGGATTGTTTGTCAAGAAAAGCTTGATACATTTTGCACGGTTTATAAGGTGTTTTCTTTTATCAAAGGATATGACGGCAAGCCAACTGGGCAAGGACATCAAAAAAAGTTACAGCAAGGTCAAAAGGATGGGGAGTTAGCGGAGCGGCATGTTCTCCGCCTGAGATTCTGGGGTGAGCTGCTTGAAAAAGCAAAAACAAAGACAAAACTTCATGCCAAAGTCTCGCCAGGAATAGAACATTGGGTCAGCGCAGGTGCTGGGAAAACGGGACTTGGATTTAATTACGTTGTGCGAATGGATAACGCCCAGGTCGAGCTCTATATTGATCGAGGGGAAGCAGAATGGAACAAGATGGTTTTTAACACTTTCCTGCAGCATAAAGTAGAAATAGAGGAACTCTTCGGTGGTCCGTTAGAGTGGCAATTACTGCCGGACAAGCGAGCAAGCCGCATTCGGTTTGTAATTTCAAGTTATGGTCTGAAAGATCAAGAGCATTGGGATGAATTACAAGAACAACTGATAGAGTCGATGATAAGACTTGAAAGAGCCCTCCGGAATTACATAAAAGTGATAGCTTGATATTACCGACCAATTGTTGGAAAACAAAAATTAGCCCCAGGCTTACGATACGCCTGAGACCAATTTTATTTCAGATTCCCAATCCCATCTGTCCCTTCGGTACTACCCCCTTTCTTCTTGTCCTTCTGACCACCACCGTCTTCTGACTGACCCAATCATCAGGTCATCATTTTCGGACCAGGAATGATCACTGCACTTAGGGTCGTTAGGCTACCCATCGGATTGTGACTAATCTGCAGGTCATCAGCAAATAGGGTCTGCAAGTCAGAGAGCTTTGCTCCCTCCAGCGCATCACGAGCAAGCTGTGTGAGGAAGTCGCCTTCCTCCTCAGGAACAATAGCACCTTCGACCTCGTCCCCGTAAACGAGCTGGGCGGCCTTCATCTTTTTCCCCATCAAGGCCAGCGCAGTGGCTTCCATCGCCGATGAGTACACCGCGAAAACGGCTTTGACCGGTTGGGTCTGTCCCAAACGCCATACACGTCGCACGCTCTGCCACAACCTATAGAGCGAATATTCGATCTCGAAGAACACCACGGTTGAGAATTGCACCAGGTCGAGGCCTGTTTCCACAAGCCGGGGGTTACAGATTAAAACATCGAGAGTATTCACACGTTTGGCGATCCATTCTTCACGCTTGCGTGGGTCAACATTCCCGCCCAGGATGGACACTCTCAGCCCGTTGGATCCTAAATTCCGGTATGAAGTGACCTCTGTCAATACCTGATTTTATCATTTTTTATCGAAGCATCTTTTTCTACTCCTTGTCGTTGCATCAATAAGGTGAAAAACAAAACAATTTCAAGAATGAAGAATGATGGAATCTTATCCCGATTATTGACACTCTGGTATACGTGGATTGGCTACCACAGGCTACTATGTCCGTCAGGAGGTTGCCCGAATCTCGAAACGAGGATCATGAAACCATGCCTCGGGGAATTCTCTGGGATCTCTCCAAACAACCAGTTCAAAAACCATCATTCTTCATCTTGAAAATTTATCCTAGCAATCAGCTTTGTTCATACGCTCCTACAGGTTATACAATGTTGCCCGTCATCATGCCCCATACGAATCCGCTCATCTCCCTGGCTACCGCAACAACCGTAGTCTTTGTCGATTTGTTACGATAGGTCATCTTGGAGAACTTTCGAGTCAAGCGATTGTTCGCTTTGTTCGCATACGAAACGATCGCTATATCCTGATGTTGTTGCCGTTCCTTAAGCGCTCGCGATTTCTGTACAAACGGATAGCGAAAGTGCCAACTCGATTCCACCAGCAGTGAGCGAACATGCCTGTTACCCGCCTTTGTAATCCCTCCCTGGACACGGCGGCCTCCGGATGAGTGTTCGGAAGTGACGAGCCCTAAGTACGCCATAAAGCTCCGGGCGGTGGGGGACCTTTGGAAATCCTCCACTTCGGTAACGAAGGCTAAGGCTGTCTGTGTGCTGATTCCTTTGAAGCATTTCAGCTTCGCTACCTCTTCGGAGAATTCCTTCATGGCTGCAAATTCCTCTTTTTCCAAGAGAACCCAATTGATCCAGTACCAGTTCCTGAAATTGATCGTTATCCATCTGTTTTACCTCCTTTCAGTTGATGTTACTTCCTAACGTCCTTATTATACCATATAATGGATGATGTGGGAACATATGTTTGTGCAAAATATTTTTGTTTTTGCCTTTGGACAAAGATATAAGTATATTTTACAGTGTTTCTAGTGCAATGGAAATGGTCTGGATGACCAATTTATGTTTCAACAGCATCGTTTAGGACAAATTTTATATCAAGCATTTTCAGCCTGACTTTTCAGATTACTTGCCTGAAGATCAAAAACTATTTTATTTTGAAAAAGCCACTAAAAAAACCGCCGATGGGCGGTTTTGTAGCGATTATTTCTTGGCGAGCCTTTTCTATTCTTTATATTACCCCAGAACAACGGCGTAATGGGGAAGATGTTAGACTATTTGCTCTACGGAATGAAACACTTCACAAGGCCTTCTTACATCACCCAGAGCGATTTCCCAAAGGTGGCCCTAAAACGTGGAAGGTTCAGCGGGTTGTGTACTTAAATCCATCCAATGAGACCAAGAAAATAATTCATAAAAAGGGTGCATAAATAGGTGACAAATTTGTTGACAAATAGCGATTCCCTTACATTTTTATCATTTACCTTTTCGCTATCTTTGATAAATTTCTTAATTAAAAATTTAATCAAAATATGTCCTCCCATCGCTTGCTTTGTTTTTTACGAATTTACTCAGAACCGAAATAAATTCTTTAATTTTACTTTATTAAGATTCACATTATAGTAAAAAAGTAAATGTTAGGTTTATGAAGTTTTGGAGTATTTTTAATCCTTTAAACATTAATTTTATATTTTTTATATTCATTTCACACTAACAAGGATATTATTCTCGGATTTATTTTCATCAAATTATAAATCCAATATAATTAAAACAGACTTTCCCGTAATTTCATTGCTCTAATCCTTAATTTATTACTCATATTTACTTCGTGCATTTAATATAATTATATGATATATATAATGACCCCCATTGTCAAGACAACGCACTGCCTCATTATTTTTCTAGCCGAAAAAAGATGTAAAAATCAAAACTAAAATCTAGCCGAAACAGTGCCATCGACGACGGCAGTATCTCCTTTCTTCTGGTGTAACTGTAGCAATCGGTCTAC
>Ga0208461_1001956_pt1 | contig 17582 bp, 15 predicted proteins | sample AD_JPNTR4_MetaG_FD_184448 | JGI IMG/M metagenome (GOLD analysis project Ga0208461, IMG submission 184448) | Active sludge microbial communities of municipal wastewater-treating anaerobic digesters from Japan - AD_JPNTR4_MetaG (SPAdes) (version 2) | ecosystem: Engineered > Bioreactor > Anaerobic... | reverse complement strand
CAGCCGGCGACTCATCAATCCGCGCTGGTGGCAAATCAAAAGGATTAATATGATGTTCGGATGTTAAAGAAATATTAATAAAAGATCCACCTACGGTTTCGGCTAAATGCTCGTACTCTTTTTCTGGATCAATAATAATAATATCCGTACCCATCATTAAAGAACGCAGAACTTCTAATTTACAAAAATACGATTTGCCACCGCCCGCTTTGGCAAAAATAACCATATTGCCGTTTTCCAAAGAAAAACGATCAAAAATAATTAAACTATTATTGTGCCGATTAATACCATAAAGCACTCCTTTGTCAGAAGTTAAATCCAAAGAAATAAAGGGAAAAATTGTTGAAACAGGCGATGAATTTAGCGTTGAATGAACGCTTAAGAGGTCAAGATTTAAAGGAATACAAGATTGCAATCCCTCAGCTTGTTGAAAAAGAGCGGGTTTGATATAAACCATTCGGCCTTCTAAAAAATTGATTACTTTTTGCTCAATTGTGGTTAATTCTTGAAGATTAGAAGCATAAATAGCAATATAAACACCCACTTCAAATAATTTTTCTCTTGCTTGTTGTAAAGCATCGCGCAAATTTTCTAAATCTTGATAGGCTGTCTCTAAAATAGGATCTCTCACTACTCCTTTTTCTTCTTTTTCCATAATTTGCGCTTCTACTTGAGCTACTTTCCGTCGTAATTTTTTTAAAGCAGTGCCACTATCAATCGGATGAATAAAAACCGAAATATCCACCGTTTGATCAATGTTTAAAATAGGTGAAAACCAACCTGTTGTAAGATAACGCGGATAAGAAATAATATAAAATGTCTTGACATATAAATCACCAAGACGTAGATAATTTGATTCTATTTCCAAAGCAGGCGGCGTTAAAATTTCCGCTATTGTTTGAGGTCCGGTTTTAGAAACTTGAGGAATATTAATATTCTCATTATTTTTTTGAAAAAAAGGAAGATTAGCCATATTTTTAATTAAGAATTATTCTCGTATTCTTCATCTAACTCTGATGCAATTGCTAGATTTTTTCTTTCCTGTTTTTCAGGATTATAGAAGTTATAATATAATTCGACCAATTCAGACGTTCTAAGACGAATGGCATTTAGACCCATTGGTTTAAGAGCTGACGCAACGGCACTCACCCGATAATATAATTGCATTTTTTGATTTTCAAAATCTAGTTCTTTTTTTTGAGATTCTTCCTGCGGCGTGGTCTTTTTTCCAAAGGGCAATTTATCAAAAATAGAAACCAGACCTCCTGACGTGCCTGAAATAATTGGCGACGAAGAATAAGGAATAACAATATAAAATCTTTTAACCATAATATTGGTTGATTTTACTAGTTCATCAATAAAATTGTAATATTCTTCAATTTGTAATCTCAGCAATTCGTTTTCTTCCTTTTCGCCAATATGCTTAATTGTTTCCAAGTAATTATCCATATTAACCTTTCGGGAATGAACAAGAATTTGTAAAGAAAAATCTAAACTATTCAATAAATTCTGGTAAGCGTTAATAATCACTTCTTGTTCTGTGTCTGATAATAAATCGAAGTTGATACCTGAAACCATCAACACTGCTCGCAAAGATCCGTCTTTTAAAATAACGCAATCATTGCGAATAGTAGCAATATTAACAAATTTTTCTGTTGAAGATGATGCGGGCATATTATTTTTTACTTTGCTCTTCTATTTCCTCGGCTAATTTTTCTAATTCTTCGACTGTTAAACGTTTTTTTGGTTCTTTAGGAGAAATGGTTGGCTTCGGTGGTTCTATTAATTCTTTTTTTTCTTGAGAGCGCTGCCACGTATATAATTTTGGGCTAGCATAAAATTTAAAAGCGTTTAATAGAATTTTGTGGAGTGGTTGTTCGTTAACTTTAACAAAGGCAAGAGCTATAGCAAGAGCGGCAATGAAAAGACTTACGAGAAGCCACAAGCCGGTACTCAAGATAAAATTTAAAGCGAAGATAAGCGCTCCTCCTCCGGCTAAAAATAAAAATTGTCTAAGACTTAATGGTCCGACAATTTTGCTTTCCATATTAATGAATTGTGGGACTTGAGCAGTAGGCATTAATAGTTATAGTTAAAATTTTAATTTTCTAAGATCGATTACATTTTCCGAAGGAACTTCTGATTCTGGTGATTTTTGAGGTGAAGAAGGAGGTTCTTTAACGTCGGGCGGATTTTGAATTTCGGATATTTCTGAGATTGAAGGTGTTTCTGATTTTTTTTCTGACATTAAAGGCATTTCTGGTTTAGAAGTCTGCTCTGATTCTGGAGAAATAATTTTCTTTGGTTGAATTATTTGGGACTCATCAACTTTTATTTCAGTCTCACTACTTTGAGTTGGCAATATAGATTGTTCTTTTTCCGAATAATTAACAATTTTAACAGCTGGCGGAGGTGTTATTTGCCTACCAGCATCTTTATCTGCTGAAGATAAATTGGGTTTTGGTGTGGAAAATTCCAAAGAAGTTTTTTCTTCTTTTTTTTCTTCAATCGGCTTCTTTTCTTCCTCTTGTTTCTGAATGCTATTTTCTGCAGAACTGATCTCAATTTCTGAAACGACTTTTTCTTTAAGGGGTTTTACTTCTTCAAAGGAAATCATCCACGGCGACTTTTCTTCTAATACCGGTTTAAATTCTTGCTCCTTGCCAATAATAATCGGGCCAGGCGGAGAAGATTCTTTTGCGGATGGTTTATTTTCGAGATGACTGGGTTTTTTAAAGCGGAAAAAGTTGGAAAAAGAACGTCTGGGTGTTTCTTTTTTTTCTGTAGTTTTCTCCTCCACTGGCACACTGGCTATAATCGAACTCGGTGATTCAACCGAAACAACTTGCTCCGACAAAATAACAGACGGCGATGGCGCCTGACTAATTTCTTTATCTTCGGTTGTTTTTATTTCTGCAGGAACAGGTTCTTTTTCCAATTGAACTTCTCGCGGCATTTCTTCAGTTGTTGGTTCTACTGTTTGTTTTCCAAAAGAAACTCGCCGATGAATTTTTTCTAAATCTTCTCTAACGGGAAAAAAGATTTTACTTTCTATTTTTTGAGCAATATTTTTGCTAACAATCGGGTTAACGCCGAGTCGATCAATAAGAGTTGGGGTGAATTCTTTATAAGATAGGTTGCCGAGCAAAACATCAGCCACCAAACCGGCTATCATTTTCCCTTTTTGAGCCGGTAGATAATTTAATTGTTCTTCTTCACTAATAATATCGGCTATTTCCTCGCTCATTAAAAGATCCTGAATCTTTTCTGGTAATTGATTAAATTGTTTGATTAATTCTTCTTGACTCATAATTTTACAACTTTTTAATTTATTTAGTTGGATTTTTAGGATGCCCCCACTCGTCATAAAGTTTAACATTTTCCTTTTTTTCTTGTTTGCTCTCTTCTTTTATTTTTCTTTTTAATTCATCTTCTTTAGCCTTTTCCTCCGCTCTCTTTTGTAATTCTTTCTCTTGCAATGTCTCAAATGTTTTCTTCAGCGCATCATTATTCTCAATTGCTTTGGCGCCAATAGCATAGTTAGAAATTGTGTCTAAAAGATGGAATTGAGCTTCATCGTTATCTTTATAAAATTCGGTGATGACCTGATTCATATCTTCACACAATTGTGCAGCATTCCGTTTATTTGCTGCCACAAGAGATCGAGCCATATCTTTTGGATCGCCTAATTGAGCTTTATAACGCAAAATGCTATTCCGGATCATCTTTAGTTCTTCATAGTGAGGATCTTTCGGATCGGGTTCTTTAGGAATAGATATTGCAGAGACGTCTTTGTCTTTAAAAACTTCGGCTGTCGCCTTCTCTAATTCAGCTGGACCTTTCTTAGCCGCCTCCGTCAATCGTTTATCCCATTCTGGATGAGTTTTCAGTATATCACGATACTCCCCATGCATATGGAACTTCGGTAATAAATTCATTGCGTCGTCTCTAAATTTAAGATCAATATCTCCGCCGGTTTTTTTGACTAAAGCGGCAATAGCAGCAGCTTTTTCTCGCTCTCTAATGGGTGAGGCAGCAATTTTTTCTAATTCTGATTTATCAAGCGCTTCATATTTCTTCATCTTCTTTTGCTCCTCTGCCTGATCTCTCTTTTCAGCTGCTGAAATTGTGGCACGACTCAAAGCGCCAATTCCTGTCACCGCACCTAAGGCCTTTAGCCCTTTGGGCGCTTTAGCCAAACCTTCAGCTACTGGTTCAGCTACTATACGAGCTGCTCTTAATCCTGCCAAAGAAGCTCTATTCTTAATAGCATTGCCAGTAGCCTTGCCTGTTTTAGTAGCTAAACCCAAAGCAAATTTTGCACCAACATCACCCATTTTTTGACCGGCTATTAAACCACCAATAATCAAACCAACAATCAAAACCAATTGCATAACCACTTGAACGCTAAACAAGGTATCGGCAGCGCCAGAAAAGAATGTACCACTAAAAGCCGTCAGGGCATCCTGTGGTATATAAGGCATCTTGTTAGCTAAAGTCAAAGCTAAAAATATGAAAAAACCTACAACGGGTCCAACAAAACACCATTTCAAAAAATTATTCCACCATTCTTTAGCATAATGACCAATCACCGGGATAGGAGCAACCGAAAGAGTCCAAGCCAGAGGCGCTAAAATAAGTAGAATCCAAAGCCAGAAAAGACGGACAAAAAGCGTCACAACTAAACCACCCAAAGCAAGAATAATGACAAAACTAAAAATAATAATAAATATTATTCTGATAGCAGCAAAAAACAAAACGTGGGTGTCTTCGTTATCCATTTTAAATGTTACCCAATTTTGCATGTCTTCTGTCGAAGTACTCGACTTCGCCTTCTCGAACAATTCTTCTTCTGCTACTTCCTCTTGTTTTTGAGCTTCCTGTAATGTTTTTGTAAAAGTATTTAATTTTAAAGCATTGCCCAAAGAATAGCTTAAAGCTGCGCTTTTATCCTCTGAGCTTTGCTGATTGGCAGTAGTGCCAAACACAAAATAATTAAAAAAGACGTTGGAGAAATCAATAATAATGCCTCCTATCATTAGGCTAAAATTAATCAAAATCGCCATTACGATAACATTAACTAAAATCTTTTGACTGCTTTTGCTATTAATTCTTAAAATATAACAAAAAGCTACATAAACAAGCAGGGCGATAAAAAAAATATTGGCGAAATCGCGAGCAACTCCCCAACCCGTTTGCACTACCGGCATAGTCGTAAACTGCGAAACCTGAGCAATCAAAGACAGAAGTTGTGACTCCAAATTAATAAAAATACCCGCAATAGAGGCAATAACATTGCCTATCCAAATCAAAACTTGGTAAATCGCTTTGTCAACAACACTACCAATCCCAAAAAGATCAAAGGCGCTGGCTTTGTAAGTAAGCAGAAAATTCAAAATAACTCCAATTAAAATTCCGGAGATTATTTTAGGATGGGTGAGAATTTTTTTTATTTTCGCTTTAAGTAGTTGGAGTTTCATAATTAAGATTAATAACTCGGAACTTCTTTGCCCGGTTCTTTATAACTACACATCTTGAGACATCCTTGAAGGCTACGAAAATCTCCATTTTCATCTTCAACACATTCTCCAATTGATGGATCGCATGTCCAAAACATTGAAGTAGTTGTCGGCGTTGAAGTGCTCTCCGAACACGCATTGGAACAAGTAGTAAAATCTGTGTAGGGACCACTAGCTTGATATTCACAAATCCCTGTTTCCGTATTGCATCCCCAACGATATTGATTTTTACTACAAGCTGCTTGGCAACTTTCTAAAGAAGTATAGGAACCGTTAGCATCATATTCACAGCTACCCATACCATCATAATTTTTGCAACTATACCGTAAATTAAGAGAAGGACCTTCGTCACCCTTTTCCGGCAAATCCAATAATCCTTTGCCATACCATTTACCACCAATCAATTCTTCTTTAGCTGATTTAATTAAACGAGTAATTAAAGCTTGGCCTATCATCGTGGCATAGTTGGATAAATCTGCTGAGGTTAAAAAGTAACTTTCGGTTTTATCTATTTGAGCTGTCACTGCTTTGGAAGCCACATCAGAAACAGTTTGTGAAGGAGCACTTATTATTGAATCCCAACATTCAGTGTCTCCTGTAATATAATTTTTTATCTTATAAACACAATCTTCTATTGGCTTGTATCCAGTCTGCGTTTTTTTCTCGGCTTCCATTTGAGCTTGAGCTAATTCATATTCAAGCGCTTCTTGAGTCATTAGCCAAGCGCCATCAGAAGTATTCCAAGGATAAAATGATTGTTCAAAAACCAACCAACCACCATTACTAAAATCACTATAAAAATATTCTAAGTTGCTTAAAACCTGCGTTAGAGTACAGGTTGGGAAAGGCGGTCGTCCTGGCAATCGAGTAGTTGCGCGTACTTGAAAACGAAATGGTTCACATAATTCTGAAAAAGGAGAATTTTCGATAAACCGGCCAAAAGCTTCGTCGGCTACGTCGTTAAAGAAAGCCTGCCAATTAGTCACAAATTGTGGCTCACCTGTTGTTCGGCCGCTAATCCAATCAACCGTACTATAAACTAAATGATCCATAAAAGTTTTAGCCGCATAACCTAAAAGCATTTTGGTTATTTGACCTTTTTGCGCTTGAAGAGCGGATTTTTTATCCTTTAACCACTGCATGCAAGCCGCCTTTGTATCTGTACCGCCTATTGAAATTGTTTGTTCAAGACCACTATCTCCTCCACCTAATAAACCACCGGTAATAAAACCTAATCCTTTATTAATAATACCGCCTATGAACTTCGTAACCTTTGATATTACCTCACCTAAATCCTGACTTAACATAGTCATACAAGCAAGAACGTCAGCCTTCTCAATATTATAACTGCTCACACTATCAGTTAAGTCTGGTTCGCTAATATGCGGGGTCATGTTATATAGATCATGAGTGCTTGGCGAGGTCTCTGTTCCGCCAGTCCCATAATCCCATTCGCCACTCGTAACACAATCGGGGTCTTTGGGATCGCATTGGGCTTTGGCCGTAAATAAAGGCATTATTTCTAAGCCAAGCATTGCAATAATAAGAAAAATAGTAATTTTATTTTTCATTGATTATTAAAATTGAAAATAGTCTAAGGCGCCATCTTGTTCCATTTTATTAGCTAAAGCGTTTACCCAGTTCTGATAGTAATCATCTATTTCTGTTAAAAAATCGCTAGCTACCAAAGCCCGAATCGGATCGCTAGTATAATTATAGAGATCAACCAAAACAGTTCTCTTTAGGTTCATAAAATTAATTAAATCCAAATGCAGAGCGGCATAAGAAGAAGGAATGGGTATATTTTTTAATGCCACAATTCCCTTATCCAACTTGTTGATAAAATCTTTTAAATAAGCTGGGTCTTCATTGTCAATAAAGCCTTGCAAATTTTCCAAATAAATATCGTCTGTTAAATGATTATCATTAATAACTTGCATGACATTCACAAAATACTGCAAGGAAGTAATTGGATTGTTTTCCTCTCCAAATTTTAATTCATCAATTTGAACTAATTTTAGATTATTCCAAAAATCTATTTTATACTGTTGTAATATTTCTTCACTAAATAATTCTTCACCTGGCACCTGCAGCTTGCCTGACGATAAATCATTATTTTCATTCAATTGAAGAATTTGATTGGATAAAGCAGCGGATAATTTCAACGTTAGATTATCTTCGTTGGCAATTTCCAAATTTTCTACATCTGTATTTAGTTTTTTATTAGTCTTTTCTAAAGCAAAGGTTCCAACAATCGTATTCTGTGACTTTGTTGTTTCATTAATAATATCTTTTTGGTTTTCAGCTGCGTTCGGGTGTTGAATAATCAAAAAACTGATTATTAAAGCCAATCCAATAATAGATAAACTAATGTGTAAATATTTTTTTCTGATATTAACGTCTTCCATACTCTTTTCAATTATAACGCAAAAATAATTAAGAATTAAGATAATCAAATAGAGTTATCCACATCTCCACCGATAATTCCGCTGGCCTTGTTTTTTCTGTTAAATTTAATCTCTCTAAAACTTTTTTAATCTTGTTTTTATCAAAACCTCTTGACAAGTTATTGAGAAGTGTTTTTCGAGGCTGCTTAAAACCGCGCGTTATTAATTGAATAATTTCTTTTTCATTTTTGAAGCGTTCCGCTGAAGATTTCACCTGAAATTGAACAACCGCCGAGTGTACTTTTGGTGGTGGGAGAAAGTCTTTCGGTTTTAAATAAAAAATTATTTCGGGATAAGTCCACAGCTGAACGATTGCAGCCAACTGATTCATGTGCGGTGGCTGTGCTGCAATTCGTTCGGCCACCTCGCGCTGAAGAGTAAAAACTATTAAAGAAGGCGGGCTTTCTAACTCTTGTAAAAGACGCAAAAGATATCCTGTTAAATAGTACGGGATGTTTCCGACAATTTTAAAATTTCTGATTTTTTTAGTAATCAGCGGCAAAAGGTCTCTCACATCGCCTTCAATAATTTGAAGAGAGGGGCTAAGGTTTTCAAATTTTAATTTTAATAACTTAACTAGAGATTTATCTTTTTCAATCGCAATAACTTTTGATGTTTTTTTTAAAATTTCCTGCGTCAAATTGCCCGTGCCAGCTCCGATTTCAATAATAATATCATTATCAGAAATTTCTAAAGCGCCAACGATTTTTTTCAAAGCGTTTTTATTAATTAAAAAGTTTTGACCTAATTTCTTTTGCGCTTTCATAATTGAAAAATTAAAATTCGTAATCGCCATCATCAAATAATTCTATTTCAGGATTATCCGGATCAATTTTTTTCTTTTCCTCATCACTTTCTTCCTTAAAAGCATCTAATTCAATTTCCTGCTTCAAATCAGACGGAATTTCATCTAAAAATCGCGAGGAGGTGTTTATTTGTAAATTACCGAAAATTCGACGCCGCGATGACCAAATTAAATAAACCTCTTCTTTGGCGCGCGTCATACCTACATAAATCAACCTCCTTTCTTCTTCCATTTCATCATCAGAATATTGCGATTGAACGTGAGGTAAAATACCCTCTTCTACGCCAACAATAAATACTATATTAAATTCTAACCCTTTGGCGCTGTGCAATGTCATTAAAGAAACATAGTTGCGATCATTTATTTTTTCATCCCCCTCTTGAAAAAGTGAGATTTTTTCAAGAAATTGATTTAAATCGCCTTTTTCATACTCATCAAAATCTTCAGCTAAACGAATCAATTCCATTGCATTCTGCCACTTTTCTTCGGCTTGACTTGAAGTTTGCTTTAAATAAGACTGGTAATCTATCTTTTCTAGTAATTCTTTAGAGAGGGAAGCTACTGATTTTTTGTTAAGATCGTTTTTGAGCTGTTGATATATTTCTAAAAATTCTTTAGTCTCAGAAAATTTTTTTAAATTTTCCCATACTTTTTTATAATCGGTATCTTGAAAAATCACCTCTGCTTTTTTCTGCCCAATGCCTCGCGATGGTACATTGATAATTCTTTCTAAACTAATCAAATCAGCAGGATTTGCTAAAATTCTCAAATAGGCAATAATATCTTTAATTTCTTTTCTCTGATAAAATTTAACGCCGGCAAAAATTTGATAAGGGATGTGAAACTTTAAAAAAACTTCTTCCAAAACTCGCGATTGGACATTCATCCGGTAAAGCACCGCAAAGTCTTTATATTGACATTGATAATTTTGAACAAGACTCTGAATTGTTGCAGCAATAAATTCTGCTTCTTCAATATCATCTAATGCTCTTATCACAAACACTGGCCTACCTTCTTGATTGGGTGAAATCAGAGTTTTTTCACGACGTAATTTATTATTTTTAATAACTTCTTGAGCTGCTGCTAAAATGTTTTTTGTTAAACGATAACTTGTTTCAAGAATAATAATTTTGGCATCAGGCCAATCTTTTTCAAAATTTAAAAAATTGCGAAAATCGGCTTGCCGCCAAGAATAAATTGACTGATCCTCATCTCCGACAACACATAAATTTCTATACTTTGAAGCAAGTAGTTTTATTAATTGGTATTGCGAAGTATTAGTATCTTGGTATTCATCAACTAAAATATAGCGCCATTTATTCTGGTATTTTTCTAAAATGTCTGGATGAGTTAAGAAAATGTGCACTGGCAAAGTAATTAAATCATCAAAATCAAATGCGTTGTTTTTAATCAATTTTTCTTCATATAGATTGAACACTTTCGCTACGTTTTTTTGAAAAAAATTCTCCGCTAGTTGTTCATAATCTTTAGCTAAAATTAACTCATTCTTCGCTCGTGAGATTTCATTGCGAACATTAACCGGAATAAACTGTTCTCTGGGTAAATTTAATTCCATTAGACATTCTCGAATAAGTTTTAAACTATCTTCCTCATCAAAAATCACAAAATTTTTCCGGCGTTGAACTAAAGAAAACAGATCCCTTAAAATATTAACGCCTAACTTATGAAAGGTGCCAATAAATAATTTCTGAGAAAAATTATTTTCTCCTAAAATTTGCTTAATGCGATCTCTCATTTCTTCTGCAGCTTTGTTAGTAAACGTAATGGCTAATATTTCTTCCGATTTAATGCCCGTTGCTAAAAGATAAGCTACGCGATGGGTTAAAGTGCGTGTTTTACCCGAACCGGCACCAGCCACAATTAAAACTGGCCCTTCAGTGTACAAAACCGCCTCCCTTTGTTTTTCATTTAAACCTTCGAGTGCTTTAAACTTGTCAATCATGACGTTATTTTAGCACTTTTACTAACCATTTTCCAGATTAATTTTAAAAAACTGCATTTCTTTATTTAATTATCTTATTCCTTCGTATTTTCTATTATGTGTTTAAGTTTGCGCAAGGACTTGACTTTAAATCTGCTTTAGCTATAATACAAACTAATCCTTCAGAGATAGATTTTATCTCTGCTGGAGAACAATTTATTAAGCCTATTTGTACATTTTTTGCCAATCTTTATCATCAGTTCCGATCGATAAGTAAGAAAATAGCGGAATTAGGAAAGAAAAAATCGCATCCTAATGGATTTTTTCAATTTTTCACTTCATTAATAGAAAGGTTTTTTTGGATTAAGCAACCATCATTTTTGTTGGTTGCTTTTTTGTTAATTTTAACCACCTCAATTCTTGTTTTCAATTTTATTAACAAAGATGGGGCTTCTTCGCTTAAAGAATCTGACCGAGGTGTAATCGGCGGTCCATTTCTTTCACAAAATTCCCTCGCTCTTTTAAACGATGCTGCCGCCACAATCAGTCATCAGAATGGTTCTTTAACCAATAATAATTCAATCTCTGATTCAGAAAATGAAATCTATTATCTTATTGATCACAGTAGCATTCAAAATCCCAATCCTACTCTGACAAGCATTCAAACGGATAAAAATGGCCTTTTGTTTTACAAGGTTCAAAAAGGAGATACTCTTTTAAGCATTGCCTCTGACTTTGGCATAAGTCTTAATACTATTATTTGGGCTAATAATTTAAAGAGTGAAAAAATCACCCCCGGGGAAGAATTAATTATCTTACCTGTTTCCGGAATCTTACATGAAATAAAAACCGGAGATACTATAGAAACTATTGCGAAAATGTATTCGGCTTCTCCTGATAAAATTATCGCTTTCAATAATATTACTAATAGTAATCTTAAACCCGGAGAAAAAATTATAGTACCTGATGGAATTCTTTCTTCATCGCAAGCAAAAACCAAAACAGCAACTTCCAATTTGCCTTCTTATCCTTATTATTACGTTCTTCCTACCACTGGATTTAATTGGGGCACACTTCATGCCGTCAATGCAGTTGATATCGCTAATCGATGCGGTACTCCAGTAATGGCAAGCGCCGAAGGACTAGTAATATTAGTGGATTGGGATAATGGTTATGGAAATCATATTAAAATTCAGCATCCCAACAACACCGAAACGCTTTACGCCCACCTTAATCAAATTAGAGTTAAAGAGGGTGATTACGTTATGCAAGGAGAGCTAATTGGCGTGATGGGCAACACTGGTTACGTTATTGGCAACCCGGGCTGCCATCTTCATTTTGAAATTCGCGGCGCTAAAAATCCTTTTGTAAAATAAATACTAATTCTCCATTAACAAACACATGATAAAAAAATCGAGTTGAGCTCGATTTTTTTATCATGTGTTTTACAATAACATCAATTTTCATTTTTGAGGCGATATCTCAAAGCTTCTGCCACGTCTTCAACTCTAATTAAATCCGAATGGTTCAAATCGGCAATAGTTCGAGCAACTTTTAAAAATTTGTAATAGCTGCGCGCCGAAAGATAAAAACTTTCTACCGCCTTTTTTAGTAACGCTTCCGCTTCTTTTTCTAAAAGGCAAAATTTTTCTGCTTCTTTGGAAGACATTTCACTGTTAGTATAAATCGCTCGAGCTAAATTCTTAAATCGTTCTTTTTGAATTCGCCTAACTTCTTCAATACGCGAACGAATGGTAGCCGAGGATTCTCCTATTTGTTCTGATTTTAAATCATCGTATTTAACTCGCGGCACCTCAATTTGCATATCAATACGATCCATCAATGGCCCTGAAATTTTCTTCTGATATTTTAAAATTTCCGAGGGACTACAATGACACTCTTTTTCTGGATCACCATAATAGCCACAAGGACAAGGATTCATTGCAGCCACTAAAATAAATCGCGCTGGAAAAGTCAAACTTCCCTGCACGCGACTAATGGTAATCTCACCGTCTTCTAATGGTTGTCGTAAACTTTCTAAAACATCACGGCTAAATTCAGCAATTTCATCCATAAACAAAACGCCCCGATGAGACAAACTAATTTCACCGGGTTTAGGCCAAGAACCACCGCCAACAACGGCAATCTTCGATGCTGTGTGATGAGGCGCTCGATAGGGGCGCAAGGTAATTAGAGGTTCTTCCTCTGATGTTAAACCACAAACGCTATAAATCTTAGTAACCTCCAACGCCTCATCTAGAGACATCGGTGGTAAAATTGATGGCAACGCTTTAGCAAGCATGCTTTTGCCTGAACCGGGTGATCCCACCATTAAAATATTATGCCCACCAGCAGCTGCAATTTCTAAAGCTCTTTTTGCTTGTTGTTGTCCTTTAATATCAGCGAAATCAACTGTATGTTTTTTGTTTTGCGAAATCTCTAAATCCTTATTACTTATAAAACCAATCTCCTTTTTTCCTTCTAAATATTCAATCACATCTTTTAATGTTTCACAACCAACAATTTTAATTCCTTTAATAATTTCGGCTTCTTTAATATTTTTAGTTGGTAAAATTATTTCCTGAAATTTTTCCTTAGCCATTAGAGTAACTGGTAAAACACCTGCCACCGGTCTTAAGCTGCCATCTAATGCTAATTCACCTAAAAAAATTTTATTGCTGGCATCAAATGCTTTCATCTGATTTGAAGCCAAAAGATAACCTACGGCAATAGCTAAATCATAAGCCGAACCTTCTTTTTTAAGATCAGCGGGCGCTAAATTAACAGTGATTTTCCTATTTTGTCTTTGAGGAGCAGCGGCGCCGCTATTTTTAATAGCTGAAGAAACTCGATCTCTCGCCTCGCTCACTGCTTTATCAGCCAATCCTACAATATTAAAAGAATGAAGACCCGGACCTAAATCTACCTCTACTTCAATAGGTTGGGCCTTAATCCCAATAACAGCTGCTGAATAAATCTTAGCCGTCATAATTTTGAAAAAATAAAGAAATTTAAACTGACGCCGAGTTTTTCTTTTTTAGACACTTGGCGCAAATTTTAGCCGCTGGTTCAATTTTTAATCGGGCTATTTCGATTAATCCTCCGCATTCTTCACAAACACCATAAGTTCCTTTTTTAATTCTTTCCAACGCCTCATTAATTGAGGCTAAATCATTTTCCCAAACAAACCTTAGAGATAAAAGATTATTAAGCTCCTCTATTTCGTCAGCTTCAATAGATGAATCTTCGGACGCGCTAAAATCAGGCATTTTAATTGCTAATTCCTTTTCTTTAAGATTTAAATCTGAAATTTTTTCCTCCAATTCTTTTTTTTCTTTTTCTAACAATTCTTGAAATTCCTTCAATTGTTTTTTATCCATTTTTTTCTTTTTTAAAATTGTCATAATTTTATACTTTATTTTTTGACTTCGGCCACTATTGATCGAAATGCTTCTGGTTGTTTTTCGGCCAATTCGGATAAAATTTTCCGATTAATAACAATATTATTAATTTTAAGTAAGTGGATAAATTCGTTATATTTCAGCCCCTCCTTGAGTGCTGCGGCCTTAATTTTTGTTTGCCACAATTGACGAAAATTTCGCTTTTTTTGTTTCCGACCGACAAAAGAACGACTCTGAGCGTGAAGCAACGCTTCTTTAGCCAAGCGCTCTTTTGATTTCCGACCCCATTTATATCCTTTCGCTTCTTTTAAAACCTTTTCTCGTTTTTTATGGCCAACTATTCCTCTTTTAACTCTTGTCATAAAATAATAAATTCAGCGCTTATTTAAATATTATTAAATATTTAAATCCCGCGCCTTTAAAGTTTATTTGGCGTAAGGGAGGTATTTTTTAATAGCCTTTTCGTCTGTTTTGTAAAACGGCTTTACCTTCCTTTTATCCTGATTATTTCGACCTGAAAGTTTAGCTTTAAAATGATTTTGTTTAATAGGCCTGTGTAAGGCTTTTTTGCTTTTGCTTAATTTTATTCTTTTTTGAAATGATTTTGTTGTTTTTAGCATATTAACCAATGGTAACGATTAAACCTCGAGGTGAATTTTTGATATCTTGGATAATTTTATAAGGATGTTGGATAGAATTCAAAAAATCTTTCAATTTATTAGTGGCTAAATCTTTATGGGCTTTTTCTCTTCCTCTTAAAACAAGTTCTATTTGAACTTTTAAGCCCTGTTTTAAAAATTCTTCTGTTTGACGCGTTCGCACTTCCATGTCGTGTTTTCCAATATTAAATGTCAAACGAATATGTTTAATTTCATCAGTGCGTTCTTTGGCTTTTTGTTTTTTTTCTGTCTTTTCTTGCTGATATAAAAATTTGCCGTAATTGCAAATTTTAACCACCGGCGGATTAGCCGTATTAACAATTTCAACCAAATCCAAATTTTTTGATTGAGCTAAGCTAAGGGCTTCTGCTATGGGCATAATGCCCAAATTACCGCCATTTTCATCAATTACTCTTACCGTACTTGCCTTTATTTGATTATTGATATTATATCTTTTTAAAATATTATCAATCGTAATTCGACTTTAATTTACAATTTTATTTTTATCTGTGGAGATGGCGGGAATTGAACCCGCGTCAGCGAAAAAAGTGATTTTCGAGCTTTCCAGACAATAAGCCAATTTATTTTGAGGATTAATATTAAAATTGGCAAAACTATTAATCCCTTGCCTCTGAATTTGGTCGCTTTTATGATCAGAAGCGCTCATAAAAGCCTAGCTCAATAATTTGACACCCTCCTAACGTATTGAGCATCGGCTAGTCGGATGCTGGCTTAAGCTAAAGCGAAAGCCAGATTGGAATTTGAATTGGCAATTTTTGTTGCCCGATGATTAACGAGGTAACGGTTCCTCGATCTGACTCGAAAATATTTTTTCGCTTCGAGGCCAATCATCCCCGAATTAATAATTTTTAAGCTTCCTTTCTAATTCCCTCTGCGTCTCTCTTTTCCTAATAATCTCTCTTTTGTCAATTTTTTTTCTACTTCTGACTAGTCCTAATTCTAACTTAATTTTATTTTTTTTCAAGTAAACCGTCAAGGGAATAAGCATTAAACGCTCGGCTTTCATTTTGCCCCTTAAATAATCAATTTCTTTCTGATGCAAAAGCAATTTGCGACTGCGATCCGGCTTATAATTTGCTGGTGCATTAGCAGGTTGCCAGGCCGGAATAAAAGCATTAATTAAATATAACTCATTATCGTAAAATTGAACAATGGCCCCGTCTAAAGAAACATTGCCTGCCTTTATTGACTTAACTTCGCAACCCAAAAGTTGAATACCTGCTTCAAATTTTTCTAAAATTTCATAATTAAATTGGGCTTTTCGATTTTTTACTAAAATTTGCATATTATTCTCCTTTAATAACTGCTAATGGCACTAGCTTGGCTACCTTAATTGATAATCCGCTTTGATCAACAACGTTAACTACTTCATCAATATCTTTATATGCCTCAGGCGCTTCTTCTGCTAATCCTCTTAAACTATTACATTCCACAAGAACACCTTTTTGTTTCAGATTATTAAGAATTTCTTGAACAGATAAATTTTTAGTAGCGGAGGCGCGTGACATACGTCGACCAGCACCATGACAAGTTGAATGCCATGTCTCTTTGCTTTTTTCTACTCCCACTAAAACGTACGAAGCAGTTCCCATGCTGCCGGGAATAAGTACAGGTTGCCCGCAAGATTGATATTCTTCGGGAATTTCTGGATGATGAGCAGGAAAAGCGCGTGTCGCTCCCTTACGATGAACAATAAGAGTTTCCCTCTGACCGTTAACCTCATACTCTTCCAACTTGGCAATATTATGAGCTACGTCATAAAGAATTTTAAGGTTACTACCTTTGCCTAAAATTTTTTCCCAGGCCTGCCGAACATAAAAACTTATCATTTGACGATTAGCCCAAGCAAAATTAGCTGCCGCGGCCATAGCTTGAAAATAGTTTTGACCTTCATCACTATTAAAAGGAGCGCACGCCAATTCCCGATCAGGTAAATTAATTTTGTATTTTGACATTGCCCGCATCATGACCTGAATGTAATCGGTAGCCACTTGATGACCTAGGCCTCGCGAGCCTGTATGAATCATTATTACAATTTGATTAGAAAAAAGATTAAATTGTTTAGCAACTTCCTTATTAAAAATTTCTGCCACTTTTTGAATTTCTAAAAAATGATTGCCACTACCGAGAGTGCCCACCTGATCACCACCTCGATTTTTAGCTCGATTAGAAACAACACGAGCGTCGGCCATTTCTAAACAACCTCCTGATTCGCAATATTTTAAATCATCTGCCTCGCCATAATCATTTTGTACTAATTCTCTTGCCCCGCTATTTAATATCTTATCTAAATCAATTCGATTAATGCTCTTTTTATGCCCCCTGCCCAAACCCGAAGGAACGCTCATGGCAATTTCCTCAGCTAAACGCTTCAAGTAAGGATTAAGCTCCTTTTCGGCATAAGAAGATAATAAAATCCTCATTCCGCAATTAATATCATAGCCTACTCCACCTGGTGAAATTATCCCATCATTAGCCCTAATACCCGCTACGCCGCCAATAGGAAAACCATAGCCCTCATGAATATCCGGCATAGCTAAACTATAGTTTACAATGCCCGGAAGAGTAGTAATGTTTACTAATTGATTAAGGGAGCGATCACGAAAAATTTCTTCCAACATTTTTTCAGAAACATAAACACGCGCTGGCACGCGCATGTCCGATCGAAATTCTTTAGGAATTTCCCAAAGATAATCATTTATTTTTACTAAATCTTTTTTCTCCATAAAATTTTGAGTTACAATTAAATTATAATAGCAATAAATTCAAATCTCAAATCTGCGAGCGG
>Ga0208461_1001955_pt1:15000-17582 | contig 17582 bp, 18 predicted proteins | sample AD_JPNTR4_MetaG_FD_184448 | JGI IMG/M metagenome (GOLD analysis project Ga0208461, IMG submission 184448) | Active sludge microbial communities of municipal wastewater-treating anaerobic digesters from Japan - AD_JPNTR4_MetaG (SPAdes) (version 2) | ecosystem: Engineered > Bioreactor... | reverse complement strand
AATGCCGTACCCGGTGTCAATAAGGCCGGGGTCAATACCCATCAGCCTTAAGCCCCTTAAGTCTCTGTTCAGAGATACATCATCCGGCACAAAAAAACGCCCCCTCGCCACCTGATTATATCATTAGGGGGATCAAGGGGGCAACTTGTGTTCGGATATAAAAACCTCATGCCAAGGAATAAGAGCTATGGAATCAGTCCAAGAATTAGGTAAATCTGTACAACAAAAAAAGCTTCCGGCAGTGACCTACTCTCCCACACCGTCACCGGTGCAGTACCATCGGCGCTGGAGGGCTTAACTGCTGTGTTCGGGATGGGAACAGGTGTGACCCCTCCGCCATTACCACCGGAAAGCTTATATGAACTTTTACACCTTGAAAGCTGCATAGTCTTGGGTATCTCGAGATTTCTTAGAATAGGTCAAGCCCTCGACCTATTAGTACCGGCTAGCTGAAGATATCGCTATCCTTACACCGCCGGCCTATCCACCAGATAATCTCTCTGGGGTCTTACCGGACTAATCCGTGGGAGATCTCATCTTGGGGTGGGCTTGGCGCTTAGATGCTTTCAGCGCTTATCCCTTCTGTACTTAGCTTCCCAGCTATACTCCTGGCGGAATAACTGGTACACCATCGGTACATCCATCCCGGTCCTCTCGTACTAGGGACGGCTCCCCTCAAATCTCCTACGCCCACGACAGATAGAGACCGAACTGTCTCGCGACGTTCTGAACCCAGCTCGCGTGCCGCTTTAATGGGCGAACAGCCCAACCCTTGGAACCTGCTCCAGCTCCAGGATGCGACGAGCCGACATCGAGGTGCCAAACTTCCCCGTCGATGTGGACTCTTGGGGGAAATCAGCCTGTTATCCCCGGGGTAGCTTTTATCCGTTGAGCGATGGCCCTTCCACGCAGTGCCACCGGATCACTAAGCCCATGTTTCCATCCTGCTCGAGTTGTTGCTCTCGCAGTCAAGCTCCCTTATGCCTTTGCACTCTACGAGCGCGATTTCCAACCGCGCTGAGGGAACCTTTGGGCGCCTCCGTTACCTTTTGGGAGGCGACCGCCCCAGTCAAACTGCCCACCAGAGAATGTCCCCCACCCGGATTACGGATAAGGGTTAGAACTCCAGCACATTAAGGGTGGTATCCCAACATCGGCTCCAGGGCAACTGGCGTCACCCTTTCCCAGCCTCCCACCTATCCTGTACATAACATACCAAAATCCAATCTCAGGCTACAGTAAAGCTCCACGGGGTCTTTCCGTCTTGTCGCGGGTAACCCGCATCTTCACGGGTATTTATAATTTCGCCGAGCCTCTCGTTGAGACAGCGCCCAAGTCGTTACGCCATTCGTGCGGGTCGGAACTTACCCGACAAGGAATTTCGCTACCTTAGGACCGTTATAGTTACGGCCGCCGTTCACCGGGGCTTCGGTTCAGAGCTTCGCTTGCGCTAACCCCTCTCCTTAACCTTCCGGCACTGGGCAGGCGTCAGCCCCTATACATCGTCTTTCGACTTAGCAGAGACCTGTGTTTTTGATAAACAGTCGCTTGGGCCTTTTCTCTGCGGCCCTCTCATGCAGCATAAGGCATGCCTATACCACACTATCAGGGCACCCTTTCTTCCAAAGTTACAGGGTCAATTTGCCGAGTTCCTTAACGAGAGTTCTCTCGCGCGCCTTAGGATTCTCACCCCACCTACCTGTGTCGGTTTGCGGTACGGGCACCCCGGCCCCTCGCTAGAGGCTTTTCTTGGCAGCATGGGGTCAGCCAGTTCCGTTACTACAATTTCACGTCCCCATTAGGCCTCGGAGTATATGTGGCACGGATTTGCCTATGCCACCTCCTACACCCTTAGACAGGCTCTTCCAGTCGCCTGATGGCTTACCCTTCTGCGTCACCCCATCGCTTGGTCCTCATAACCCCTTTGCCATAACCGAAGCTATAACTCAGAACTTATGATTCCCATGGGCGGTTCCAGGGTGGTATCGGAATATCAACCGATTGTCCATCGCCTACGGCTTTCGCCCTCAGCTTAGGTCCCGACTTACCCTGAGCGGACGACCCTTCCTCAGGAACCCTTAGGTTTTCGGCGGGCAGGATTCTCACCTGCCTTATCGCTACTCATACCGGCATTCTCACTTCCCTGCCGTCCATAAGTCCTTTCGGTCTTACTTCCACCGCCAGGGAACGCTCTCCTACCTAGTAATCTTTTAAGACTACTATCCAAGTTTCGGTGATAGGCTTCAGCCCCGTTGAATTTTCGGCGCAGGACCACTTGACCAGTGAGCTATTACGCACTCTTTAAATGAATGGCTGCTTCTAAGCCAACATCCTGGCTGTCTTTGCAACCCCACATCCTTTCCCACTTAGCCTATACTTGGGGACCTTAACTTTGGATCTGGGCTATTTCCCTCTCGACTACGAACCTTAGCGCACGCAGTCTGACTCCCGGGATATATAACTTATGGCATTCGGAGTTTGAAAGGGTTCGGTAAGCTTTCAGGCCCCCTAGCCCGATCAGTGCTCTACCTCCATAAGTCAACTCCCGAGGCTAGCCCTAAAGCTATTTCGGAGAGAACCAG
>Ga0208461_1001955_pt1:0-10000 | contig 17582 bp, 18 predicted proteins | sample AD_JPNTR4_MetaG_FD_184448 | JGI IMG/M metagenome (GOLD analysis project Ga0208461, IMG submission 184448) | Active sludge microbial communities of municipal wastewater-treating anaerobic digesters from Japan - AD_JPNTR4_MetaG (SPAdes) (version 2) | ecosystem: Engineered > Bioreactor >... | reverse complement strand
AAGCAAGCATTGATGTAAAGCCCAGGATGTTTTTACCGGGGAAACGGGTCCTTACGAGAAGGAAGGCGATTACCATGCCCAGCAGTCCGGTTATAGGCGTTGCCCAAGCAGAAAGAATCAGAGTGGATCTTATGCTGTCCTTACCTACATCCCATGCATATTTAAAATGATCCAAGGTAAGGGACCAGTCGACACCCCAAAGCTTCACAAAAGCGCCTGCAATCACTGTTATGTAGAAGAGGAGTATTATACCTGATATCACTGCACAAACAGCAGTCAAGGCATGCTTTGTAAGCTTTGACGGCCCTATGATTCTATAAGAGGTAGGCTTTCCCGTCACGGTAACATATGATTTCCTGCTTACCCAATAGCGTTCAATCACAAAAGCCAACATAGCCGGGATTAACAAGAGAATCGCGACAGCCGACCCCCTGGGCATATTATACAAACCTGTAAATTGAAAATATGCCTGAACTGACAACACGTCGAATTTTCCTGAAATCACAACCGGATTCGCAAAGTCTGCAAGAGACGTCACGAAAACCAGAAGCCAGCTGCTGGCGATCCCGGGAACACATAAAGGCACTGTAACAGTCCAGAAAACCTTGGCTTTTGATGCTCCGAGATTCAAGGCGCCTTCTTCAAGATCCGGGTTTATCGCCTGCAGAACACCGTCAAGAACCATAAATGCTACGGGGAACATGCCCATAGTCTGAACAAGCACGAGCCCTTTCAAGCCGTATATGTCGAAGTTTTTCAGCCCAAGAAGTTGTTTCGTTATTATGCCGTTCCGTCCGAGCAAAAGAATAACGGACAGACAAAACATAAATGGCGGTGATATTATCGGAAGCTGCGCCATTAGACGAAAAAACCTTTTACACGGAATATCCCCTCGGTTGAGGGCATAGGCAAATGTAAAACCTACTATGGTTCCAAGGGTCGCTACGATAATTCCCAGCAGAATGCTGTTACGGAATGTCTGCCTGAGCCACCACTGAGATAAAAGATGCTTGTATGCGTCCAGGCTGAATTTGCCACTGGGCGTAAGGCTGACCCGTATAACCTGAAATATCGGATATATAACAAAGACAATAAGGAGCGCCGAAACCACTAAGATAGTGGTCAACAATACTGGATTCCGGCATACCATTGCCAATTCATGTTTAGCTTCTATCCACCGAATAGATCTCTTTGACTTATTCTCGTCCATAAGTCGCCGGCCCTATGCGAGCTCCCACAAGACAGAGCGATTAGGCCACTCCTTTCCTAGGAATTAGTTAAGACCGAAAACCCGAAATGACTGTCCTACATAAAGATTCGGGGCGCAGGGAAAAGCGCCAGGCTCTTCCCTGCGCAAGTTTAGTAACACCGGCCCGTCCGATTCTTTATCACGTGTTACCTACCGATAGATTTCGTTCTGCCAGCGCTCTATCAGTCGATCTTTATTCTCAGCAGCCCAAAGGTCATCCTGATCTATCGTGTTTACCTGCGATATAGGAATAGCACCCTTCATAAGAGGAACTTCAACGAAAGGCACAACACACTCGGCCGCATAGATTTTTGCTGCTCGTTCAGTCAAAGCCCAGTCGAAAAGCCCTTTAGCAAGCTCCGGGTTTGGACCGCCTTTTACCAGTGATATTGAGGCAACTTCAAACCCTGTTCCTTCCGACGGGAAGGTAATTACAAGTGGATACCCTTCACTTATCAGCTTGACCTGGTCATGAGCATATCCTATACCTACCGGAATCTCACCGATGGCAGCATTTTTGCCTGGAGCAGAACCTGACTTTGTGTACTGGGAAATATTCTTGTGAAGATCCCTCAGGTACTCAAAGGCTTTCTCCTCCCCCCAAAGTTGCACAACGGTTGCTATGACATTATACGCTGTGCCTGATGAGGCCGGGTTAGCCATCTGGATATGCCCTTTGAATTCCGGCTTCAAGAGATCCGCCCAGGATGTGGGGGCTTCAAGCCCAAGCTCCTCCAGGCGATTGATATTGGATACAAAACACAAACCGCCTGCATATATCCCTGTCCAATATCCATCTTTGTCCTTAAATTTATTAGGGATATTCTTAGCGTTCGGTGACACGTAAGGGGTAGTAAGGCCCTTAAGCTTCGCTTCTATATGGCCGAGACCCACGCCTCCATACCATATATCAACCTGTGGGTTTTTCCTCTCAGCCTCCATCCTTGCCACTGCTTCTCCGGTGGACAGGCGAACCCATTCCACCTTAATACCGGTGTCCTTCTCATATGCTTCAAATACGGCACGGGCCAACGGTTCATCAAGAGTAGTGTACGCAAGAATCTTGCCTGTAGCAGCAAACAAAGGGACTGTTAAAGACAACATAAGTATACTTGCAACCAGGAAGATAAGTATTGATTTACACCGCTTCATCTTATCTTATACCTCCTATGATAGAGTCTTTGGACAAGCAAAATGCCTGTCAGTTGATGTGATGTGCGTAGCCCCGCGATTCTGAACTGTCTCGCTTTCTGAGGTATGCTTATGCCTCACCTCCCGACGTCCCCGACACGATGCATAGGAAACTGAATGATCTTGCCGGAATCAATAGCATGTCCAGCCTGCCTATCACCATCAAGGTCTAGGTCTTTGCCAAGGCCTTGCGAAGACTCATACTCATCTACTTGCACCAGACCCACTGCTACAAGCCGGTAAATATGTGGATATATCTCATAGACATCCTTATCCTTAAGCCTGCTGATTTCGCGGATACTCCGGATTCCGTCTACGTAGGAGAGGATTTCCTTCTCTTCGTCATCCAAAAGATGTTCCAGGGTATCATTGGGATCTAGTAAACCTCCGATCCTGTCGTTCCATCTTGAAGAAAGCGGTACCAGATCAGGACTGTGAATTACATGTTTGAAGATGGCTATGTCATTTACTTGACGAGCACCTTCCAGTATTAGTTCAGGCCAGTCCGTATTAATGGTAGTTCTCGTCGGAGCCAAGCTCGGACTGAACTTAAATACACCTTCACGCCACTTAAAAAACTCATATAATGCGTTCTTTCCGCTCTTATCCTGGAATGCTGCATCGACAACTTCGCCGTCTTGGAAGTATACAACTCCTACCTCCCCGGATTTTTCCAGGACCAACCCACCTGTGCGCCTCCCGGTTCTGGTCAGAGAAAGAACAGCAGGAAACCCAAAGAGATGCAAATCTCCTTCAAAACTCATAGCGCGCCGGGCTACACTGCTCAAAAACTGTCTGAGACCGACTCTCATCCCTTCCAGTGTAATCGCAAGAAAACCTATTTCATCGGAGCTAGGCACATTGATGGGAGTATCAAGATCCCCTTTGGACAGGAGACGGGCATGATCTACCAGATTCCTAATGGGAGTGAGTATTGCCTTGGACAGCACACTTGCCATGAGAAGGCCCAGGCCACAGGATACTACGGCTATACCTAGAATAGACAAACGCGCTGAAGCTATCGCCTCGTGAAATCTGTTAAGGGAACATACCACCCGCACATGACCCCAAGTTCGAGAGTAAGCGATTATCGGAGACGTAACTTCAACGACCTTACCTATTAAGTCATCCGGAGACTCTTTTGTGCGGTCATTGCCTTGCCAAACCGCATCTACCCTCGGTACGCCTTCCTCATCCAGGACCTCAATAAGGACGATATCCTCATTGGAGGCTAAGATGTCAGTAAGGACAGGCCTTAGGGATGAATAGTTGTCCATGATCACAGGTTCAATGCTATAATCAGCAATCATTCCCGCTATAAGACTGCCGGTTTCCTTTACCTGTTGTTTATATTCGTGCGCGGTTCGCTTCAACGCGACATAGGACATGCCGGAGACGACTACGAGGATTACCAGGAAAATCGCGCTGCTTATCTTAAGGTATATAGGGAACCTGAAACGACGGTTCACCTCACTCACCTCCTGCCGCACCCGTAGCGGATATCCACTCTTCCAGCAAATCATCCTTGTGAACGGCAGCCCATGTCACGTCGTATTCAATAACGTTTATTTTGCTAAATGGGACTGCACCTAGGGGTATAGCTGCTAATCTATTTGTAGGCAGCCGGAATTCTCCCATAGCTGCATATAGATTCTGGCCTTCAGCGCTCAACATAAAGTCTACGAATCGTTTGGCTTCATCCAGCTTTTTTGTGCCCTTTACGATAGCAATACCGCCGATTTCAAATCCTGTGCCTTCTTTTGGAAATACAAGGTCAATATCGTATCCCTGTTGCCTGAAGGCAAGGACATCATGGGAAAACAGAATCCCTACGGCTATTTGGCCGAGACCCACTAACTTGCCTGGCATAGCCCCGCTTCTTGTATAATCCAGGATGTTTGAGTCCAGGGCTAAAAGATACTCAATTGCTTGATCTTTACCCATCATCTGTGCGAGAGTCGCCAGTATGGTATAACCTGTCCCTGATGACACAGGGTTTGCCATGCTTATCTCGCCACGGAGTTCAGGTGACAAAAGGTCTTTCCAACATGTCGGCGTAGAGAGCCCAAGCGCTCTAAGGCGCTTAGGATTCACGGCAAATCCAATACTGCCTAAGTAAACCCCGCTCCAATATCCATCGCTATCCATATGATCTCGGGCAATATTTGCCCGCTCCGGAGACATGTACTTTTCGAACAATCCCTCTCTGGCGCCTATCACATACGCGTCGGCAGGTCCGCCAAAAAGGACGTCTATAGTAGTATCAAAAGCGTTATCCCGCTCGAACTTCAGGAAGCTGAGCATAACTCCTGTGGATTGCCTCACAACTTCCACCTTTATTCCGGTGCGATTCTCAAATGCGCGGGCATAGACCATAGCCTCAGGCTCCATGAGTGCAGTACGCACCACCAAGGAGCGTTGATTTGTCCCGGTGACATGCTGCCCCAAACAAGATGCCAATATCAGAAGGATAAGGCATATCCGAGAAATCTTGAGTATTCTTTTCAGGTGTCGGCTACCATTCATACGCAAGTCTCCCGTCTCCCTATTGAAGCTGAGTATCGTCATGTGTACTACCGGTGTTCCACAGCTGAATCAGGCCCAGGAACTCTCCGGCTTGAGGCGAATAACAGCTATCCATTCATCCTCCCTGGGATCTATATCAAGTGTCAGCCCGGAAAGAGGTATGCCTATCAGACTCTCCAACCGGTAACCAAGCACTGACTTCAGGCCTTCCATTTCTTTCACCCACAGCTGCTTGATAAGGACTCTGCCCTCATGTGTGGACGCAAGTTGCCTTTCTGCAGGGCTGAGCATACCTCTGGCTCTGACAACGGCAATATCTTTAACCAGATATACTCTTATGTGCTTTGAAGACCTTCCCATATATTCTTGCTCAAAACGCTTGATTGCGTCTGCAATAGACACCTCTTGTGCGCTTTCTCCGTAATGTCCGTATCCATTCATATTATCCGGAGCCATCGAGCCTTCAACCATTTCCGGTATTCCCCCTTTCTGTCTGCTTGCCCAGGATTCAATAGGGCGCAATAAATCAAAACAAAAAGCCACCGCAAAAGACATCCTTATTGAGACATCTTTCACGGTGGCATACCCTTCAGCTTGCCTTCGCCAATCCTTTACGGCAACTGCTTTCTGACTTGTCTTCCACCGAACTACAGGCGCGTTGCGCCTAGTTTATGATATTTATGCTATTTCAATTTTAAGTTTAACACGTATCGACATATCTGTCAATAAACTCCTTTAATCTTTCGGCAACTACCGGATCCTGTCGGGGATCCTTATAGATAGTACCATGAGGCTCGGATGCAGCCTGACAAGTTCCGAAGAGCACCCTTATATCCTCAGCAAATGTCTCTTCCGTCGACTCAAACCAGCCTCTGGAATTTACATCACCTGTATCAGTCCACTTGGGAATACCTCGGATTCTCATGTACTCATCCCATCCCGTTGGATTCTCTTCATACGCAGTCCCCAGGAAAGTCATATGAATATGATGTCCAAGCTCATGCGCCACGGTGAAAGCGATCTGGTTTTCCATGACGTTACAGTTAAGAAGCGGTGAGCCAAGAAGCATGTAGCCCTTGGAACCGAGCCCGCTTATCTCACCCATGGAAAACGGTAGAATATAGACTTTATAATCACGAAAAACCTCGGGAGGAAGAGGCATTCCAGCAAGCGTCTCCACTACCTCCTCTATTTTCGGCGCCTTACCGGATGCAGGTTCGTAAAGAGGGGTCCCGTCCGGGAGCTCATTGATATTAACTCTCTCCACAAACGATAGGTCTTGATGAGAAGCCAAGAGGTTTTTTCGAATACTGACCGCCTTATGGAGTACATGAAGCCAGCCTGTGGCATCTGTATCATATACATGGAAGCCTAACTCGGGACTGGAGTAACTAGGATGATCCTGGAGACGGTTGATTTCATGTTCCATGAACCGGATTTCTCTCATTAATCTTATGGTAACTCCAAACCCGGACAGTCCATGAGTTCTCCTACTATTATCTTGTACAAGGCCGGTCAGATAGCATATATCACTCTCGAACCACCGAATGAACCCATCCCCTTCAGCGATCTCCATGTCATGTGAAGGCTTGTGGCAGCCAGGCATGATTTCCTCTGTAAGAGCGTAGCCTGACGTCAATCCACCTAAACAGATGAGAATTATAATGACAGGCACAGCTACCATAAGCTTTGGATTTGAAAATCTATGGCCTGAGACGGTTTCTATTCCCGAATGCCACCTTGGAATCACCTATCGTTTCCTCCCACGCAATTTCGCATATATGCAGTGTATCGGCTTTAACTATGAAGGATAACACAGATGAGCACATTATGTAAACTTTAGACGCACATGCCCCATCCTTCCGCAAATTTGCGGAGCTCATATCGCGCCTTCCCTTACACGCCTTCGTAGCTTTTTGAGTTAATTCATCAGGCGCTATACTCTATAGTCTTATGGCTCTTTCAGCATGAGAGCTGCTGACTCAGTCTCCCATGCGCTCGTGACAATTATTGGCAAATTGGATATTGTGTGCAGCATGACTGAGTATGTAACGTAGAGAGGGAATTCTCAGTGATAAAAGAGTCTCGACGTTTTATCGCTGGAGGAACGCCTGGAATCCTTAAAAGACGACGTCTATGACGTTTGCAGAGCTTCAGGTGTATACGCTACAGAAGATTATAAGCAGTTGACTGTTTAAGCCAACAACATACATCAAATACCCCTTGATTATTCTTCGCATTATCGATTGCCTCCTGGCAGATACTAATTGTCGAGGAGGTGATTTTGTGGACGACGAGATGTCCCCAAATGACCGGTCCGGTGATGTAAGTGGTAGTCCAGAGGATCGTGACCGAGGCGGAAAAACGAAAGGCAGACAAGTTAACACCAGCGCATGGTTGATCGGGGCATTAGTTGTGATAATCGCTGTATTCGCCGGGCTTCGCTTCACCAAAGTCCCGGCGCCACCAAGTCCTGCCCCTACAAGGCCGGCGCCTACAGTTCCTGCGCCTACACCCACAACTCCTGCACCGAGCACTGCAGACCTCGACCGCAGCATAACAAAGGTTGAGGATGCTGTGACAAGGAAGGACTGGACTGCTGCAAGCAGAGAGCTATCAGTGCTTCGAACTACCTGGGAAGGCCTTCGGGGCCGGATAACCAGCGAAGATACAGCAAAAGATACCTCGATGTTTGAAGCGTCCTTGAGGAAGCTAGAGGAAAATATCAGAGAAAAGAATGAAACAGGGGCAAAGGACGACATCCGAGAACTCAAAACCATAGCCAAAAAATTTAAGTTAGCTCCAACCAGCGGTCCGACCTCCGGCTGAAAAGAGATAGAAAGGGGGGAGAAACCTTCCCCCTCTTCAATTATCCCTTGATTACACCAATTGGACGCATACGCGCGACCCTAAGGGAAATACCTGCTTCGTGACAAACCCGAACTACCTCATTCACATCTTTATATGCCTCCGGTGCCTCCTCTGCCAACACTCCCCGGTTGGCAGCTTTAACAATAATCCCTCTATCCCTTAACTCAGACTGCATAGCTATTCCACTCACAACCTTTTTAGCTGCACTCCTACTAAGGAGTCTCCCTGCTCCATGGCAAGTCGAACCAAATGTCTCATGAAGCGCCTTCTCTGTCCCTACAAGAAGATAGGATGCCCTGCCCATATCTCCCGGAACCAACACGGGTTGACCAATATCACTGTATTCTTTGGGAATATCCGGATGGCCGGGAGGGAAGGCTCTGGTCGCTCCTTTTCTGTGCACACAAACACGAAGATTCTTTCCGTCTACCGTGTGCTCTTCGATTTTGGCAATATTATGGGCTACATCGTAAATGAGGTCCATTCCAAGATCTTCAGGACATCGTCTGAATACCTTTCCAAAGGTTTGACGCGTCCAATGTGTTATTACTTGCCTGTTGGCCCATGCGTAATTAGCAGCTGCAGCCATGGCCGCAAAATAGTCTTGTCCTTCCGGAGAGGCAAGTGGAGCACAAGCTAATTGCCTGTCGGGAATGTCAATGTTATATTGTCTTGTCGCACGCTCCATGACTTTTAAGTAGTCTGTACATACCTGATGACCCAATCCCCTGGAGCCTGAGTGAATCATGACAACTACTTGGCCTTTCGATATTCCGAGCCTATCCGCGATACGCTTGTCAAATATCTCTTCAATGACCTGGATTTCAAGAAAATGATTTCCTGATCCTAATGTCCCCAGCTGTGGCATACCTCGCTTATAGGCCCTGTCGCTGACCTTATCCGCCAAGGCTTCTTTCATGCAGCCCTGTTCCTCTGTCTTGTCTGGATCCTCTTTCCAACCATAACCTTTTTCCACAGCCCATCCTGCGCCTTTTTCAAGGACTTCCACAATTTCGTCTTTTCCGAGTTTGAGAGCACCTTTAGAGCCTACTCCTGATGGAATATCAAGAAAAAGTTGACTTACCAGCTTCTCGAGCTGAGGGCGGACGTCCTCTTCAGAAAGATTCGTCCTGAGGAGTCTGACTCCGCAGTTGATATCGAAACCAACTCCACCCGGGGAGATTACTCCATCATCTACGCGAGTCGCGCCCACACCCCCTATAGCAAAACCATATCCCCAGTGAATATCCGGCATGGCAAGGGATGCGCCTACTATTCCCGGAAGATGAGCCGCGTTTGCCACTTGTTCAGGAGCTTGATCTTCACGTATGACGTCAAGATGATCCTCGTCCACATAGATCAGCCCCGGCACCATCATACCGGGTTTGTACGTTTCGGGAATTCTCCATCTGAACCGGTCGACTCTTTCAAGAGGTCCTTCCCACTTGCTGCTCATAGTATGACACCCCCTAATGTCAGTCAGGCATGGACTCCTGTGACAAGCAGTATTGGAATCTTAACCACATGAAAGGTTTGCAGGCAATGGATGTGGAAGAAGGAAAAGATTTAAGGTCAAAAGTAGATTCTTATATATCCAGTATTACTTGAGCGAACCATTTAGCCTCATGGTCTTCGTCGCTTCCCGGCTGATTCAGGCGTTCAACCCTCAGCATGTGATAAGTGACACCTTTGATTTCCAGAACTAATTGGTGTGTTTCCGGCCGGAACGTCTCTCCGCTGAGTACCGCGGAAATTGAATACTCACCGGGGTCAGCGGAAGAATCTTCAGGTTCTCGGATTTTTATGCTTAGAACAGCTCCCGGCAAAAAGCCTTCTGAATAAATCTGAAATAATAACTCTGATAGCCATGCCACCATGAGGCTCTCCGGATCATAGCCTTTAGCTTCTACAAGTCTTTCTTCCTGATGAGAAATACAAGATTCAGGAGACAGAATAAGCTTGACCATCCCTTGGGCCATAAGACTGAAGGCCTCCTCCAGGGTATCACCGAAGGCGCGAAGGCCTATATCTGCAGTATGCTCCAGCACTTCGTATCCGGACGACACGCTGACTCAGCCTCCGTCTCTGGTTACAACCTGCGCTATGGAAACCACCTGATCTTCAGGTTCAAGTCTCATTACACGAACACCCTGCGCGTCTCTA
>Ga0208461_1001951_pt1 | contig 17630 bp, 11 predicted proteins | sample AD_JPNTR4_MetaG_FD_184448 | JGI IMG/M metagenome (GOLD analysis project Ga0208461, IMG submission 184448) | Active sludge microbial communities of municipal wastewater-treating anaerobic digesters from Japan - AD_JPNTR4_MetaG (SPAdes) (version 2) | ecosystem: Engineered > Bioreactor > Anaerobic... | reverse complement strand
CTTCCGGTTTTGCAAGCTCCGACTCGAGCCGGGTCTTCTCTGCCTCCGCTTCTTCCAGGCTGGCAAGCAATTCGGCCTCCTGCCGTTCAAGACGCCGGATATGGGCTTGCCGCTTCTTTTCTGCCTCCCGGTAGTCCGCCGCACTGAGGGTCTGCCCTGCAGCGGACGGGCTCCCGGAGAAGGCAGCGGCGGCTTGAGAAGGAGCTATCGAAGCGGCCGGTCCCTGAGAAACCGTATTGGCAGGACGGCCTGGACTCTCGGCGGCGCTTGTTCCCGCTTCGGAGGCTATCCGTTCTAAATAATATGCATAGTTTCCGTAAAAGAGCCGGGGCCGACCCTGGTTCAGTTCTAAAGTTTTCGTAGATAGGGCTTCCATAAATGAACGGTCGTGGGAAACAAAGACCACTGTCCCCGGGTAAGCCTTCAGGGCATCCAGGAGCACATCCTTGGAATGAAGGTCCAGGTGGTTGGTCGGTTCGTCCAGGATGAGGAGGTTCACCGGATGGAGGAGGAGCCTGAGCAGGGCGAGGCGGCTTTTTTCACCACCGGAAAGTACCGAAAGGGCCTTATACACATCATCTCCCCGGAAGAGGAAGGCCCCGAGCATATCCCGCAGCTTGGGGATGAGTTCCAGGGGAGCTTCGGCTTCCAGGGTTTCCAAAACCGATTGGGAACCGGTCATTGTTTCCGCCACGTCCTGGGAAAAGTAGCCCACCGCGACCCCGGCACCGAGGGAGAGGGAACCTTCATAATCCAGGTCAATGCCGGCCAGGATTCGCAGCAGGGTCGATTTACCGGCCCCATTCCGGCCGACCACGAGGAGTTTTTCGCCCGCCTCCACCACGAGATCTACGCCGTAAAGGGCCTGGCGGCTGCCGTACTTTTTACCCAGGCCCTGCAGGGTCAGTACAAGCCGGCCGGAATGGGGCGGCGGCGGAAAAGAGAAGTGTATCTTTTTAAGCGATTCAGGTATCTCGATCCGTTCCAGTTTCTCAAGCCGCTTTACCCGATCCTGCACCATGGCGGCCTTGGAGGCGTTATACCGGAATCGGCGGATGAAGTCTTCGGTCTTGGCTATCTCTTCCTGCTGGGCCTCATAACGGGCCAGGAGGCCCTCCAGTTCTACCTTTCGGATCCGCTCATAATTGGAATAGTTGCCCGCATAGCGCTTCAGGTTGCCCTGAAAGAGTTCATAGACTTCGTTTACCGTAACATCTAGAAAGTAGCGGTCATGGGATACAAGAAGGTAGCCACCCTTAAAGTCCAGAAGCCACTGTTCAAGCCAGGTGCGGGCTTCGATATCCAGGTAGTTGGTGGGTTCGTCCAGGAGGAGGATATCCGGAGCTTCCAGCAGGACCTTGGCAAGGGCGATACGCATCTGCCAGCCCCCGGAAAACTCATCTACCGGCCGGTCCAGGTCACTTTCAGAAAAGCCAAGGCCGGTAAGCACCATGGCGATGCGCTGGGTACGCTGGTAGTATCCGGAGCTTTCCACCGCTTCGTGAAGTCTGTGGTATTCTTCCAGAAGCTGGGCAGTCTGCTTTGTGTCGCTTTTAGTCTGTTCAAGCTGGGAGCCCAGGGCTTCCATCCGGGAAATGAGCTCCTGGATGCTGGTGTAGGCGGTTTCTGCCTCTTCTCTGAGGGTTCTGCCGGTATGGACAATCCCCGATTGGGGCAGGTAGGAAAGGCGGCAGCCCCGCTGAACCGCCCGATCACCGGAATCGGGCCGGATCTGGCCGGCGATCACCTTCATCAAAGTGGATTTTCCTGACCCATTAGATCCTGCCAGGGCGGCCCGGCTGCCAGATGCGAGGTTCAGGGAAACATCCTTGAGTATATCCCTATCCCCAAAGGCAAGGGAGACCCGGGTAAATTGTACAAAGGCCATGAACTACTGCTCCGATGCGGGTAAGTAGAGGATGATAGGCGAAGCTGAACGTTGAAGCACCATGGTCCCCGAGAGAGAACTGGTGGGGAGGTATTCCAGACGGAGGGCCCTTGGTTCTACTTTATACAGGAAATTCACCGCCATAGCCTTGCCTGGTTCAGCAGAGCCTGGCTGGCCATCTATCCCCTGGGGATTGAAATACATGGTAAGGGCCCCATCGTAGGTGGTCCGTATACTTTCACGGATAAAGAGCCGCATCACGATGGTTCCCGTTCCGCTGACAGTTGAGGGTATGACCCGTGGCACGAGGATATCATAGCCTTCCCAGATAAAGGTGCCATCCGCAGCAAGGGAAAGACGGCCATAGTTTTCACTCTGGAAAATGGGGCCCTGTTCCAGTATGGTTTCCAGCAGTTTCTGGCGCCTGGCCTGCTCCTGGGTGATGATATCGCTTACCGGCATGGGAAGGTTGACAAAGAGGCTCGATTTCTGGGTTCCATCGTTCAAGGTGTATTGCACCGACAGGAGGGTTTCGTTCCGCAGGGTTATGGTAAGAGGGCTACCTTCGAAACGCCAGCTATTGGCATCGATCCTGGTGATAGCCGTATAGGTATAGGTTTTTTCAAAACCAGGCAGGGCTATACGTATTACACCCGTATCCTGACTGGGAAAGAAACCCCATTGGTCCGTAAAGGTATCCAGATCGATGGTTTGATTGTCCACCATATCCTTATACCAGTCCGGGGACCAGGCTTTACTGAGCGCCGATTCCAGCACGGGGTCATTTTCCGGATTTGAAGTATTTGCCTGGGCTACAGCGACGGTTTTACCAGCCTCAATCTCAAAGATTCTAAGCCGGTAGGAAAAACAGTAACCTATGGTACCATCATCGGTAAGAACCTGGAGCCAGTCGCCGGGCAGGGGAGTCGAACCGCTCATGGGGGGATTACCCTGGGCCTTATCGAGGACTTTTACTATTTGGCCCTGCCTTAGCTTATACACCCGGCGGGAATTATTATCCGGATCTGACCGAATAGGGAGGCCATCCTGCAGAGTTTCAGCATAGAGGGGTGCATAATTGATGAATTGTTTTGCATAGGCCTGGGCTTTACTTTTACTCGAAAAGAATCTGATCTGCCAGAGGGGGACCTCTTTTTTATTAATAATAGGATCACTGTTTTTTTCAGGTTTCACCTGGTATTCCTTTGGAATCCCGATGACATAGACTGAATCGATATTAGACTTGATATACACGGGGACCAGGGTGCCGGAGGGGATCGTGGGGTTTTCCACATTCCAGAGGATGACCCCCCAGCCTAAAAGCTGAGAACAGGAACTTACGAATCCTGAAGCGAAGATGGTTACAAGCAAGGACCCTGCCAGGGTAAGCCTTATCTTTCGGTTTATGGTTTGCATACTACCTACTACCTTTCAATATTACACATACAACAAAAGACGGTTTGCCGCCCAGGTACATACTAACAGACGAAAGCGGTCATGGGCAACAAGGTCATCCTCCAGAATTGCCTGCGCAAAGAGATATACATCCATAGACTTAGTTTCTCCAAGATGTGTGAGGATCCAGCGGGAAAGCTGCTGCCCATCATGGGAATTAACTAATTTGGCAGCACCCTCTTTTAATTCCCGTATAACAGGCCGGCTTTTTAGGGAACCCTTAGTCCGGCGGCGGCTGACAACCTGCTCGGTAATTTCTTCGATTTCATCTAATGCCAGAGCGTTCACCAGAGCAGGATCTTCCCGGTACTGAACAAGCAAGGGATAGTATCGTTCCAGGATACCCACAATTCCTGCAATGGAAAGAACCACCTCATCCCGGAGATAGGGGGGCGGATTTTCTTCTCTCAGAAGGTCCAGAAGCACCTGTATCGATTCATAGGATCCGAGGGTCTCCAGAGCCGATGCTCCCATGATCCTGATCCGGGGATTTCTTGTCGCTTTTATATAGTTCTCGATCTGGGGACGAAACTCCTGATCCCCGAGACGGGCCAGGGCCAGCATGGCTTCCCCGACCAGCATATAATCCTCTGCTCTGAGGAGGGTCCTGAGCAGGGGGATAGCCTTCCGGATCCCATGGTTACCAAGAATTCGACAGGAGATATAAGCTGTAGTAAAGGGGTTATTTTGTACATCCTCCATGAGGGCATCTTCGGCTTCCGTATTCAGTGTTTCCAAAGCTTCAATTGCCCGTAGTGCCTCGATCCGCACCGAAAGCCGGGGGGATCGGAGCCGATCCAGAAGTTCCGTGAGGGCAACCGCACTGGGTGTATCGTGGAGGGCCTCGAGAACTTCCCGTTCTTCCTGAACACTCCGGGATTTTTCCAGCCGTTCAAGGAGCGTGAGGGCCCGCAGATCACGGAATGAGAAAATTACTCCCAGGGCACCCCGCAGGGGCAGGGCTCCAAGGCGGATCAGTTTCCGCTGCCAGAAGAGAACCACTATGAGCAAAAAACTAAGGCTTGCAAAGAGTATACGGAATGCCACAACCGGAAGGAGCCCCGCACTGGTCATGGAATCCAGAAAGAGTCCTGCCACAAAGGAGCCGGCAGCACCGGCGATACCATAGACTATATAATAGAGGATACCGAGATCGAGCATATCCGTGGGCCGGATAAGGCCAAAAAAGTAGGTCTGGGCTACTCCCTCGGTACCGGCAAAGGCAAAATTGACCATAAAGAAGAGGAGTGCGAGAAAGACTGGGACAATCCAGAGAGGGGCAGAGCCGGCAGAACTGGCAAAGCCATCAAGGCCGGTCGAACCTGCAAAGGGTGAGAGGATGGCTGGCAGGAGGCCGATGACTGCCGCAAAGGTATAGGTGATATAGAGGGGTTTGGCCCCTACCCTATCCACAAGCAGCCGGGTTAAAAGACCTATGGCCAGAGCTCCCAGGCTTCCGAACACCGAGTAGAGGGAGACCATGCCATCCCCCTGTTGATATACATTCCTGCTATAAACCACGATAAAGGCCCGGGAAACAGAGGAGATAAGACTGAGGGTTAAAAATATAATGATAAACCGGCGAAAGGGAGCTCGGCCCAGGGCGCGGCGGACCACCGTAAAGAATTCTTCCCGTTTCCCCTCCTCTTCCGCAGGGGGTTCCGGTATCCGGTAAAGCATGAGGCTGCCGATCACACCGGATATGATCCCGATGCTCATAAGAAGAGCATAAATAAGAAGCGGCGGTTTCCGCCCTAAAAGCAGCGCCACCCCAAGGCTCGTAAACATTGAAACCGCACTGGCAATGACCTGGATGTGGGTCATATAGGCTCCCCGGTCAGGCCCAGCAGCCATTTCGTTCAATACTGGGTTATTGCCGATCATGCCTACGCCCCGGCTTGCATGAAAGGCAAAGACACCAACCATCATGAGAGCCAGGGCAATATCGGTCCGGCCGATAGGGTCAAAAAAAGGGGCCACCACCAGGGGAATCATCACAAGGTAGCGGATAAGCCAGGCGGTGGCAAAGACCTGCACGATGGGGAAACGGCGAACGAGGATTTTCCCCATGGGCATAAAGAAAAAGGCGGTAAAAACAAAGGCATTTAAGGTACCGATAACGGTAGAAGTCGCCCCCAGCCGCAGGGCGTACAGGGTAATCACACTACCTGATAAAATCGTAAAGGAAAAAGAGTTAAACCCATTAAACACATTGTATAATTTTCGGGACTTTTTTAGCTGGTAGGGCGTAAGCTGACTGGTCATATCTTATATTGTAACAATTTGCTACTGGATATTACAAGAGAAAGGAAGCCCCTAATTTGAACATAGCGGAGGGAGCCCATAGCAAAACCAGAGAATTGAACTGGAGTTTTGAAAGAGCAACCGTAGATGTATGAGGTTCTTGCAAAAGCAACAGATTTTTGCAAGAACCTTAATAGTCTTGTTATTTTTAAATGATTATCTATAGTTACATATATGAGAATGACAACACTCCGAAATAAAGTCGCCCTCATTACCGGAGGCGCAAGCGGTATAGGGAAGCTCCTGGCCCGGTATTTGGCCCAGCAAGGCGCCATCGTTATTGTCTGGGATGTAAATGAATCGGCAATCAAAGGCTTAGAAGCAGAAGCGGCGGAGCACAAACTCTCTATCTTTGGAATGGTCTGCAATATCACAAAGCGGGATGAAGTATACCAGCAAGCCGCCTCTATCAAAGATACATGGGGACCTGTGGCAATTCTCGTAAATAACGCAGGGGTAGTCTCCGGATCTACCTTTCTGAATACGCCCGATGAAAAGATGATACAAACCATGGAGGTTAACACCCTGGCCCATTTCTGGACCTTAAAGGCCTTTCTGCCGGACATGATATCCCGTAATGAGGGACATATCGTCACCATAGCCTCAGCAGCAGGGATTATAGGCGTCACCGGTCTGGCAGATTATTCAGCCAGCAAATTTGCCGCCTTCGGCCTCCACGAAGCTATCCGGATGGAACTACGGAGGCTGAAAAAAAACATTCAAACCACTATCGTCTGCCCCTTTTTTATCAATACGGGCATGTTTGATGGGGTAAAAACCCGTTTTCCGCTCCTGCTCCCCATCATGGAACCGGAACAGGCGGCTAAGCGAATTCTTAAGGCCATACTCCATAATAAGAAACGGCTTATCATGCCCCCCTTTGTCTACAGCGTGTACCTGCTCAGGCTCCTTCCGGTAAGTTGGTTCGATAGACTGGCAGATTTTTTTGGGGTGAATCACGCCATGGATTCTTTTAAGGGCCGGCAGAGGAATTAAACCACTTAGGAGGAGGTCATATACTCTACAAACAAACTACAACTTTGCCAAAGTTACACTATTGTTCACAAGCCCATTGGCTACGCATCAATAGTAAAAATGATGCATGTACATCTAAGGTTGCTCTTTCAAAACTCACTGAGTTTTGAAAGGGCCTCCGTTTTAACGGGATTAAAAACACAGGCTATTTACTCAACCCTTCACAAATTTACAATAGCTTTGCAAATTTTACGCAAAATTTAGCAGAATCGCTGCCAAATTGATGACTTTATGATATACTTTTATTATGTACCCTCGGATTCTTGATATTGCAAACCTATCAAAAAAGAAATCACTGTTCCTTTTTGGTCCCAGAAGTACGGGAAAAACAACTCTTTTAAACCAGCAGTTCCCTAAAGAACGGATCATCAATTTATTAAAAAGTTCCCTTTATTTACCCCTGGCACAGGCGCCTGAAAGACTGGAAGAAATGATTTATGCAATGCCGTTCAAAGACCTTCCTGTCATAATCGATGAAATTCAAAAACTCCCTCCCCTGCTCGATGAAATCCATTATCTCATAGAAAGCAAGCATATCCATTTTATACTTACCGGATCGAGTGCACGAAAACTTAAATCTACTGGTGTAAATTTGCTGGCTGGAAGGGCCTGGCAATGCAACCTTTTTCCGCTCTGTTCAGCTGAGTTGGGCACCATCGATCTAGATAGATATCTGCTCTACGGTGGTTTACCTCAGGTGCTCACCAGTGAAGATCCGCTGGAAGAACTTGATGCGTATATAAACACCTACCTTAAAGAAGAAATTATGGCAGAAGCCCTGGTACAGAATCTGATTCATTTTTCTTCTTTTTTAAAAACTGCGGCTATTAGCAATGCCCAACAAATAAATTATTCCAACATATCCCGGGATACGGGCATACCCGTAAGCTCAGTCAGGGCTTGGTTTGAAATTTTAAAAGACAGCTTTCTAGGATTTCTGCTGGAACCCTGGCAAAGTCCAAAACGTAAAGCAGTAGCCACTGCAAAGTTCTATTTCTTTGATGTTGGAGTTGCCAATTTTTTAGCTGGGTTTCACTATTTACCAAGAGCGGGTACTGAATATGGCCGAGCCTTTGAACATTTTATTGCCATGGAATTGCGGGCATATTTGTCATATTCCCGGATAAAGACCCCCCTGTACTATTGGCGCAGCAGGGATGGCCTCGAAGTAGACTTTATAATCGGGAACGATCTGGCTGTAGAAGTAAAAGCTTCTCATTCTATTCAGAAAAAGGATCTCCATGGACTGCGAGCCTTGGCAGAGGAAGGGGACTTTAAAAAGAGGGTACTTGTTTGCATGGAAGATCAGGCAAGGCTGACTGAAGATGGGATTCTTATCGAAAACTGGCGGGATTTTTTAAAAGACCTTTGGAGTTCATTGGGTGCTAAATCTGCTTTAACTTAGCACCAACTTTGCAAAATTTACGCCTATTTTTGCGAAGCGGGTGTCAATTTTCGGCTATTTTTCAATACCATAAACCTGTTAAGCCTCCGATACAGCAGCCCTATCTGCGGGGTAAACTTGTCTGGTGCCGAACTTCTCCGGTTTCGCTCCGGAAACTCAGGAGCAGCCTGTATGGGTACACATCCACATCGAGCCAGCCAAACCTGCCCACGGCAATCCACTGGCTTGCGGGGGACACATAGGCAGGAGCCGGGTCCGGAATGCCGCCCATGGATCCCACGATGGCATAGGTCACCCCATTATGGGAAAGCAGTTCCTGATAGTGGTTGTGACCCGAAATAACGAGGTCCACCTTGTATTGCTCCAGGAGGGGCACCACCTCAGCAATATTCTGATAATGGTCATACCAGGGGCTTCCGTTCGCCGGATCGTCATAACCAGAGGCATAAAAATAGCTGTGGGAAAGGACAATAATCGGCTTAGCGTGATCCGCCTGAGCCAGGGTCTTTTCGAGCCAGCGGCGTTGGGTGTTTCCGAAATTTTCGGTTCCCCAGGGGAGGTTCAACACTATGATAGTGGCATACCTGGCATTCATACTATAATAGAAGGGCGATCCGGAATTGCTGGAGAAGCCGCTGGGGAAGAAGACTTTTTTATACAGATACTGGCCGCCAAAGAGGGCATCGTGATTTCCAAGGAGCACCCGGAGCGGCACCTGGGGGATATATTTGCTTAAATCAGCCAGAGCTGCATTCCATTGTTCTACCCCATTACCGGTTTCGACCGTATCACCGAGCATAAAAAAGGCATCACTGCCATGCCGGGCGATCTGCTGCAAGATCTGACTGCGGGCTTCCGCATTGGAGGTTTCCGCACCCCAGTGGGGGTCGGATGAAAAGGACAGCTTAAGGAGCGGTGCGTGGGCAGCGAAAGCTGCGGCCTCCGTGCCAGGGCTTGAGGCGCCTTGACCTGAGAGGTCTTGACCTTTGACGCCAGCGCTTGCCTGAGACGCCTCTGCAGCATGAACCAGGGGCTCAATACCCTGGGATGGGTTGATGAGTGAAAGCCGGGGTGTTTCCAGATTCCCCAATCGGGGAACGAGAATCAGGTAGCCAAGCAATGCCAGAGAAACGAGGCTTACGACTCCGGATACCAGCAGAGATAGCCAGCGGAGACCTGCCCTGAGCCAGGTGGGACCCTGCCGGACCACAAACAGGTATAAAACTGCACTGAGCAGCGGCCCAAGGCCCATAAAGAGAATTATCCTAAGTACCAGCAGGGGATGCCAGGTATATAAGCCCCCAGTTCCCTGGAGACTGAAATGGTACAGATTAAGAACCAGATTCAGCAGGGCCGCAATGAGTGCGAAAAGGACCGTGCCCCGCAGGCCCCGAATGGTATCAGTAGTGTTCGTTTTCCCGTTCATACCTTATTTATACCATCGAATACCGGGAAATGCCAGAAATTTCTGTCCTTACTGCCTTTATTTACCCCGGAAACTCCCATCGCCCCTGCGGCTGCCCGACTCGGAAGCCGACATTGGCTCTACCGGCGCTGCTGGCCCCAATAGGCAATCAGGGCGCCGCGGCTCGGCTGGCCGCTCCGTTTGAGCAGGGAGGATACCCGGTTAGACACGGTCCTGACTGAACAATGCAGCCGGTCGGCGATCTCCTTATCGCTTAAACCCTGGAGCAGGAACTGTAACACTTCCCGATCCTTTTCTGTCATATTGATGAACCCATCTGGTGCGGTGCCCTCTGGGCTGCTGCTGTGGGGCCGATCATGGGGGTGATCCTGGCCCCGCAGAGCATGAATTACCCGGGCTTCCATACGCCGCTGGTTCTCATCAATTAGATTGATGAAATAACTGCTCTGACCGGGCAGTCCCTCATTGTATCCGCCAACAGCTCTTAAAGTTGCTCCCATCGTGGAGGTACATAGTATTACTTGATATTTTTCAACTATTGCGGTATATTCATTATAAGCATATATAACATGATCCCTATACAGTAAATCTGGGAGGGGTTCATCAAGCTGAGGAGGCAGTACGATGGGTATGAAATACCGGCCATTGGGCAAAACGGGAATCCAGGTAAGCGAGATTGGGATGGGACTCTGGGCAGCCGGAGGGGATGCCTGGGGCCGCACGGAGGACCAGGAGGTGCGGCGGGCTATCGACTATGCACTGGACCAGGGGGTAACCTTTTTTGACACCGCCGATGTATACGGCAATGGCCACAGCGAAGAACTCCTGGGCAAGGCCATGGCGGGCCGGCGGGACCGTTTCATCGTGGCCACCAAAATCGGCTGGCGGAACTTTGACGGCGAAAAGGGCCAGAGCGCCTACACTACCGTAGACAAATTTATCGCCGGGGTCGAAAGCAACCTGAAACGGCTTAATACGGATTATATTGATGTACTCCAGAGCCATATCGATTTCCGGGACCCCACCATGGAAGTATTCCTGGAGGGTTTCCAGAAACTGAAAGCAGCGGGGAAAATACGGGCCTATGGGGTAAGCACCAGTAACTTTGAATACCTTAAGGCATTTAACCATGACGGCCAGGCGAATACACTCCAGATCGATTACAGTATTCTGAACCGGACCAGTGAACAGGACATCCTGCCCTACTGCAAGAAACAGGGCCTTGGGGTCATTATCCGGGGTGCCATTGCCATGGGCATACTGGCAGGGAAATTTACCCCCGACACCCGCTTTGGTGAAGGTGATTTCAGACGGCGCTGGCATGAAAATCCAGAGGAATACCAGGTGTTCCTGAAGGACCTGCAAACAGTGGAAGCCCTGCGGAAACTGGTACGGCCCGACCGGTCCCTGGCAACACTGGCTCTTCAGTTTGTGCTGTCCAACCCTGCGGTTTCCACGGTCATTCCGGGCATCAAAACCGTAGCCCAGATGGAGGCAAACCTTAAGGCAGCCCAACTGCCGCCCCTTTCAGCGGAGGATCTGGCCTATATCGACGGCATCGTTCTTCCCGGCGGCGGAAGAAAGATCTGGCCAGCTTAAGGTTCCCATGGCATACTAGCACCAGGAGAGACTATGAAAGGACCGATACTTCTGGTGCTTGCCGCAGGCATGGGAAGCCGCTACGGGGGACTTAAACAACTGGATCCCCTGGGGCCCCATGGTGAAACATTGCTCGATTATTCCATTTACGACGCCACACAGGCAGGGTTCAGTACCGCCCTGTTTGTAATCCGCCGTTCCATGGAACAGGACTTTAATGAACAGGTCCTGTCCCGGTTCAACCACCATATTGATTGCCGTATACAATTCCAGGATATGGATAACCTCATCCAGCCGGACCTTAAAACCTACGCCGCCCCGGAGACAAGAACCAAGCCCTGGGGAACCACCCATGCGGTCCTTTGCGCCAGAAAAGCCATAGACCGGCCCTTCGCTGTCATTAACGCCGATGATTTTTATGGTCGGGAAGCCTTTATGGCCATGGGAACCTTTCTTTCCCAGGCCGAACAGACCAGGAGCCGGGATGGAGCCATGGTTATCTATCCCCTCTATAGAACCCTGACAGAAGCGGGCTCCGTTTCCCGGGGTGTCTGTTCCATAGAAAGGGGTACTTTAGTTTCTATTACGGAGCACACTAAGATAGAGCAGATTGATGGACGTATCGTAAGCCACCTGGATGATGCCCAGGATATGGAGCTTGCCCCTGAAACGGGGGTCTCCATGAATTTCTGGGGACTTACCCCCCAGGTCTTTGCGGACCTCACCGACTATTTTGCCGATTTTTTAAAAGTCCATGGTAAGGACCCTAAAAAAGAATGTTACCTCCCCAGCGCCATTGATTACCTCATTCACCATAGGGGCCTGGTTATCCATGGGCTTGAAACCCAGGCCCAATGGTTCGGCGTCACCTACCGGGAAGACCGGGAGCGGGCTATGGAACGCATTCGGGCCCTCGTGGCGGCGGGGGTATATCCGGGGCCATTATGGGGATGATAGTGCCCGGCTGCAGAAAACCTTTCAGTTTGCTGCCAGTCCGCCTAATTAGCTCCCTCAAATATCTCCTGCAGCTCCGCTACGGTTTGCAGGTTTTCAGTACTGTGAGCTGCGGTGGAACCAATAATCTGGGACATGGTCTCCATGGCCCGCTGTTCACTTTGTATCGCCTGTTCAATATTTCGGGATGCCTGATTTATCACTTCCATGGCAGCGGTTAATTCCCGGGTATGCTCACTCTGATCAAAAACCAGGTTTTTAATAACCGAAGTAGCATCCACCATGGATTCGGTAGCCCTGAGGATTTCCTCGGTCGCCGCCTTTTGTTCTTCCATACTTGCGGCTATCGTATTTATCAACTCTTCGGTTTGCTGCACCCCCTGACTGATGCCTGTAAAGGCGATCTGGGTCTGACCGGATTTTTTTACCCCCGATTCAATTTTCCCATGCATATCGTTCATCAACTGGACGATTTCCTTTGCATTCTGGGCACTCGTCTCTGCCAGGGTTCGGATCTCATCGGCCACCACCGCAAAACCGGCGCCGTATTCACCCGCATGGGCTGCCTCAATCGCCGCATTCATGGCCAGAAGGTTAGTCTGGGCCGCTATTTTTTGAATTACTTTAATAATTGAGGTTTTTGCAAAAGTCTGTCACTTTTGCAAAAACCTCTTGCAGTATTTTTACATTAACAAGATAATTATATACATGGTATAGAATAGTAAAAATACTGCATGTACATCTAAGGTTGCTCTTTCAAAACTCACTGAGTTTTGAAAGAGCCTCAATGGAACTGATAGATAGGGAGCTTTCCTGTATGACCTGCATGGTTTTTACCATATCAAGCAAATTTGTCTCCCCCTCTTTAGTCGTATGCAAAAGACCCTCTGATAGATCCTCCGCCTTTTCCGTAAGCCGGGTTACAGAAGCAATATTTGCGGCCATCTCTGAAATAGAGGCAGAACTCTGGGACACAAAACTGGCCTGCTCTTCCACTTTTGCAGCCACCGTCTGGGATGCCTCAGACACAGAACTCAGTTTGGCCAGCATTTCCGCTTCCATTTGAATCTGGTTAAGAGCCGCGGTCTGTACATGTTTCTGGGCCTGATCCGCAGTCTGTAAGGCAGCCCCCGCATCCGCCGAACTGCGGTGCAAGGCCTGGGCTGAAGCGGACACCTTTGCCGAAGCTCTGGCTATAGCATCAAAAATTGATGTAAGATAGGTAATAAACTGATTTGCTGCTTCTACAATACAGCCAATTTCATCAAACTGATCCAATGGTATCTGCCGGGAAAGTTCCTGCCGGTCGGTAAGTTGTACCAGTTGCTCCCGGGTCCTTCTCAGCCGTTTAACGATGGTTCCTGCAAGAATATACATATTGATGAAAGCCAGGGTAAATCCTAAACCAAAAAGAATAATAAAGTCGATTAACCAGAGTTCCGGCGATGAATCGGGAACAAACCGCAGTCGTCCATAGGCAGCGCTCCCGATTACAATAGCAATAAAAAACACCCCGCTTATGGCGCTTATGATGAACCGTTTTCCTAGACCCAAGTCCCGGCTTGCATCTGTGAAACCATAAATGTTCAGCGTTATTTTTGCCGGAAGCAGAATAGCCTCAATAGCAAATATCTGAAAAATAGCCGCCATAAGACCAAAGCCGGTGTTTAACATGACCACCATGATAAACAAGGGTGTGTCATAGTGGGTTATTTTTTGAGCATTACTCATAAGAATTACAATGGTCGGACCAATGATAAAACCCAGAACATTAACGATAATGATAACCAGATTAATTTGTGATGTGGACTTAAGAGCCCGGGAAATCAGACCATTCCGTTCCGCCTCAGTAATACCCTGGTTCCGTCCAGTCAGCAGTTCCAGTGGTTTTATAAGGTGTAACAGCAGAAAGAGGGCAATAAAAATAAGAATACTCGCAATACCAAGAAACAGTTCGATACCGGCAAAAAAACTGGAACCATCATGCAGAACAAAAAAGCTGTTTACAAACCGCATTAAAAAAATAGCCCCGTAGGAAATGCCAAGCAATGCAAGGGCTGTCTGCAACCTGAGTCCTTTCATTGAATACTCCATCACACAGTAATAAGAACTTCTAAACAATGATGTGGATCTTTAGAAGCCCCTTTTCCATTCTATCATAAACTAAACCGTTTTGCATTGCCTTTCCTGGTATTTATCTTTTCCCCCACATCCATCCCTCTGGACGAGACCCCTATTGTCCCCTACAATCTATCCTATTAAAACGCACTACCACAGGAGTTTTACCATGAATACCAATACCATCCCGCAGCGTTCAGAGGTCCCTGTTGCATACACCTGGGACCTCTCCCGGCTCTATCCTTCCGATGCAGCCTGGTATGACGGGCTTGCGGTTTACGAAAAGATGATAGAAAAAACCGAGTCCTACCGGGGCACCCTGGGCCGCTCAGCGGAGACACTGGCAGACTGGCTCGACTTTTATAAAGAACTGGGTATTTTAGAAGAACGGCTTGCCTATTACAGCGAACTCAGGCAGACCGAAGACGAAGGGGCCGGCGAAGGGCGCACCATGACCGGCCGCTTTGCCATGGCCCAGGCCAGGGCCCAGGCCGCCGCATCCTGGGCAGTACCGGAGATTCAGGCCATCCCCGACTCATCAATACAGTCCTTCCTTAAACACGAACGGATGACCGAATACCGGATTTACCTGCAGAAACTCCTCCGCTGGAAACCCTACATTTTAAGCGACAAGGAAGAACGGCTCCTGGCCCTCCATGCAGAGGGCGAATCGGTTCCCCGGGACGCCTTTTCGGTGCTGACCAATGTGGATATCGATTTTGGCACCATCGACACTCCCGAGGGCCCCCGGCCCCTATCACAATCCACCTGGTCATCCTTTATGGATAAACCGGACCGGGACCTGCGCCAGCGGGCCTACAAGGCCTTTTACAAACAGTTCGATGCCCATAAGACCACCCTGGCGGCCCTGTATGGCGGCTCTGTAAAACAGGATGTGATAAAGGCCCGTATCAGGGGCTTCCCATCGGCCCGGGCCATGGCCCTCTTCCCCGACAATGTGGATGAGTCGGTCTACGACAACCTGGTGGCTACCATCAATGCAAACCTGGGAACCCTGCACCGCTACTATGAACTGCGAAAAAAGGCCCTGGGATTATCGGAGCTGCGGCACTACGATGTGTATGTTTCCATGGTAAAAACCGCCACCAAACACACCACCTGGGAAGAGGCGGTGGACATGATTTCCCAGGCCCTCTCTCCTCTGGGGGATGAATACGTCCAGACCCTGCGCTCGGGCCTCCTGGGCCGCTGGGCGGACCGCTATGAAAACAAGGGGAAGCGTTCGGGGGCATTCTCTGCGGGCAGCTACTCAGGAGACCCCTACATATTGATGAACTACAAGGAAGATGTGATACGTGACGTCTTTACCTTGGCCCATGAAGGGGGCCACTCAATGCACTCCTGGTATTCGGCCAAAAACAATCCCTTTATGCACTACGGGTACACCATCTTCGAAGCAGAAGTGGCCAGCACCTTTAACGAAGAACTCCTCTTCCGCCATCTCATGAAAACCGCTGACAGCAGGGAACTTAAGGCATACCTGGTGAACAAACGGGTCGATGACATCCTGGCGACCCTTTTCCGGCAGACCATGTTCGCTGAGTTTGAACACCGGGTCCACAGTCTGGAAGAGGGCGGAACACCCCTTACGGTGGATGTACTCCGCTCCGAATATCGCACCCTGCTGACCAAATATTTTGGCCCCGCCATGGTCTTTGAGGATGAAAGTGACCTGGAGGGCCTCCGCATACCCCACTTCTATGGGGCATTTTATGTATACAAGTACGCCACAGGCATCTCGGCCTCCCTCGCCCTGGCAGAACGGGTCCTTTCAGGGGGCAAGCGGGAACGGGAGGACTACTTCAGCTTCCTGAAATCCGGCGGTTCCCGCTTCCCCATCGAATCCCTGAAAATGGCAGGGGTTGATATGTCCAGACCCGAACCAATCCAGGCCGCCTGCGACACCTTCAGCCGCCTCGTTAAAGAACTGGAGGGCCTGTTATGAAACTAGTCGCATTCAACGGCAGCCCCCGAAAAGAGGGGAACACCCACAAGGCACTGGAGAGTCTCGCGGCAGAACTTACCAAAGAGGGTATAGAGGTATCCATTATACAGGTGGGGGACAGGCCCATCCGGGGCTGCCTCGCCTGCGGAGGCTGCGCTAAAAATAAGAACGAACGCTGCGTCATCAACGATGAGGTCAACGACTGGATCCAGATCATGAAGGCCGCCGACGGCATCGTGATCGCCTCGCCGGTCCATTTCGCGTCCATCGGCGCCACCATGAAATGCTTCCTGGACCGGGCCTTTTATGTAAGCTCATCCAACGGGAATCTGTTCCGCCACAAGGTAGGGGCAGCCCTGGTGGCGGTCCGGAGGTCCGGCGGTGTGGCAGCCTATAACCAGCTTAACAACTATCTACTCTATGCGGAGCTGCTCATCCCCGGATCTAATTACTGGAATGTCATCCATGGAGCTGTTCCAGGAGAGGTCACCCAGGACGAGGAAGGGATGCAGACCCTGCGGATACTGGCCAAAAACCTGGCCTGGCTTCTGAAACTGAAAGACCAGAGCCAGGGCCACGTTCCGGAACCGGAAAAGGAACCAAAGGTCCGCACCAACTTTATCCGGTAACACTAGCTCGCCGCCAGCCCATGCACATAGACCCGGCGCTGGCGGTGACCATCCTGTTATCGTCCTGTTATTCTAAATTATCTAACAAAAAATCCCGGAGCTTCATCTGGCGGATGCCCCGCACATTAACAGGCCCCGGGATTTCATCCATACTAACTACATATTTTGGATAATTATCATCAACCCGTTCAAGGTTTCCGTACTCTCTTTTTTTGGTGTCCTCATTGACAATGAGATAGGCCGCCTGGACATAGATTTTTTTATCATTTTTTTCTGCTACAAAATCAATCTCATACCCATCGAGCCAACCAATCGTTACCCTGAATCCTCGTTCAATGAGATGCAGATACACCGCATTTTCTATAAGTTTACCTATTTCAGTCGGCCCCATGCTGCCAAGCAGTATATTTCTTAAACCAAGGTCCTCAAAATAATACTTCTCACCAACCTCAAAGATTTTCATACCCCGGATATCGGTTCTTCTCGCTTTTCGAATAATAAAGGCACGCTCTAAAGCCCTCAGATAACTTAAAATTGTTGGTACCGGCACAGAAATCCGCTGGGATTTCAGATATTTAGAAATACTAGTAGCAGAAAAAAGATTTCCCACATTGTCTGCAAGATACTCCAGCAATGTCTCGAGAAAATCGATTTGTCTGATCTTTTCTCTGGCTACCACATCTTTGAGCAAAATTGATGATTGCACGTTTTTTAGATATTCCAAGACAACCGCTTCCGTAAGACCTATAGAAGCCAGGTACGGGAGCCCTCCAAAACGAAGATAGTTATTCAGGCTCTCCACCGTATTTTCCAGTTTATGAAACTGCAGAAATTCCCGATAACTGAGGGGG
>Ga0208461_1001947_pt1 | contig 17663 bp, 17 predicted proteins | sample AD_JPNTR4_MetaG_FD_184448 | JGI IMG/M metagenome (GOLD analysis project Ga0208461, IMG submission 184448) | Active sludge microbial communities of municipal wastewater-treating anaerobic digesters from Japan - AD_JPNTR4_MetaG (SPAdes) (version 2) | ecosystem: Engineered > Bioreactor > Anaerobic... | reverse complement strand
ACTCGACCCACAGTTCTCCAGAGGAAATTGGGACGCTTGCATTAATTGTTCATGAAACCAAACACTTGGAACAGGGATTTGATCTGGCTTTATCTGTCGAAGGCGAACTCCAAGCCTGGCAGATTGAGATTGAAGCCAGCAGAGAGCTGGGGGTGGGCATCGAAAGATTCAGCCTGGAAAAGCGAAGCCTATACTTTGAACTCCCTTGGGAACCATTGCGCCCCACAGACGCTGAATTACACCAAGCGGCAGATCTCATGTTTAAGGATCAACATGGGCATTACCCCATTTACTTGTTGCCTTTGCGTCCAGAACGATGGTCAGAGATAGACGAATCACTGTACCGGTACGTGTATTGGAACATCAGACTGCTAAATTCACCACTGGGGAGATAAGGGCAAATGCTCGAAAAACGATGGCAGATTCTGTTTTCCAGTCTGTTCATCTATGTACTTCTTTTGGGACTAGAGGGATGCCTTCGCGAATCACTTCCTGAAGGAGTTCATCGCGTGAGCCCGTCAGGCTTTCACCACAGTATTCTGGATTTGTCCTGGTGTAGCGATCGTGAGATCATTATTGCCAGTGAAATTGGCACTGAAAATCGTCCTGCGGGCAGGCTCTATCTTCTCGATACTGTAACCCACAAAACGAAATTGCTCGTGGATAAGTGGGGGGCTCTTTACGCACCGGATTGTCAGCCAGCTAGCAAAAAAGTGGTTTACAATGCCTATTTGGAAGTGGCTCCCCATGCGGAAGTCTGGATTCTGGATCTCGAAGAGGGTTCTGGACCAGAGTATCTCACGCCGGGCGATGAAGCCGTCTGGGCACCCGATAGCACGCGGATAGCGATTTTACTTACCAAGCGTGAAGCTGGAATTCCTCTTTCCCAAGAAATTGTACTCTACGACGTTGACACAGGTACAACCTCTACGGTTTTCTCCGAGACTCTTGAAAGCCTGTATGTGCATGCCCTCTCCTGGTCGCCGGACGGATCACAGATCGCGTTTGTTCGTGGTGTTGACGAGGTGGTTGACCCTCTGCATAAATGGCCCGATGAATGGAGCATCGTGGGCTGGAATCTGGCCGAGGGGGCTTTGGAAACCCTGGTCCCTTTGCTCCCTGAGGCCCATTACTATGACTATGCTTGGTCGCCGGATGGAAATCATCTGGCCTTGTTGCAGAGTGAATCGTTGGGGGAAGTCAAACTAATTATCCGCAACTTACAAGAGGGGTGCAGTATCGAGCCCCTGGAAGGGCTGGAGATCGAGGCCCTGGATTGGTCTCCAGACGGGCGGCAGATTGCTTTCTCCAGCAAGGGTCGTGTCTACGTCATGGAAGTCGCGAAGGTGTTGGGAGAAACATTCTTCGAGTCTGGACTTACCTGCCCATAATCGACGGAGTAGGGGTGGACCTGCAAGCCGTGTATGCCGCAACCGAAATCGATACGATCATTTGCTTCAGTCTTCGTGGGGACTGCGACCGCGACAACTCCATCCCCAATAACGACGCTCTGACTTACCTCCACGGCGACCCTCTCGGCTCGGCCAGCCTTGCCACGAACGCCAGCGGGACTAAAATCACGAACAGCGACACCCGCTACTATCCCTATGGCGTGACGCGGCCCGGCCTGGAAGGGACCGGCTTGCCCACCGACCGGCGCTTCACCGGGCAGCGGGAGGAGACGTCCTTGGGCTTCTACGACTACGGCGCGCGGCCATACGATCCCGCGCTCCGCCAAGGCGGCGTGCTGACCTGCCTCCCCGGCGACCCTCTCGGCAGCTAACTGCGCGAGAACGGGCAGCGCGGTTGACAAAACGGCGGTTCCTGGTAAAATCTTCTCCGGTTCGGCCCCATCGTCTAGTGGCCTAGGACGCTGGCCTCTCAAGTCGGAAACAGGGATTCGAATTCCCTTGGGGCCATCAACAGGCCGATGCTCAGCGTCGGCCTGTTTTGTTGCTGTCTTAGTACAAGAAAGTTGGAAAAAGGTATGAGGATCGAGAGCTTGCCCCGAATCACCGCCTCACATTTGGTGAAATCCATTGACCTCAATCATCACGGCACGCTGTTTGCCGGACGCATGGCCGAATGGTTGGTGGAGGTCGGCTTCATGACGGCGCAGGCGGCGTTGGAACGCCCGCCGCAAAATATCGTGTGCGCACGATTGCATGGCATGGATTTCCGTCAGAGTGTCGGCTCTGGCGCGACCCTGGTGCTGGAAGGCCGGGTCGCCTATGTGGGAACCAGCAGTCTCACCATCTATGTGGAAGCGCGACCCTTCGGCGTCCCCCAGACAGAACGTCCGTATACCGATGGGTTGGTCACCTTTGTCCATGTCATCGAAACGCGCGCGGCGCCTCACGGCCTGGTCGTGGACCCCCCCGCAGCGGGAGAGGCACGGGCCCTCTGGGATCGCGTGCTCGCCGAGCGGCAGGCCCCGCAGCGAGCGGCGCAATGACCCAGGGCGGACATATCGGCGCGAGTCTCGCCCTTGCCTGGGCCATCGAGCGCGGGATCTTCCATACCACGCCTGGACCGGAGCTGCTGCTCATCGGTGCGGTATTGGGAAATCTGCCCGATCTCGACGCCCTCGCTGCGCCGTTGCTGGGACATCGCGTGGGGCGACAGCGACTCGCTCATCATCGCTTCATCACCCACGCCCCCCTCTTCTACGTGCTCCTCTCGCTGCTCCTCGCCGTGTTTTCGCCCGCCTGGGCGCTCCGCGTGGGGCTTCTGACGCTGTTCCATCTGGTTCTGGATTCCTGGCACACGGATGACGGCGTGATGTGGCTGTGGCCCTTGAGCACGCGGCAGTTCAGCCTGTGGCCCTATCCCGCGCACGCCGGCGGACTCTTTGGCTGGAATTTCTACCGCAGCTACCTGCGGTGCTTGCCGGCGCTGATCCCCGAAATGGCGTTTGGCCTGAGCGGCGTCGCCGTGTTGGTCACGGCCTTCGTCTAGTCCGCCGCCGGGGAATCCGGCGCCCCTTCCCAGGGCGTGTAGAGGGTGTTGGGGAAGCCCATCCGGCTCAGGATGCGGCCGACCGTTTGCTGGACGAGCTCTTCGAGGGTGCGGGGATGGGTGTAGAACGCCGGCGCCGGCGGAAAGATGATGGCCCCCAGCTCCGCTGCCTGCACCATCAGCCGCAAGTGCCCCAGGTGCAACGGCGTCTCACGGACGACCAGCAGCAGCGGGCGCCCCTCTTTGAGGGTCACGTCAGCGGCGCGCGCCAGCAACTCGTCGGCGTGACTGTGGGCGATGGCCGCGAGGGTCCTGATCGAGCACGGTGCCACAATCATCCCCTGCGTGGCGAAGGAGCCGCTGGCAATCGCGGCGGTGAAGTCGTAAGGAGCGTAACGCCGCGCGACAAGCGGCTCCAGACTCTCCGGGGTGTGACCGGTCTCCAGGGCCAGCGTCGTGCATCCGGCCTCGGTGATCACCAGATGAGTTTCCACCTGCAGCGCGTGCAGCGCTTCCAGCAGCTGCACCCCATAGATCGCGCCGCTGGCGCCGGTGATCCCCACGATGAGCCGACGCGGGGACATTGGCAGGCCCGTCGTCACGTGTTCCATACTTCCATTATACGCCGGAGACGCCGCGCGCCAAGTGATTGCGACATTTGCGTCTTGATGCTATACTAACGGCGGATTCCATTCACGGATGAGGTGGCGAGCAATGAATCAGAAACGAGGGTTGGGTCGCGGGTTGGCAGCGTTGATCCCCCCGGCGGCGGAGGAAGGGGAGACCGGCTTACAGCAGGTACGGCATGACCAGATCGTCCCCAACCCTCATCAGCCTCGCGCCCCCTTCCGGGATCAGGATCTGGTAGAACTGGCCGCCTCCATCCAGGAACACGGCATCATCCAGCCGCTAGTGGTCACCCGACGCCCTGAGGGCGGCTATCAGCTCATCGCCGGCGAACGTCGCTGGCGCGCGGCGCGGCTCGCCGGACTCGAAGAAGTCCCCGTCATCATCAAAGAAGCGGCCCCGCAGCAGATGCTGGAGCTGGCGTTGGTGGAAAACGTCCAGCGCGCCGACCTCAATCCGTTGGAGGAGGCGCTGGCGTATCAGCACCTCGTCGAGGATTTTGGCCTCTCGCAGACGGAAGTGGCGCGTCGCGTGGGCAAGAGCCGCGTGGCGGTGACCAATACCCTGCGCCTGCTGCAGGCCTCCCCCAAAGTTCAGGCCGCGCTGACCGAGCGGCGCATCACCGAGGGACACGCGCGCGCCCTGCTGGGATTGGAATCACCGGCGCAGCAGGACGCGGCGCTGCGCCGTGTCCTCGAACAGGAACTCAACGTCCGCCAGACCGAGGCGCTCGTGCAGCAGCTCCGCGAGGAGGCGGCGACCCCTGCACGACCCAAACCCGTCACCCCGCCGGAGATCCGGGCACTGGAAGAGCGTTTCCAGGAAGCGCTGGGCACGCGGGTCAAGTTGCGTGCGGGGCGCAAGGGCGGGCGGGTGATCATCTACTATTACTCCGACGAAGAGTTCCAGACCCTCTACGCGCAGCTCACCGGCCAGGAGCTTTGAATCGGGGGTAGCACGTGGGCGAAGGTGCGTGTGAACGCACGAACATGCGAAGGAGATCTGACGGGCGTCTCTGCATCATCTTCAGTTTCTGATCGGTGAAATCCGTGGCCATCCGTGAGCCATTTTCCGAGAGGAAGTGCGCCCGGCAGGCATTCAAAACGCGCGACGCAGGTTAATCTGCGCCGCGCGTGTGTTAGACGAGAGAAATCTTACCACACCAACTCGTATTTGCAGAAAGCGTCCTCGCTGGCGCGTTCTTCCGTGCGGATGAGCTGTGCGCCGGTCAGCTGGGAGAGCATCACTTCGTCAATCCGGCAGATCTCCGGGTGAGAGTGCGCCACGTAATGATAGGGGCAGTTGCAGACAAAGATGTGATAGGCGCCCTCCTCATCGCGTTCCCAGCGCGCGACAAAGCCCAGCTGTTTGATGTAGGCGATGACCTGATCCAGGCGCTTCTCGTGATCCGTGGGCAGGTCTCCCGCGCCGGCTGCCAGCTGCCGTCCCACAGTTGCCAGCAATTCCTCGCGTGATTCGCCTGGCAGCGACGTGTCGAGCGCTTCCAACAGCGCATTGGCCAATCCGCTGTAGTTGGTCGGAAACAGATCCGCCGCCGTGGAGGTGAGGCGATAAGCGTACCGGGGACGTCCGGGGCGGCTCGAACGGTGTACTTCAGGATCGGTGATATACCCTTCGGAGCGGAGGATTTCCAGGTGATGACGGATCGTCACGCTCGTCAGGCGCAGTTCCTGGCTCAGCTCCTGAACGGTAACTTCGCCCTTGCGCTTGAGAATCTCTAAAATCTGCTGCCGTGTGTCTTGCATGGTACCTGCTTCCCCGCTGCTGAAAATGCTGCCCTTACGCCCTGGCCGCCACAAGCCCCGGCTCCGCGCCGAATTTGCTTTATTTTTCTGATGAATAGCATTGTAACATCGGAATTCGTGTTTGTCAAACGCCCGTTTTCTTTTTCGCAGAGCGGCGTTTGACAACTTGGGGGCTTTTGATTAAAATGAGGTTGGCTGTTGCAAAACTCGCCTTGCCATGGCTGACAGGCAAGCATCCTGCGAAGTCGAAAGGGCTGTTGCATTGGAGACGCGAACCGCGCACCCGTCGAATCCGCCATCCCGGCGCCCTGTTGAAGAAGCGCCGTCTCCCTTGAGCGTCGAAGGGCTTTCCTTCCGCTACCGCTCGCGTCCGGAGCTGGCGCTTCGGGAGGTGTCGTTTACGCTGCGCCCCGGCGAGCTGCTGTTGATTGCCGGCAGCAGCGGCTGTGGCAAGACGACCCTCATCCGCTGCATCAATGGGCTGATTCCCCGCAGCTACAAGGGCGAGCTGCAAGGGCGGGTGCTGGTCCAGGGACAGGACACCTCCGGGATGAGCCTGGCGCGCGTCTCACAATACGTGGGAACGGTGTTGCAGGATCCCGATCGCCAGATTTTGGGCGCGCACGTCTTCACCGAAGTGGCTTTTGGGTTGGAGAACCTGAGCCTGCCGCGCGCCGAAATCGGTCAGCGGGTGGACGAAACGCTGCGCTATCTGGGCATTGCCCATCTGCGCGACCGGGAGACCTTCTACCTCTCCGGCGGGGAGAAACAGAAAGTGGCCCTCGCCGGGGTGCTGGCGATGCGTCCGAGCATGCTCCTGTTGGATGAGCCGCTGGCAAGCCTGGATCCGGCGAGCGCACAGGAATCTCTTGCCTTGTTCCGGCGCCTGGCAGACGAGGGCGTGACCATCATCCTGGTGGAGCATCGGGTGGAGGATGCGCTGGCCATCCGTCCTGACCGCGTCCTCTTCATGCAGGAAGGCCGCATCGCCTACGATGGGCCGGTAGAGGGGATGACGGCAGCGGTAGACTACCATCAGGTGAAGCTGCCGGCGCCCCTCATCCTGCAGCGCGCGCAGGCGGATCCCCCGCCAACTTTCACCCCGGCGGTGAAGCCCGATGGACGCGAACCTTTGGTGGTGTTTGAGGACGTCGCCTTCTCCTACGAGGAGGGCGGCCCGGAGGTGATCCAGGGGGTGAATTTCACCATTCGACGCGAGGACATCGTGGCGGTGCTGGGCCCCAACGGCGCGGGGAAGACCACCCTCGTGAAGCACGCCATCGGCCTGCTCAAGCCGCGTCGCGGGCGCGTGTTGGTTGAAGGACGAGACACGCGCGAGCTGAGTGTCGCGCAGATCGCGCACACGCTGGGATACGTGTTTCAGAGCCCCAGCCACATGCTCTTTGCGGCGACGGTGCGCGAGGAACTGGCCTTCGGCCCCAAGAACCTGCGCTACGACGAGGAAAAGATCGCCCAAGGCATTCAGCGGGCGTTGGAGACGGTGCACCTGCAGGGCCTGGAGGATTACCCGCCGCTGGCGCTCTCTTTTGGACAGCAAAAGCGCGTGAGCATCGCGGCGATCCTGGCGATGTATTCCAAGATTCTGGTGATGGATGAGCCAACCGCCGGGCAGGACTACTGGAACTATCGCGCCTTCATGGACGCAATTTTGCAGATGCCGGGCTTCGAGGCGGTGCTTTTCATCACGCACGACCTGGACCTGGCGATCACCTATGCCAACCGCGTCGTGCTGCTGCGCGATGGCGCGGTCGCTGGCGAAGGCGCCCCCGCCGACGTCCTGCGCGACGTGGAGCTCCTCAAACGCTGCCGGCTCGTGCCGACCTCGTTGCTGGCGCTCAACCTGGAGTATTTGCCTCAGACCGGGCGGTTCATGTCCGCTGAGGCGTTGGCGCACTGCCTGCCGCGCGGGCCTGTCTTAGCCGGTCGGATTGCCGCGCCTGACGGCGCTGTCACGGGGGACACATCCGTGACACCCCCGGTTGGGGGACGGCTTGAGGGTCGTTAAGGAGGTGCGTGCCGCAAGGGAAATTCCGAATTTCCGGGCATAAGTGTTGAACTGGGGTGTGGCGGTGGGTTTGATGCGCCGGGATTCCGCGGCGCTGGCCGAGATTCGCGAGGGCTTCCTGACGAGGCCATTTCATTCGGTCGGCCATTTCAACATTCAGTTTCAGATTTCAGTTTCAGGAGGGACTCATGGATGCTTCAGGGAAAAAGACGACGTGGTGGTTGGCGGTGTTGGGCGTTTTCGTGGTGCTGATGATCCTGGCCAGCGTGTTCACGGGGGGGGAGCGGATCCGGGGCATTTATCCCATCCTCTTCACGGCCATCGGCATTCTCATCGTTTTCGGGGTTTACCTGGCGACGCAGAAAAACGAGGCGTGGACGATCGGCACGCGCGAGGTCGTCTACATGGGCATCGGCGCGGCGCTCTATGGGGTGCTCAACTATATCTTCAACACCATTCCCATGCCTTCGGTCAGTCAGGTGGCGTTGCGCCCCTCGATTGTCATTCCCGTTTTCTTCGGCTATGTCTTTGGGCCGGTGGTGGGATTTTTCACCGGCGCAGTGGGCAATATCCTGGGCGATTTCCTCACCGGTTGGGGAGTCTACCCGGCATGGGACATGGGCAACGGCCTGATCGGTTTTGTCGCCGGTCTGGTGCTGCTCTTTGCTGATAAAAAGCGCAGCCTCAACTTCCTCACCATCCTGGTGGGCGTGCTGGTGCTGATTGTCGCCGCGGCGATCCTGATCAACCCCAATGTTGTGGGGCCCTGGACGGGCGAGATCGAGAACTTCTCGTTTTGGGCGTGGGCGTTCGTCATCGGCGGCATCGCGGTGATCGCGTTGCGCTTTGTGCTGGAGCGGGTGAGCGTGGACCTGGCGGCCGTCAACATCTGGGGCACCCTGGCCATCATTTTGGGCATTGGCTATGCCGCGATTGCCGACATCTGGATCAACGGGTACAGCCTGGCGACGGCGATGATCGGTGAATTCGCGCCGGCGGCCGGACCGAATATCCTCAACTCGATGGTGCTCACGCCGATCCTGCTGGCGGCGTATCGCTCGATCCAGTCCCGCACGGGCCGCTAAGGCCCCTCGCGCGACGGGGGTTGCAGCCATGTTGATCGCCTGGCGCTACCGCGAACGGGATACGTTGATCCAGCGGCTGGATCCGCGCGCTCGCATCATCATGATGCTGGCCCTGCTGTTTTCCATCATCCAGTTCTGGGATCTGCGGGTGATCCTGGTGTTCCTGGCGTTCGCGGTAGCGCAATATGCGCTGGCGGGGCTCACGTGGCGGGAGACGCGCCGGGTGTGGATCCTGATCTCCTTGATCATCTTCCTCATGACGCTGCTGACGTTCCTCACCGGACGCGGCGGCGCGGCGACGGCGTATTTCGAAGAACATCTGCTCTGGCGTTGGGGGCCGCTCACCCTGCCGCTGACGGGCTGGCAGCTCAAGCTCGACATCACCGCCGAGAAGACGATCTTCGCGGTGAGCCAGCTGCTGCGCATGTACGCCATCACCTTCCTGGCGATCACGTTGCCTTACACGCTGGATCCCAGCCTCTACGGCGTGACCTTCCATGGGCTGGGCCTGCCCGATAAGTTCGCGTACGCGATGGACCTGGCCTTTCGCTTCGTACCGACACTGGGACGCGACTTCAGCATCACGCTCGATTCGCAGCGCGCGCGGGGCTACGAGGTGGAAAAACTTTCGGGCGGTGTCGTGGCGCAAATCCGGCGACTGGCGCCGCTGGTCGTGCCGGTGACGATCAACGCCATCATCGGGGCGGAGGACATCATTGACGCCATGGACCTGCGTGCCTTTGGCGTCGGCCCGCGGACGTGGGCGCACGAGTTGCATTACCGGCGCGCGGACTATCTGCTCATCGCTTTCAGCGCGGCGGCCTTTATCGCCTCCAGCGTGCTCTCGTTCCTGCGCATTGGGCAGCTGTGGGTGCCGGCGGCGTTGCTGCGGCTTGCCGGCGGCTGAATCTGCGGTTTTTTTTGTGAATTAACGAAGAAGCCGTCCTGCATGGACGGCTTCTTCGTTCCCGCGCTCCTGGTAACTCCGTGGAAACGTGTTATAATCTTGCCGATTATGGAGTGGAGGTCAACACCCGTGTTTACGATTACAAAAGAAGTTCTTGATAGCCAAGAGGCTCTCCTCACTGTTGAAATTGAGGAAACCACAGTTCAGACGGCCATGCAGAAGGCCGCGCGGAAAATCGCTGCACAGGAGTCCTTTCCTGGCTTTCGCAAGGGCAAGGTGCCTTACCACATCGTCGTCAATCGGGTGGGGGAACCGGCGCTGCGCCGCGAGGCGGCGGATATGCTGCTGGAAGAGTCCTACGAGGGCATGCTGAAGCAGGCGGAGGTGCAACCTGTCGGCCCAGGCATGTTGGAGCATATCCAATTGGAACCGCTCACGCTGAAGATCCGCGTCCCGCTGGAGCCGGTGGTCGAATTGGGCGATTACAGCGATCTGCGCCTGGAAATGGAGCTGCCCGAAGTCACCGAGGCCGAGCTGGCCGAGGCGCTCGCCGATCTGCAGGAACAGCACACCATCGCGCACCCCGTCTCCCGGCCGGCCGCTGTGGGCGACCAGATTACCCTGGGAGAGGTCGAGGCGCGGGCCAACGGCGAGGTCTTCATCCACGACCATGACGTCAACCTCGTCTTGGACCCTGCGGATGACCGCATCATCTCCGGCATGGTTGACGCGCTGCTAGGTCTCTCCGCCGGTGAGGAGAAATTGTTTCACCTCACCCTGCCGGAGGATTTCTCCGAACCCGCGCTGCGCAACGCCGACGCGGAATTCACGGTGCAGGTCGAGAGTGTGGACGAGCTGCTCAAGCCCGCCCTGGATGACGCCTTTGCCAGCGTGGTGGGCAATTTTGAGACCCTCGACGCGCTCAAGACCGACCTCCGCGGCCGGATGTTGGAGCTCAAACAAAACGAGGCGTATGACGCCTATCACCAGGCATTGCTGCAGGCTCTCGTCGAGCGCGCTACCGTCAAATACCCCGAGTTTCTGGTGACCGAGAAGATGGGGGATCTGCTGGAGGTGGTCAAGGAGCGCGTGCCGCGGCAGCTCGGGCTTCCGTGGAACGATTTCCTGCGGCTGGGGGGGATGACCGAGGAACAGTATCGCGAGACGTTGCGCCCCAATGCCGAGAAATATCTGACCGAGGATCTGGTACTTGAGGAGTTCGCGCGCCGTGAGGGCATCACGGTCTCAGAGCAGGAATTGCGGGAGCGTTACGATGATCTGCTGGCGCAGCTGGATCTGCCCGCCGGCGCCCCGCCCGAATTCAGCATGGATCTGGTCGTGGTGCAGGATATGCAGCGGCAGCTGCTGCACACAAAAGCGATGCTCGCATTGGAGCGCCTGGCGCGAGGGCTGCCCGCCTTGAACGGCGAGGTCATTGCCGCTGAGACGGACGCCGCGCCGACGGCAGCCTGATCGAGCCCACAAAAAACGAGGAGGATGAGATGGGCCTGGTTCCCATGGTCATCGAGACTACCGGGCGCGGGGAGCGCGCTTACGATATTTTCTCCCTGCTGCTCAAAGAACGCATCATTTTCTTAGGGACGCCGATTGACGCCCAGATCGCCAATCTCATCGTGGCGCAGCTGCTCTTCCTGGACCGCGAGGATCCGGAGCGCGAGATTGCCCTCTACATCCACTCGCCCGGCGGCGAGATCGCGGCGGGACTGGCCATCTATGACACGTTGCAGCTGATCCATGCGCCCATTTCTACCATCGCTGTAGGGATGACAGCGAGCATGGCGACCGTGTTGCTCACGGCGGGGACGAAGGGGCTGCGCTACGCGCTGCCGCACGCCACCATCCATCTGCATCAGCCGTTGGGGGGCGTCCAGGGGCAGGCGGCCGATATCGAAATCGCCGCGCGCGAGATCCTGCGGATGCGGGAATTGCTCAACACCCTGTTGCGCAAGCACACCGGCCTGTCGCAGGAGCAAATTGACCGCTTTACCGACCGCGATTTCTACATGACGGCGGCGCAGGCCGCTGAACTGGGCATCGTGGATAAAGTGCTGGAGCCGGCGGAAAGCGGCAAGTGACATTTGTGTCAGGGGGGAATTACTTTTCCCTCTGGCTGTTTCCAGATCGCCCGTTATAATTAAATAACCGCACACCTTATTTCAGGAGGATAGGCTGTGGATCTAGAAGCACTCAACGGACTTTTGCGTCCTAAATCCATCGCGGTCGTCGGCGCTTCCAACAAAGAAGGCAAGATCGGCTACACGGTTGTCAAGAATCTGCTTGATAGCCACTATCAAGGGGCCATTTACCCCATTAACCCTACCGAGAGCCTCATCCAGGGCTTGCAGGCTTATCCCTCGGTGCTGGACGTGCCGGGGACAATTGATGCGGCCGTCATCACTGTGCCGGCCAAACTGGTGCCTGCGGTTACCGAGGAATGCGGCAAAAAGGGCGTCAAAGGCCTGATCATCATCGCTTCGGGCTTCAGTGAGGTCGGGCGTCACGATCTGGAGCAGCAGGTCGTGGATATCGCGCGGCGTTACGGCGTGCGGGTGTTGGGTCCCAATATCGTTGGTATCCTTTCCAACTCGGATCTCTGCAACGCCTCCTTCGCGCCTTTCCTGCCGTTGACCGGCAAGGCGGCGCTGGTCTCCCAAAGCGGGGCGCTGCTCATTGCGATGGACGCTTCTACGTACACCCGGCGGGTCGGTTTCGACAAGATGGTTTCCATCGGCAACATGTCCGACGTAGACTTCGCCGACACGGTGGAATGGCTCGATCAGGACGAGGCCACCGCCTGTATTTCCCTCTACATCGAAGGGTTGCGCAACGGGCGTACCTTCATGAACGCGGCGTTGAAGGCCGCCAAGCCGATCGTCGCGTTGAAGGCCGGGGTCTCGGCCCATGGCGCGGCGGCGGCGGCTTCGCACACCGGCTCACTGGCCGGTTCCGGCAAGATCTATGATGCGGCGTTCCAGCAGGGAGGGGTGGTGCGCGCGGCAGACCTGAACAATCTCTTCGACCGCACCCTGGCGCTCTCGCTGCAACCTCCCATGCAGGGTGAGAACATGCTCATCATCACCAATGGCGGCGGCGTGGGCGTGCTGGCGACCGACGCGGCGGAGCGGTACGGGATTCCCCTGCGGTTTGCCCCCGACGACGTGCAGGCGGAACTCAAGAAGCACATGCCGGAATTCGGTTCGGCGAAGAATCCCGTGGATCTCACCGGCATGGCGGGCAGAGATTGGTACTATGCCTCCGTGCGTTACGCTTTCGCCCATCCGTGGGTGGATGGTCTCGCCGTGCTGTATTGCGAAACGGCGATCACCGACCCGCTGGAGATTGCTGGCGGCATCAAGCAGGCGTTGGACGATGCCGGCGTGAAGGACAAGCCGGTCGTGGTGTCTTTCGTCGGCGGTGAACAATCGGATGCCGCGCGCAAGTGGCTTGTCGAGAACGGTGTTCCCGCTTACGACGCGCCCGATGTGGCGGTCAACGCGCTGGCGGCGCTGCGTGAGTACGCGCGCAGCCGGCAGCTGGCGTCCGAGGTTTTCCAGCGCTATGCGGACGTGGACGAGGCGGCGGCCCGCGCGATCATCGCTAACGCCCGCACGCATCACAATCACAGTCTCACCGAAATAGAGTCGAAGAAGATCTTCCGCGCTTACGGGATGCCGGTGGCGCTCACCGAGCTGGCGCGGACGGAGGATGAAGCCGTCCAACTCGCCGAGCAGATCGGGTACCCCATTGTGATGAAGATCATGTCGCATGACATCCTCCACAAGTCAGACGCCGGCGGCGTCAAGGTCAACATCAAGGATGCCGAGGGGGTGCGCGAGGCCTTCCGGACCATCCTTGCTAACGCCAAAGCATACAAGCCGGATGCCGTCATCGAGGGCGTGGCGGTGCAGGAAATGGCGCCGTGGGGCACCGAGGTCATCGTCGGTTCGGTGGATGATCCTACCTTTGGCCCCTCGGTGATGTTTGGCCTGGGCGGTATCTTCGTGGAAATTTTGAAGGACGTGACCTTCCGGGTGGCGCCGGTTTCGGCGGACCAATCTTTCAAGATGCTCGAGGAGATCAAGGCCGGGGCCATTCTGGCGGGGGCGCGCGGCGAGGCGCCTCGAGACCGGCAGGCGCTGGCCGAGGTGCTCAGTCGCTACTCACAGATGATCACCGATTTGAGCGATGAGATCGCCGAGTCGGACGCCAATCCCGTCCTGGTCTATGCAGAGGGGCAGGGCGTGAAGGTTGTAGACGCCCGCATCATCCTGAAGAAATAAGGGGCTGAGGCACGGACAGCACCGCCGGACGCTCGCCGGCGGTGCTGTTTTTATGACCATACCGCGCTTGCCCTGCGGCGACCTTTCCCTTGCGGCGAGCTCTGTTGTGCGTATACTTAAAGCAAGCTCTGGCATCACGGTGAACACCAGCTCGTTGACTGCGCGATGCGTCGCAAAGGAGCGTGACCATGATCCCGATTCGTGACAGCATTCCAGGTGAGCGTTTCCCGACGGTGACGGTGGGCCTGATCCTGGCCAATGCCGCCGTTTTCCTTGTCGAATGGTTGATCGGCCCGTGGATCGAGCCTTTGATCAATAACTTTGGTGTGGTGCCGGTGCGGATCGTGACGGAATGGTACAACCCGCGGGTGCTGCTGACGTTGTTCACGGCCATGTATCTTCACGCGGGATGGGCGCATCTCATCGGCAACATGATTTACCTGGGCGTGTTTGGCAACAACGTCGAGGATCGCATGGGGCACGGGCGCTTTTTCCTCTTCTACACGCTGAGCGGTCTGGCGGCGTGGGCCGCTCAGATTGCCGCGGCGCCAACTTCGACGCTGCCCGGCATCGGCGCGAGCGGAGCAATCGCCGGGGTGTTGGGTGCCTATTTGCTGCTGTTTCCTCACGCGAGCGTCGAAGTCGTCGTGCCGTTACCCTTGCTTTTCACGACCTTCAGCCTGCCGGCGCTGGTCGTGTTGGGAGGGTGGTTCCTCGTGCAGTTCCTGAACGGCCTGATGACGGTCAGTGTGGTGACCCAGACCGGCGGGGTGGCCTGGTGGGCGCACATCGGCGGTTTTGTGGCCGGCATGGTGTTGATGCCGTTTTTCCGGCGCAAACGCCGCGTCTCGGCCTCGCCCTACGATGTGTCCGAGCTGTGGCGAGGCGGCAGGTGATTTTGAAAGAGCTGGGCGCCATGACGATTCGGGGCAATTTGGAGCGGGTGCGGGCGCGGATGGCGGAGGCGGCGCTGCGACGGGGCCGCGATCCGGCGGAGGTTCGTCTCGTGGCGGTGACCAAGACTTGTGGTCCCGAGGCGGTCGTGGAGGCATGGGAATGCGGGCAGCGCGATTTCGGTGAGAATCGGCCTGAGGTCGGTGCGGAAAAGATCCCTCAGGTGGAGGCGCTGCTGCGTGGTGAACGTCCGACCTGGCACATGATCGGCACGGTGCAGCGACGCAAGACGGGCCTCGTCGTCGCCCATTTCGATTGGGTGCATTCTGTGGATCGGTTGGCGCTCGCGGAGCGGCTGAGCCGTGACGCCGTGGCCGCCGGGCGCGTGTTGCCGGTGTTGCTGGAGTGCAATGTCTCCGGCGAGGCGAGCAAGGCGGGCTATGCACTTCACGGCTGGGAGAGCGACGCGGACGTGCGCGAGCGTTTCTTTGCTGAAATGCCGGCGCTGTTGGCGCTGCCGGGGGTGCGCGTGGAGGGTTTGATGACGATGGCCCCGCTTGTCGAGGATCCGGAAACGATCCGCCCGGTCTTCGCCTCGCTGCGCCGGCTGCGCGAGGCCCTGCGGGAGCGTTTCCCGCAGCAACCGTGGGCGCAACTTTCCATGGGGATGACGGATGATTTCGAGGTCGCTATTGAGGAAGGGGCGACCCTGGTGCGGCTTGGACGCGCCATTTTCCAGACGGAGCAGATATGATAATCGCAATTCTGATTCGGGTGCTTGAGACCCTGTTTGGGCTGTTCTCACTGGCGTTGTTGCTGCGGGTTTTGTTGCCCTGGTTCAGGGTCGCGCCGCAAAATCCATTTCTGCGGTTCCTCACGACGATCACCGAGCCGCTCGTGCTGCCGGTGCGGCGCTGGCTGGGAGGCGGCACAGTGGGATGGGGAGGACGGGGGTATCTGGACTTCGCGCCGGTGGTGACTTTCCTGCTCTTGTGGCTGGTCGAAGCGGTGATAGTGCGAGTGTTGCTGGCGATCGCCTCGCCGCCGTTGTGGGTGTTGCATCCCGCCGCCGACCCGGCGCGCTGGATCAACGGCGTGCTGGGATGGCTGTTTCAGCTCTACAGCCTGGCCCTGCTGGTGCGGGTGGTGCTGGATTGGATTCGCATTCCACATGCGCAAGGGCTTTGGCGTTTCCTGTGGCGGATCACCGAGCCGGTACTGGCGCCCATCCGTCGCTTTCTGCCGCGCTGGGGCGGCCTGGATTTCTCACCCGTGGTGGCGGTGTTGTTGTTGAGCCTGGTGCAGATGGTGCTTCAGGGTCTGATCCAGGCGCTGTTCTGAGAGAACCGCGCGGTTTTACAGGGTAGTTCCCCTGACTGGCCTACCGGGTTTCTTCCGCCTGAAAGAGATCGTCCAACACGGCGCGCGCGTCCTCTTCCGCCTGACGGAACAGGCGAATGTGATAAGTGCGGTTATACGTCGTCATCAGGCCTATCGGCAGGGGAGCGACGGGCGCCACGCACCGGAACCATTGGAGCTCCGGAAATTCCCCCGCGCGACGCTGCATCTCGAAGAGGCGGTAGTCGTTCCACACAATCTCGGTGAGCAGCATGTCCAGGGTCGGCTCGAAGGTGCTCCAGAGCCGTTGGGGGATGGCGAGCAGCTCGTCGCCGGGCAGCGGCGGGGCGGGGACCTGGTGAGCAAGACCCGTTCGATTGGGAAGAGGCGCCATCAACACGGCCACGATTTCCGTCGCTCCCAATTCCAGCGCCTTGCGAAAGGGCGTGTTGGCGATGACGCCGCCATCCACGTAAGCGCGGCCGTCGAGGATGGTGGGCTCGTACCACAGCGGGATGCTGCAGCTCGCCTGAACTTTCTCAGGGGTGATGCCGTTCGGCTCGCGGTTGTTGAAGTAGACGAGGCGTCTGGTTTTGAACTCCACTGCCGTGATCCATACCTCGTAGCGGCTCTCGGCGCTGTTGAGAATCTCTGGAATGATCCACGGTTTTCCCAACCATTTCTCGCTGTATCCCTTGAGTGTGGCGAGCAGCGGCGTAGTGTCGAAAACGTGGTCGCCGCGGCGGACGAGATTGTCAATATAAACATCGTCAGCGCGCATCTTCTGGACATCCTCGGTCGTGAGGTTCAGCCAGCGTTCACGCAGGGCCGACACCGGGATTCCTGAGCCGAGCGTCGCGCCGTTGACGGCGCCGATGGAAGTGCCGATGATGACGTCCGGGCGCCAGCCGTGGCTTTCGAGATACGTCAGCACCCCGATGTGATAAGCGCCGCGTCCCCCTCCGCCAGAAAGCACCAACGCCCGTTTGCTATGAGTCTGCATGGTTTCCTCCTCTGAAAATAGAGATCAGCGAGTCAGCAGTCAGCGAATCAGTGAAAAAGCGAATCAGCGAAAGGGTGAATCTGTGAACCTCAGGCCGCCCAAGAATGAATCCCGGATTTGCCATGCCAGGTTCGCTGAAGCGAGCTCTCCCCAACACCACGCTTCAGCGTGGTTGGCTCCTGTCAGATTGGGGATTCCGTCCTCAGCCTCCGAAAACAATCACATCGTCGTTTTTGATGCCAGCAACCGGCATTGGGATGCAAATTTCCGTGGATTTCAATAGACAGCTTTCAAAATCAGCGGAAATCTGCGTGAATCTGCGTCCAATACCTTCTCCGAAAATGGCCCACGGATGGCCACGGATTTCACAGATTGGAAAAGGCACGCGGACTGCAGGTCGCCTTGCTTTACAACACTATAGCACCAAATCGGCATAGCGCGACCTTCGGGTCCATTTTTGCTCTTCTGCCCCCAAATTGCAACACGTCTGAAATGCTTGTGGACGACAATTGAGTGTACACTCAATGTCGGTAAGTTAAGGTTTGCGTCTAATGCCAATAGACAGTACAATGCTGCGATGTACAAAATGAATTGAAACAGGAGGTCAAGTTTACGATGGAACATCAGACCACCGCCACATACCTTGGGCTTTTCGAGTGTCTCCGGTCATTGCTCTTTTCCGAAGATTTCAAGCAGCGTCATCGTCAGAAGCCCACAGACTTCACCCGTCGACGCTGTTTGCCCTTTGTGCTTGTCGT